>VOFG01003685.1_pt1 | contig 50373 bp, 45 predicted proteins | sample 5384171 | NCBI WGS metagenome assembly VOFG01 (sample SAMN12384726, study PRJNA508395) | human gut metagenome | isolation source: healthy gut F | host: Homo sapiens
GCGTGTCGAAGGATGTGGGCGACTACGTCGATTTCGAAGAGGAAAAGCAGTAGCATGTTGAAGATTTTCGAACTCATAGGGCGCTATTTCATGCTGATGGGAAAGGTCTTTTCCCGTCCGGAGAAGGCCGCCATCTACCGCCGGCGAATCATTTTCGAAATGGAGTCGCTCGGTGTCAACTCGATCGGCCTGACGGCCATCATCTCGGTCTTCATCGGCGCGGTCATCACGTTGCAGATGTGCATCAACCTCGATTCGCCGTTCATTCCCCGCTCGCTGGTGGGTTACGCCACGCGCGAGACGATGATCCTGGAGTTTTCGTCGGCGGTCGTGGCGCTGATTCTCGCCGGAAAGGTCGGGTCGTCGATCGCCTCGGAGATCGGAACCATGCGCATCACCGAACAGATCGACGCGCTCGAAATCATGGGCGTCAACTCCGCCTCGTACCTCATCCTCCCGAAGATCGTCGCCGCGATGGTCTTCTTCCCCTTTCTGACGATCCTCTCGATCCTGATCGGCATTCTGGGCGGATACCTCATCGCCGCCGCGACGGGCATTATGATCCCCGCCGACTATGTCGACGGCCTGCTGATGGATTTCAAGCCCTATTCGATCACCTACACGCTGATCAAGACCGTCTTCTTCGCCTACATCATCACCTCGATTTCGGCCTTCTACGGCTACAACGCCCGGGGCAACTCGCTGGAGGTCGGCGCGGCTTCGACGCGCGCCGTGGTGGCCAGCTGCGTGGTGATTCTGCTTTTCGACCTGATCCTGACACAAGTCCTGCTTATATGATACGCGCCGAACATATCGTCAAGTCGTTGACGGCCGGGTGGTGCTCGACGACATCTCGGTCGAATTCGAGACCGGAAAAACGAACCTCATCATCGGCCGCAGCGGCTCGGGAAAGACCGTGCTGCTCAAGACGCTGGTGGGCCTGCACGAACCCGATTCGGGCGACGTGTGGTACGACGAGGTGAACTTTTCGAAACTCGGTTTCCGGGAACGCAAAAGTATCCGCAAGGACATCGGCATGATCTTTCAGGGCGGGGCGCTGCTGGACTCCTCGACCGTCGTGGAGAACGTCAAGCTGCCGCTCGACCTCTTCACCTCGCAGAGCGAGCGGGAGAAGATGGAGCGCGTGAATTTCTGCCTCCAGCGCGTGCGGCTCGACGGGGCCAACGAACTCTATCCGGCCGAACTGTCGGGCGGCATGATCAAGCGCGTGGCCATCGCCCGGGCTATCGTGATGAATCCCCGCTACCTGTTTTGCGACGAACCCAACTCGGGACTCGACCCGCAGACCTCGATCGTCATCGACAACCTGATCCACGAGATCACCCAGGAGTACGGCATCACGACGATCATCAACACCCACGACATGAACTCCGTGATGGAGATCGGCGAGAAAATTGTATACATCCACGACGGCCGTAAGTGGTGGGAGGGGACGAAGGACGACATCCTGCATGCGGACAACCGCGAGCTGAACGATTTCGTCTTCGCCTCGGCCATGGCCAAACGGGCCAAACTGGCTGCGCAGTAGGCTTCCGCGGTGTTGTGCGCCTGAAGACGGCGGAGGTTTCCGGCGGACGGGTGCGTGCCGGGAAACGGATGCGTCCGCGGTTCGTAAAAAAATTTAATTTTTTATTTGCGTAAAATATATAAAGTATGTACTTTTGCGCTGTGAAAAAAATAACGCAATTTTTTATTAACAAATAATTCAAATTATTATGGCAACTATTAAAATCGGTATCAACGGCTTCGGTCGTATCGGCCGTCTGGTGTTCCGTGCCGCTTGCACGAACGACAACATCGAAGTGGTGGGCATCAACGACCTGGTTCCCGTGGACTACATGGCTTACATGCTGAAGTACGACACGATGCACGGCCGTTTCGACGGTACGGTGGATTTCAACGTGGAGAAGAGCCAGCTGATCGTAAACGGCAAGGCTATCCGCGTAACCGCCGAGAAGGACCCCGCAAACCTGAAGTGGAACGAGGTTAACGCCGAGTACGTGGTAGAGTCGACGGGTCTGTTCCTCACCAAGGAGAAGGCCGAGGCTCATATCGCAGCCGGCGCCAAGTACGTCGTTATGTCGGCTCCCTCGAAGGACGACACCCCGATGTTCGTATGCGGCGTGAACACCGATACCTACAAGGGCCAGACGATCGTTTCGAACGCATCGTGCACCACCAACTGCCTTGCCCCCATCGCCAAGGTTCTGCACGACAAGTTCGGCATCACCGACGGTCTGATGACCACCGTTCACTCGACCACCGCAACGCAGAAGACTGTCGACGGTCCCTCGATGAAGGACTGGCGCGGCGGCCGTGCCGCTTCGGGCAACATCATTCCCTCGTCGACCGGCGCTGCAAAGGCCGTAGGCAAGGTGATTCCCGAGCTGAACGGTAAGCTGACCGGTATGTCGATGCGTGTTCCGACCCTCGACGTTTCGGTTGTCGACCTGACCGTAAACCTGGCCAAGCCCGCCAAGTACGACGAGATCTGCGCTGCCATGAAGGAGGCTTCGGAAGGCGAACTGAAAGGCATTCTGGGTTACACCGAGGAGGCTGTCGTTTCGTCGGACTTCCTGGGCGACGCCCGCACGTCGATCTTCGACAAGGCTGCCGGTATCGCACTGACCGACACCTTCGTGAAGGTCGTTTCGTGGTACGACAACGAGTGGGGCTACTCGAACAAGGTCCTCATGCTGATCGAGAAGATGGCCGCTTACAACAACAAATAGTCGTAAGCCATCCGATAGAAAAAGAGGGAACCAGCGATGGTTTCCTCTTTTCTTTATATCGGCTTCCGGGTCGGCCGGGAGCCTATTTTTTCGAATCTACCCGCATTTCGACCGAGGCGCCCGACCATTGGTTGATCTCCCGCTTTTCGGTGCGCAGGCGGCGTCCGGCATAGGAGATCCTCACCTCGATCCCGAAGGGCCTGGTCGCGTCGATTTCGTTGTCCGCGGGCAGCGTGTGGGGGATTATATATAAGTAGAGCACGAGGTGGTCGCACGGCATGGTTTGCAGCGCGGCCGTGCGGTCAGCGGCGATGTCTGCGGGGCGTTCGGCAAGGTTCGAGCCGACGTCGGCCACGGTCGATGCCGACGAGGCGAATCCGATGCGCCGGCCGGCGGCGTCGAAACAGCCGCACATCAGCGCCGCATTGTACCGCCACCACCCTTCGTAGCGGCTCGTGACTTCGATTGTAAATCCTTTTTCGTCCATGTTCTGTCGGGGCCGCGCGGGCCGGATGCAGCGCCGGATCGGTTCGGCGGTCCGTGCGCGGACTATTTTTCCGTAAAAATAATACAACTGTCGTGCAACGCCAAATTTATTTGCGCCCCGCCGGGCCGGGAGTGCTAAAACTCGCGGTTTTCTTTGCAAATGTCTTATTTTTTCGTAACTTTGCGCACTAAATGTGCGTAAATGGAGGTAGCTCAACGATATTCGATTACCTGGAAAGGGCTGAAAAACGGTCGTCACGACTTCCGTTTCGAGGTCGACAAGGCGTTGTTCGAAGCCTTCGAAAGCACGGAGATCAAGGACGGACGGTGTGAGGTCTCGGTCGGTGTGGACCGCTCGGAGAAGCAGCTCACGCTCGATGTCGGGATCACGGGTCATGTCGTCGTCGAATGCGACCGATGCCTGGAGGACTGCCGTGTGCCCATTGATTTCGAGGGGCAGCTGGTGGTGAAATTCTCCGACGAGGTGCACGAATACGACGGCGAGGTGATGTGGATGCTGCCGGGCGAGGACCGCGTGGAACTTGCGCAGTACATCTACGAAAGCATCGTGCTGTCGCTGCCCTACCAGCGGGTGCATCCCGAGGGGGAGTGCAACCCAGAGATGCTCGAACGCTTCCGGATCGTTTCCGACCGGGAGTTCGCGTCGATCGAGGCTGCGGCCGAAGGCGCCGGGGAGCGCGGCGGGGGCGAATGGGCCAAGCTGGCCGCCCTGCGCGAGCGGATGGAGGCCGAAGGCGCGGACGGCGAAGAAGGCGAAGGCGGTGAGGAACCCGGCGGCGCGAAATAAACACGGATAAAGATACGTTTAAACTTATAAATTATATTTAAAAATGGCACATCCTAAACACAAAGTCTCGTCGACGCGACGCGATAAGCGCAGAACCAACTACAAGGCTACCGTTCCGACGGTGGTTACCTGCTCGAACTGCGGCGCAGCGGTGCTCTATCACCGTGTATGCCCCGAGTGCGGCTTCTATCGCGGAAAGCTCGCCATCGAGAAGAAAGCTGCCGAATAATTCCGGCGCTCAAAAGAGTGCATCCCCGCGGGGAGTGCCTCTTTTTTAATTTATGAAGGTTCCCTTCCGGCTGCCTGAATCCCCGGTCGTGTATGTTTTCCGGGGGCGGGTCGGGAGCGGGACAGGATATCAACCAACACTCGTACGAGTATGATAAAGATTGGCGTAGATGCCATGGGCGGCGATTATGCACCCGAAGCGGCTGTCAAGGGAGCCGTCATGGCGCTCGATGCGATCGGGTCGGACAGCCGTATCGTGCTGTTCGGCGACGAAGAGAAAATTAAGTCCGTGCTCGCTTCGGAGGGATGTCCCGCCGAGCGGTTCGGAATCGTAGCGACCACCGAGGTGATCGAGATGGGCGACCATCCGGCCAAGGCTTTCCAGGCCAAGGCGGATTCGAGCATCACGGTCGGGTTTGGCTACCTGGCCAAGGGAGCTGTCGACGGTTTTGCGAGCGCAGGTTCGACCGGCGCCATGATGGTCGGTTCGATGTATGCCGTCAAACCGATCGAGGGTGTCGTGCGTCCCACGATTTCATCCATCGTTCCCACCATCGCAGGGCGTCCTGCGCTGCTGCTGGACGTGGGCCTGAATGTGGACTGCAAGCCCGAGGTGCTGGCGCAGTACGGCCTGATCGGCTCGATTTACGCCGAGGCGGTGCTGGGCATCGAGCGTCCGCGCGTGGCGGTGCTCAACATCGGCGAGGAGGAGACCAAGGGCAACGCCCAGACCAAAGCCACCTACGAACTGCTGAAGGCGGAGAGCCGGATCAATTTCGTGGGCAATGTCGAGGGTTCCTATCTCTTTTCGGGCAAGGTCGCCGATGTGATCGTCTGCGACGGATTCGTCGGCAACACGGCGCTGAAAATGGCCGAGGGCCTCTACCGCATCAACACGGCGTTGGGCTGCCGCAATGCCTTCTGGGACGCCATGAATTACGAAAACGTGGGCGGAACACCCGTCCTGGGCGTCAACGCACCCGTTATCATCGGTCACGGATGCTCTTCGCCCCAGGCGATCCGGAGCATGATCCTTTCGACCGAACAGGTCATCAAGGCCGATCTGACAGCGAAACTGCAACGTGCGTTTCAAAATTAACCAAAACACGAAAAGCCAAAGCTAATGGGTAAGATAACAGCAGCTATTACGGGTGTGGGACAGTACCTTCCGGAATATATCCTCACCAACGACGAATTGAGCCGGATGGTCGACACCAACGACGAGTGGATCATGTCGCATACGGGTATCAAGACGCGCCATATCCTCAAGGGCGAGGGTATCGGCAGCTCCTACATGGGCGCCCGTGCGGTCATCAATTTGTTGGATAAGACGGGGGTGGACCCCATGGAGATTGACGTGGTGATCTGCGCCACGGTGACCCCCGACATGTTCTTCCCCTCGACGGGTAACCTGATCGCCGACCAGGCTGGTTGCAAGAACGCCTTTGCGTTCGATGTTTCGGCAGCTTGCAGCGGCTTCCTGTTCGCCCTGACCACCGGCGCGAAGTTCATCGAGGCCGGCACGAGCAAGAAGGTCATCGTCGTGGGCGCCGACAAGATGTCGTCGATCGTCGACTATACCGACCGTTCGACCTGCCCGCTCTTCGGCGACGCTGCCGCCGCCGTGCTGCTGGAAGCCAATACCGAAGGTCTCGGAATCGTGGATTCGATCCTGCATTCCGACGGCTCGGGCGAGATGCAGCTCTACATGAAGGCGGGCGGTTCGCGCTACCCGGCTTCGGTCGAAACCGTGCAGAACAACTGGCACACGATCATGTGGGACGGCCACGCCGTGTTCAAGGCTGCCGTGTCGAAGATGTCCGACGTTTCGGTGGAGATGATGGAGCGTCACAACCTCACGGGCGAGGATATCCGTTTCCTGGTTCCCCATCAGGCCAACCTGCGCATCATCGACGCCACGGCGCGCCGTATGGGCATCACGCAGGACAAGTGCATGATCAACATCGACCGCAACGGTAATACCACGGCCGCCACGATTCCTTCGTGTCTTTGCGACTACGAGAGCCAGTTGCGCAAGGGCGACAACCTCATTCTGTCGGCTTTCGGCGGCGGATATACCTGGGGTGCGACCTATGTGAAGTGGGCCTACGACGGCCTGAAGGCATAAGCGGGGCGATCCCCGGCAAAAGGCGGAAACCGATGTTTCCGCCTTTTTTTGTTCGTTTTCGCGGAATTTTTTTATCTTTGGAGCCGTAACGCCCCTTTTATATCAGTAGGCGGTTTGACGGAATCTTGTACGATTCCGTTTTGCAACCCATTCGACTTTTTCGTATCTTTGTTGAGCTAAACCCATTGCCGATGAACCGTCTGAACCGTATTTTTCACAACAAACAGATCAAACTGTTTTGGTTCCTGCGGAGTTTCGCGCGTTACCTTACGCCGAAACGGTTGTTGCAGTCCCGTCTGGACCGGGTACTCGCCGAGGCGGAACGCCGCCCCGACTGGGAGTACATCTGTCGGCGGGCGGATTATTACAACAAACTGTCGCCTGCGCCTGCGACCCCCCCCCGCGAAGGGCTGCGTCCGTTAGGCGACCACAAGTTCCGTCGGGGCGTCAAGACGGCCTATTTCTTCGATACCTACGAGTTCACCCGCTGGTTCAGCGACCGCCTGCTGTGGAATACCGTTCCCGGGGACGTGACGACGGTTCCCGACGTGCCGTCGATCGTCAAGAGCAGGCCGATCTGCGGCGACAACGCCAATTCGGTGCTGCTGAACCTCGACAAGGTCCGCCATTTCATCTTCCTGCGGGACGACATTCCGTTCCGGAAGAAGTCGGACAAGGCGATTTTCCGGCTGGCGATCACGCGGCGTCCCCACCGCGAACGTTTCATGCGCATGTATTTCGGTTCGGAGTGCTGCGATGCCGGCATCTCGACGCCCCGTCCCGAATATCCCCCGGAGTGGACCAAACCCCATATTTCGATGTACGACCACCTGAACTACAAGTTCATTCTGGCGATCGAGGGCTACGACGTGGCGACGAACCTCAAGTGGATCATGTCGTCGAACTCGCTGGCCGTGATGCCCCGTCCGACCTACGAGACGTGGTTCATGGAGGGCACGCTCATCCCCGGTTACCACTACGTCGAGATCCGGCCCGACTATTCCGACCTCGAAGAGCGGATGCGCTACTACATCGAGCATCCGGACGAGGCCGAGGCGATCATCGCGCATGCGCACGAATACGTCGCGCAGTTCCGCGACCGCCGGCGCGAAAAGATCATTTCACTGCTGGTCTTGCAGAATTATTTCCGGCGCACCGGGCAGCGCTGATTCCCGGCATTTCAGTTTCCTTTCGGATTCGGGCCGTAATTTCGCCCGTCTGAAAGACGGGTTTCGGAGGGCGGTGGCGGGCCGCGGGTTTCAAGACCGGATTTTCGCCCCTCCCCCTGTCCCGAGAAACGAGAAAAAGGAGTGTATTATGAAGATACTCATTGTTGAAGACGAACCCTCCCTGCGGGAGATCATGGTCCGGACGCTGACCCGGGAGCAGTACGTCGTCGAGCAGGCCGCCGATTACGCCGCGGCGCTCGACAAGATCGCCGCATACGACTACGACTGCATCCTGCTGGACATCATGCTGCCCGGCGGCAGCGGCCTGCGGCTGCTCGAAGAGCTGAAGAGGCGTCGCAGCCCGGCTGCGGTGATCATCATTTCGGCCCGCGATTCCCTCGACGACAAGATCGAGGGGTTGGAACTCGGCGCCGACGACTACCTTCCCAAGCCGTTCCACCTGGCGGAATTGAGCGCCCGCATCCGCAGCGTCCTGCGCCGTCACCAGCGCGGCGGTTACGAGAGCCTCGACGCGGGCAACGTGCGCCTGTGGCCCGACAGCCGCCGGGTCGAGGTGGCGGGCCGCGAGGTGGAGCTGCTGCGCAAGGAGTACGACATCCTCCACTACTTCATGTCCCGCCCCAACCACACGGTCGACAAGACCGCGCTGGCCGAAGGGGTCTGGGGCGACCATATCGACCAGGCCGACAATTTCGATTTCGTCTATGCGCAGATGAAGAACCTGCGCCGCAAGCTCCACGATGCGGGCGCCGACATCGAGATCCGCGCAGTCTACGGCTTCGGCTATAAACTCGTACAGCCGTGAAACTGGTTTACCGCATCCTGCTGCACCTTTCGTGGGCGCTGTCGCTGCTTCTGGCGGCATGGGCCGTGTTGTTTTACTTCACGCTGATCGACGAGATCAACGACGAGGTGGACGACGCGCTCGAAGCTCGTGCCGAAGTGATCGTCAAGCGGGTTCTGGCCGGACGGGAGCTTCCCGTTCCGGCGGACGAGGGCAACAACGGCTATTTCCTGCACGAAGTGTCGCCCCAATATGCCGCCGCACAGCACCACGAACGCTATTCCGACGAGGAGATTTTCATTCCCGAACGCGACGACAAGGAGCCGGCCCGCGTGCTGCGCAAGTTGTTCCGCGACGGCGCGGGGCAATGGCGCGAACTGACGGTGATGACTCCGACCATCGAGAAGGACGACCTCCGGGAGTCGATCCTCCGGTGGATGGTCTGCCTCTACCTCTTCCTGCTGCTGATGATCCTGCTGGTCACGGTCATCGTGCTCTACCGCACGATGCGGCCGCTCTACGCCCTGCTGCGGTGGCTCGACGGTTACACCGTGGGGGCGCGGAATGCGCCGCTGGCCGTCGAGACCTCCGTCACGGAGTTCCGGAAACTCAACGATGCCGCGCGCCGCTATGCCGAGCGGGCCGAGTCGTCGTTCGAGCGGCAGAAACAGTTTATCGGCAACGCCTCGCACGAGATGCAGACTCCGCTGGCGGTCTGCCGCAACCGGTTGGAAATGCTGGTCGACGATGCGCATGCGCTCACCGGGGAGCAGTTGGGCGAGATCGCCAAGGTGCAGCGGACGCTGGACTACCTCGTGCGGCTCAACCGTTCGCTGCTGCTGCTGTCGAAGATCGACAACGGCCAGTTCCCCGAGGCCGAAGAGGTCGACGTGAACGCACTGGTGCGCCGCACGGCCGAGGACATGGAGGAGATTTACGCCTACCGCAGCATGCGCTTTGCGCTCGTGGACGAGGGGCCGCTCACGGCGCGGATGAATCCGTCGCTGGCCGGGAGCGTGGTCGCCAACCTGCTGAAAAACGCATTCGTTCACGGCGACGAGGGCGGCGAGGTGACGGTGCGCGTCGCTCCGCGTCGCTTCACGGTCTGCAACAGCGGTGCGGGCGGTCCGCTCGACGCCGGGCGTATCTTCGACCGGTTCTATCAGGGAACGAAGAAGGAGGGTTCTACGGGGCTGGGCCTTGCCGTGGTCGACGCAGTCTGCCGTCTCTACGGGTTGAAGGTGTCCTATTCTTATAAGGAGGGGCGGCATTGCTTCGCGGTCGATTTCCCGGCGTGAAAAAAAATGCAGGAAATCCGCTTTTTTCAGATTCGTTTCAGTTTCGGGCCGCAACTTTGCAGTACGAAATTCAATTAAAACACTACGATTATGAAAAAGTTCACGATTCTTCTCGCTTCGCTGGCCGTCATGGCCTCTTCGGTTCCCGCTTTCGCCGGTAAAGACCGGATCATCACCGTCGGCGAACTTCCCGCCGTTGCGCAACAGTTCGTCCAGACCCACTTCAAGGGTGTCGAGGTCTCCTACGCCAAAGTCGACGAGGAACTGTTCGACAAGGATTACAAGGTGGTCTTCGTCAACGGCTCGAAGGTCGAGTTCGCCAAGGACGGAGCGTGGAAGGAGGTCGACTGCAAGTACGGCGAGGTTCCCGCAGCCATCGTTCCGCAGCAGATCCGCGACTATGTCGCCAAGAACTTCGCAGGCCGCAAGATCGTCTCGATCGACCGCGACAAGCGCGACTGGGAGGTGAAGCTCGACAACGGTCTCGACCTGAAATTCGACCTTCACTTCCGCCTGATCGAGATCGACGACTGATCCGCATTCCGCTGAAAACCATCCGACGGCGCCCGAATACGTATTCGGACGCCGTCTATTTTGTTTTATAATGTCTCGCTATTTCGGTATAAAATAATTTGATGACTATTTTGATACAAATCACGAAAAACTATTGTATATTTGTATCACGAACGATGATAAACCGCAAACTTAAAACAATACAGTTATGTTAAGCAAGAAATTACACGAAGCGATGAACGCGCAGATCAATGCCGAGCTTTGGTCGGCCTATCTCTATCTTTCGATGTCGATGGACGCCGAGGCCAAGGGGCTGAAGGGTGTCGCCAACTGGTTCTACGTACAGTTTCAGGAGGAGCAGGACCATGCGCGGATCTTTATGAACTACATTCTCTCGCGCGACGCCGAGGTGAAGCTGCTCCCGATCGAGGAGGTGCGCACTGCTTGGACTTCGCCGCTGGAGATGTTCCAGGACACGCTGGCCCATGAGAAGGAGGTTACGGCCATGATCAACAATCTGGCCGCCATCGCCGCCGAGGACAAGGATTACGCTTCGTCGAACATGCTCGTCTGGTTCGTCGACGAGCAGGTCGAGGAGGAGGAGTCGGCACGCGAGATGATCACCGCCTGCGAGGCCGTCGAAGGCAACAAGTTCGGGCTCTACATGCTCGACAAGGAGCTGGCCGCCCGCACCTACACGCAGGCTTCGCCGCTGGCCACCGCCAACGCTTAAACGAAAGTTTTTGTCATAGTTATTTATAGTGGGTCCGGCCTCCGAAAGGGGGCCGGATTTTTTGGTTAGTCGGATTATTTGACTATCTTCGCAATAGAAAATAGAAACAAAGGTTAAGACAAACCTTTATACCTACAGTAAACCGTTACCTGTTGTAGAAATACGGCAGTTTTTATGATGGTGTAATATTTGTCTGAAACTTGAGCCTTGTCCCTGCCCGTTCGGGTGGGGGACAGGCTTGGGCGTAAGGGCAACTACCATCATAAGGCTGTAACGGGCCGACTGTAGGGGTTGTACCTGCGTCCTTGCTTTTTTATAGGAGGACTGCCCTGCGGGCGGCGGCGTGAGAACGGACCAGGTACATGACTGGAAATAACCGTCACCCGGCAAAAATGCACCGGAACAATACGGCTGTCGTCTTTTTCAGCCGCCATATTTGGAGTTTCCCGACATTTTTCCGAAATTTAACCGATCGGACCGCGCCGGACATCCGGCACAGCGGAAACCGCTTCGGCAGACTATGCCTAAACCTTAAAAACAGAGATAACCGATGAAGAAAATCCTCTTATGCTGGCTGGCCGCGGCGACGGCGCTGACGGCCGGCGCGCAGAGCAACGAATGGCAGGACGCCGGCGTGAATGCCGTGAACCGAATGCCGATGCATGGCTCCTGGTTCGCGTACGAGTCGCCGGAAGCCGCACAGGCGGGCGACAAGACCCTCTCGGAGCGGTTCGTCACGCTGAACGGAAACTGGAAATTCAACTGGGTGCGCGACGCCGACCAGCGACCGACGGACTTTTTCCGCGTCGGCTACAACGACAAAGGCTGGAACGACATGCCCGTGCCGGGACTCTGGGAGCTGAACGGATACGGCGATCCGGTCTACCTCAACGTCGGTTACGCCTGGCGGGGCTGGTTCAAAAACGATCCGCCGCACGTTCCCATCGAGCAGAACCACGTGGGTTCCTACCGCCGTACGGTCGACATCCCCGCGGCATGGGCCGGCAGGCAGATCGTCGCGCATTTCGGCTCGGTGACGTCGAACATCTACCTCTGGGTCAACGGCCGCTATGTGGGTTACAGCGAGGACAGCAAGCTGGAGGCCGAGTTCGACCTGACGCCCTACGTGAAACCCGGCCGGAATCTCATCGCGTTCCAGGTCTTCCGCTGGTGCGACGGCACATACCTCGAAGATCAGGACTTCTTCCGCCTTTCGGGCGTGGGCCGCGACTGCTACCTCTACGCGCGCGACAAACGGCAAATTACGGACATTCAGGTCGACGCCGCGCCTTCGGCCAACTACACCGCGGGAACGGTAGCCGTCAAAGCCTTCTTCCCCAGGCAGGCGCGGGGATGCAGCGTCGAACTGGCGCTCACCGACGCCCAAGGGCGCAGCGTCGCGTCGCAGCAGCTGCGCGTCACGAAAGACGAGGAGCGCTGCACGCTCGACGCCGGGAAAGTCGCCCTGTGGAGCGCCGAGACGCCCGTGCTGTACGGACTGACGGCGACGCTCCGCGCGCCGGCGGGCGAAGTGATCGAGGTCATTCCGCTCCGGATCGGATTCCGCGACGTGAAGATCGAGGGCGGGCAGCTGCTCGTCAACGGCCGGCCGGTGCTGATCAAGGGCGCCAACCGGCATGAGATGGACCCCGACTACGGCTATTACGTCTCCGAGGGGCGCATGCTGGAGGACATCCGCATCATGAAGGAGAACAACATCAACGCCGTGCGCACGTGCCACTACCCCGACGACGCCCGCTGGTACTCGCTCTGCGACCAATACGGACTCTACGTCGTGGCCGAGGCCAATATCGAGTCGCACGGCATGGGTTACGGCGAAAAGACGCTGGCCAAGAATCCGCTCTACGCCAAGGCGCATCTGGAGCGCAACGAACGCAACGTGCAGCGCAGCATCAACCATCCGTCGGTCATCATCTGGTCGCTGGGCAACGAAGCGGGCGACGGGCCGAACTTCGACGCCTGCTACGACTGGATCAAGGCTTACGACCCCTCGCGGCCGATTCACCACGAACGGGCCGTCTATTCGCCCGGCAGCCGCAACACGGACATTATCTGCCCGATGTACTGGGGCTACGAGCGGTGTGAGAAATACCTCGCCGAGAATCCCGCCAAACCGCTGATCCAGTGCGAATACGCCCACGCTATGGGCAACTCGATGGGCGGATTCAGGGAGTACTGGGAGCTGATCCGCCGCGAACCGAAATACCAGGGCGGATTCATCTGGGATTTCGTGGACCAGTCGCTGCGCAAGAAAGGCCGCAACGGCGTGACGGTCTACGGCTACGGAGGCGACTGGAATCCCTACGATCCCTCGGACCAGAACTTCTGCGACAACGGCCTGATCGGTCCCGACCGCATTCCGAACCCCCACATGGAGGAGGTGCGCTACTACTACCAGTCGGTCTGGACCTCGTGGGCCGGCGATGCGGGGAATACGGTCGAGGTCCTCAACGAAAATTTCTTCCGCGGCCTCGAAAACTACGACCTCCATTGGGAGGTGCTCTGCGACGGGACGCCCCTCCGCCGGGGCGTCGTCGACGGACTGAAAGCCGCGCCGCAGCAGCGCGTGCGCATCACGCTCCCCTACGATCCGGCCACGCTGCCCGCGGCGGGCGAACTGCTGCTCGACGTGGCCTACAAACTCAAGACGGCCGAAGGCATCCTGCCCGCGGGCCACACCGCGGCGCGCGCCCAGCTGCCGATCCGCGAATACGTCTTCACGGCTCCCGCGGCGAAATCCGCAGCCGAAGGTGAATCGCTCTTCGTTGCGGACAACCACAAAGACTTCCTGATCGTCGCGGGCAACGGCCTGCGGCTCGACTTCAGCCGCAAGACGGGCTTCATCACCCGTTACGAAGTCCGCGGGCTCGACTTCCTGGCCGACGGCTCCACGCTGCGCCCCAACTTTTGGCGCGCGCCGACCGACAACGACTTCGGCGCCGGACTGCAACACAAAATGGCCGTCTGGAAACAGCCGGAGATGAAACTCAAGACGCTCACCCATGCCGAGGCCGACGGCATCGTCACGGTGAAGGCCGGCTATGAAATGCCCGGGGTGCAGGCCACGCTGGAGATCGAATACGCCGTCGACAACACGGGCGCCGTCACGATCGCACAGTCGCTGCACGCCACGCCGGGGGCCCAAGTTCCCGACATGTTCCGCTTCGGCATGCGCTTCGAGATGCCCGAGGCGTTCGACCGCCTGCAATACTACGGCCGCGGACCGGGCGAGAACTACGCCGACCGCAAATCGTCGGCCTTCGTGGGACTTTACCGCCAGAACGTCGACGAGCAGTTCCACCCCTACATCCGCCCGCAGGAGACCGGCACGAAGAGCGACCTGCGCTGGTGGCACCTCGCGGACATCGGCGGACGGGGTCTTACGGTGACCTCCGACGCTCCGTTCTCCGCCTCGGCGCTTCACTACCCGCAGGAGTCGCTCGACGAAGGCCCCGCAAAACGGCAGGGACACTCGCCCGAGGTCGAAAAGCAGAAGAACGTTTCGGTATGCCTCGACAAGGTGCAGTACGGACTGGCGTGCGTCAACTCGTGGGGCGCGCTGCCGCTGCCCGAATACCGGATTCCCTACGCCGACTACACGTTCCGCCTGAAGATCGCGCCTGCGACCCGCCTATAAGCCGCGCCACACGCCCGAAGGCCGGAGTCCCCCGCGGATTCCGGCCTTTTTATCGGCCGCAGGACTTGCCGGGGAGACAAAAAATGCGCATCTTTGTCGTCCGTTAAACGATCCCGAACATGTTATACACCGAAGATACGCGCATCGAAGCGCTGGCCGTACACGTCGTCGGCAACAAATCGAAGGACGAACCCCTGATGATTTCGCCCGACATCTCCCCGCAGGTCGCCGACGAAGGGCTGATGCGCACGCTCACGGCCTATTTCCTCGGCGGCTTCAAGAGCGAGGAGTGCTACAACCTCCACCACGAGACCGACCTCGGGTGCAACGAGGTCTGGAACTTCGCATGCAGGATCTTCGACGACCCGGAGGCGCTCCTCGAACATTCGGTGAGCCTGGCCAAGCACCTCTACGAGAGCGGCATGCACCCGCAGATCAAGGGCGGCGAATTTTACACGGTCTACTTTTCGGACTGCAATTTCGGCGGCGAACGCTGCGACGCGCTGGGGCTGTTCAAGTCCGAGACGCGCGACACGTTCCTCGACGTCGAACAGCAGGCCGGAGGGGTGCACATCGCGGCCCGCGAAGGCATCGACATCAAACGGCTGGACAAGGGAGCCGTCATTTTCAACACGGAACGCGAGGAGGGGTTTGCGGTCTTCGTCGTCGACAACACCAACCGCACCGAGGCCCGCTACTGGATCGACGACTTCCTGCGCGTGCGCCAGCGGCAGGACAACTACCACAATACGCACAACACGCTGGCGATGTGCAAGAAATACGTCACGAAACACCTCTCGAAGGAGTTCGAGGTGTCGAAGGCCGACCAGGCCGAGCTGCTCAACGAGACGATGAAGTATTTCCAGGAGCAGGAGAGCTTTTCGATGGACGATTTTTCGGAGAAGGTGATCCGCCAGCCGGAGGTCGTGGAGAGCTTCACGCGCTTCCGCCAGGAGTACGAACAAGACCGCGACATCCGCATCGAGGACGAATTCGGCATCTCGGATTCAGCCGTCAAGAAGCAGGCGCGGTCGTACAAGAGCGTCATCAAGCTCGACCGCAATTTCCACATCTACGTCCACGGCAACCGCAATCTGCTGGAGCAGGGCGAGGACGAGAAGGGCAAGTTCTACAAAGTCTATTACGAAGAGGAGGAGTAGGACTACCCGAGCATGCCGCCCAGCACCAGACCGAACAGCACGAGGAACAACGCCCAGTGGCACAGCCGGAGGTAATGACGCCCTCCGGCTTTTTCACACAGCAGCGACACCAGCCAGAAGACGCACCAGCCGCCGAACACCAGCAGCAGCAGGAGTTCGAGCGCGAAATTGCGCGGCAGGACGCCCGTCCCCAGCAGCAAAGAAAAGCCGCGCAGAGGAACAGGTCCACTGAAATCATCTGAACGCCGCAGCGGCCCATCAGCCACGCCTCGTAAGCTCCGGAAGGGGCCGTTGCCGCATCGGGGCGCGCCGCCGAGTAGAAGCGGTTGCCTGAAAACACGTGTACGAAGAATGCGGCGGCGAGCAACGCTCCGGCCGCCAGAAACCATCCGTTCATCATCATCCCATTTTACGGTAAATACACTCCGGCATGTGCCGGATCAGCCACGCAGGCAGCTGCCAGCGGCGTGTGACGACCGCCACGCTACGGCGGCGGCGGATGGCCCGCACGATCCCCTCCACGACCCGGTCGACGGGCATCACCCAGAACAGCCCCTCGCCCTTGGCCATCTCCGTCGCGACGAATCCCGGACGGATGTCGGTCACCGGGAGAGGCAGTCCGGACTTCGCAGCCCGCTGCCGCAGGCCCTCGGCATAGTTGATCTGATAGGCTTTCGAGGCGTTGTAGGCCGGAGCCGCACCGCCGCCGCGCAGGCCCCCGACCGACGTGATGACGACCAGATGGCCGCCGCCCCGCTCCTCGAAACGGCCGTAGGCCCAGTCGACCGCCGCGGTCCAGCCCACGACGTTGGTGCGGATGGCCGGCTCTTCCAGCGCATAGTCCAGTCCGGGATTCAGGTCGCCGGTTCCGGCGCTGACCACGCACAAATCCATGCCGCCCAGCTCTCCGGCGAGGCGTTCCAGCGCCGCACAGGCGGCGGCAGGGTCCATGATGTCGGCCGCGGCGTAACAAAAGCTGCCCGGACGGCTGGCCGCCAGCTCCTCCAGCAACGCCTCGCGCCGCCCGGTCACGCCGACCCGGTATCCTTCGGCCGCAAGGCGTTCGGCCAACGCCCGGCCGATGCCGGAAGTGGCCCCGATGACAATCGCTCGTTTCATGGAAACAAAGTTAACGGGTGCGCCCCAAAAAAACGTTGACGCAGATCAAGAAATCAGCGGACACGGCGGCGGATGCGGCTCAACGTCTCGGGACGCACGCCCAGATAGGAGGCCAGTTCCCGCAGGGGAACGAGCTGCAACACGTCGGGACAACGCTCCGTCAGGGCCTCGTAGCGTTGCTGCGGCGAGGCGGCATAGCGGTCCAGCAGACGTTCGTAAACCTCGGCCAGCATGTGTTCGGCCAGCCTGCGGCCAAGCCGCTCGCAGGCGGCATCGGTGCGGTAGAAGGTTTCGAGCCGTTCGCCGGGAACAAGCAGGGCCTCGGCGCCGCACATCGCCCCGATCGTCACCTGCGACGGCGCATCGACGCACATCGAGATATAGTCGCCGACGAACTCTCCGGCAAAGGCGTAACCCACGACATGCTCCTCTCCCGCGGCGTCGGCGTGCACGTAACGGAAAGCGCCCTGCACGACCAGTCCGCAGCGGTGGCTGCGGAGTCCCTGCCCGGAGAGGCGTTCGCCGCGGGCGAAACGCCGTACGACGCCCTCGCGGCGGATAAAGGCGGCGAGTTCCGAAAATTCGGCCTCCGTTATGTAGCGGTTGAAATTCACGGCCGTAAAGATAATCCATCAATTTGGGAGAACCAAACGAAGGCATCAAACATGCTCTGCCTCGCGGCCTTCGCGCTGCTTTGGATCGCCGGTCCCGGGCGGTATGCCGCCGGCAGCCGGATCGCCCGGCGGCTCTGCACCCGGCCCCCTGAAAGCCATTCGCACGCCGTCGGCACGCCACCTCGCAGACAAACGCCGCTCCGCTGGCCCGGATTTTGCCGTCCGGAAAGAAAAACCACACCGTCATGGCTCCGAAAACCAAAACTCCCGACCGGCTCACCGTCGAAGAACGCCGCGAACTCCCGCATCGGCGTTCGGAATCCCCGAAACGCGCGAATTCCCGCTCGTCGACGCAGCGCACATCCGCGCGGCGGAAGCCTATTTCCGTTACGCACCCGACGACAGGAAAGCCGCCCTGGCGCGCCGCATTCTCGCCCGCGCCCGCGAAATGGGCGTCGACGTCCGCAGCCGTGTGATCCGCGGCTGGGCCGGGGAGGCGTAGGAACCGAAAAAATCGCTATCTTTGTCTGCACGGGCCGCCGAAAGACCCGTGCGGATAGATATGGAAACAATCACCGAATTTCTCATCGACTGGGGCTACTGGGGCCTCTTCCTCTCGGCGCTGATCGCCGGAAGCGTCCTGCCTTTCAGCTCCGAGGCGGTGATGGTGGTGCTCGCAGGCATGGGGCTTGATCCCGTGGGATGCGTCGTCGCGGCCGCGCTGGGCAACACGCTCGGCGGCATGACCTGCTACTGGATCGGGACGCTGGGCAAGACCGAATGGATCACCCGGCTGGGTGTCTCGACGCGCCAACTGGCCCGGGCGCGGAAATTCCTCTCGGGACGCGGGGCGCTGATGGCCTTCTTCGCCTTCCTGCCCACCATCGGCGAGGCCATCGCCATCGTGCTGGGACTGATGCGCAGCAACGTGTGGCTGACCGGCAGCGCGATGCTCGCGGGCAAGACCCTGCGTTACATTGTCGTACTGGCGACCTTCCGGGGCGCCCTATCCCTTTTCTGATATGGAAATTCGCAAAACCGAAACCCCTTCGCGGGAACTGTTGCTGCTGGCCGACGAGGTCGAAGCCTCGGTGGCCGACTACATCGGCCGCGGAACGTGCTACGCCGCCTGCGACGACGGCCGGATCGTCGGACAGTACGTGCTGATCCACACGCGGCCCTTCACGGCCGAGGTCGTGAATATCGCCGTCGTACCCGACCGCCAGCGGCAGGGCATCGCCACGGCCCTTTTGGCCCACGCCGTCGACACGGCCCGCCGGGCGGGGTTCCGCCTGCTCGAAATCGGCACGGGCAATTCGGGATTCGGGCAGATCGCCCTCTACGAACGCTGCGGATTCGTCCGCTGCGGCATCGACGTAGACTATTTCCGCAAGCACAGCCCTACGCCGATCTTCGAAAACGGCGTGGAGTGCCGCCACATGGTGCGCCTGCGCATGGAGTTCATGTAACCATGTCCGTTTCGTGGAACCCCTGGCACGGATGCCGGAAAATCAGCGAAGGCTGCCGCAACTGCTATGTCTACCGGCAGGACAGCCGCCACGACAAAGACAGCCGCGAAGTGCGGCAGACGGCGATGTTCGACCGTCCGGTGCGCCGTAGCCGCGACGGACGGTTCAAGGTCCCCGCCGGCGAGATGGTCTACACCTGCTTCACATCGGATTTTCTGCTGGAGGAGGCCGACGCCTGGCGTGCCGAGGCCTGGGAGATGATGCGCATCCGCCACGACCTGCGGTTCCTCTTCTTCACCAAGCGCATTGACCGGCTGGCCGCCGTACTGCCGCCCGACTGGGGCGACGGATATGAGAATGTCGTCATCGGCTGCACGGTCGAAAATCAGGCGATGGCCGATTACCGGCTGCTGCTGTTCCTCGCGACGCCGGTCCGCCACCGGCTCATCGTCTGCGCCCCGCTGCTGGGACCGCTCGACATCGCACGCTATCTCTCGCCCGCCGTCGAGGAGGTCTCGGCGGGCGGCGAATCGGGCAACGAGGCCCGGCCGTGCGACTACGCCTGGGTGCTCGGGCTGCGTGAACAGTGCGTGGCGGCAGACATCTCCTTCTGCTTCCACCAGACCGGGGCGCGGTTCGTAAAAGACGGGCGCATGTACCGCATCCACCGCCGTTACCAGCACTCGCAGGCCCGCAAAGCGGGAATCGACTATCGGCTCAAACGCTAAAAAGACGTGCGGAAGGAACCCGGTCCGGCGAACAAACAGTGACGCCTCATTTTGCTTTGTCCGGAAATTCCATGAAGAATCTCCCAAAAGCCGGACCGGGTTACAGTCCGATGCAAAAAGTGTTGTAACTCATTAATTTTCTGTTAGTTACGGCGTTAACCGATACCACAAAAAGACACGCTGTAAAGAGGCGGCAAAACCTTGTTTGACGCTTCATTTCAGAGGTCCGATATTCTCGGAAAAATGTAAAACTCGGGTTCGGAGTCCGAATTTTGGAGGTTCATTTCCCGCTCCGAACCGGGGATTCATCCGGGAAGAACGAGATCTTTTTTTAAGCCTTGTTTTGGTGCTTTTTCAGAACCTCCTCTCTGGATTCAAAGTGCTGTTTGCCCGACAAGGCTCGCTCCTCGGCTTTGCGTTGTCGGATGCGTCCGACCCAATCCGGTGCAATTTCAATCGAGACAATCCATACAACCTGCATGAAACAGTACAGCAGAATTTGCACGGGAAACGAAAACTGCGTTTCGGCAGGAAACAGCCAGTTGTACGTTGCCAAAGGGACGAATGCATTGATGATTAACATCAAGGCTTCCGTTTCTCGTTGCCGGCGTGTATATCCGAGGTGTTTCCAGGCGATCAGAATGAAAAGCACGTTGACCCCGAGCAATGTCCAAACGATTGGCCACGGCTTGATAACCGCTGTTTCCGGGTGCGAGTTCATGATGAACCAAGCCGGAATAACAGGGACCAGTCCGTTTATCAGCAGCGTGAAAACCTTGAAAGCCATCGTGAAGCCTATTTGCTCTTGAATCCAAAGTTAGGAAAATATTTCGAATTCTCGCTTTGTTTATGAAAATTGATGCCAATTTTTCTGATTGGCAAATTGTTTGTCGTTTACCTATCATCCCGACGGAGGCGATCGGGAAAGTACAGGTACAGGTAACTCTGAAAAAGAATGTCTAACTTAAAACCGCAATTTGTTATGAGAAGTATCACAACATTCGATCTGCAGTATGCGCACCGTTTCTACGGTTTTCAAGGTGAGGCTCAGTATCTCCACGGTCACACGGGAAAGTTGACCATCGAGGTGGAGGATAGCATCGAGGCGGGCGTGAACATGGTTTACCCCTGCAACGAGATTCAGAAGGTAGCGTGGGACGTGCTCCGGAATTTCGACCACGCGCTGGTTCTGCGCGAGGATGATCCGCTGCTGCCGGCCGTGCTGGACGTCTACGAGAAGCAGGGCATCCGCAACGGACACCCACAGAACAAGATGAAGGGCCCGGCCTTCAAGACGGAGCTGGCCACGGCCTATCCCGATTGCCGTCTGGTAGTCACGAAAGAGACGCTGACGGTCGAGGGAATGATCAAGATTGTCTACGATCTGCTGAAGGATAAGCTCAATATCGCCAAGATCACCTTTACGAGTGGTGTGAATGCGGCCTCGGCGGAGTTCGTGACCAAGAACGACATCGATCGTTGCCCGCTGTGCGGCGTTGCATTCAACGAGGAGGGTGTATGTCCGAAGTGCGGGTATCGCAAGAAGAAGTAGCCGTCACACTCTGTGGATAGGGTAGTCGGGTTCCGATTTTCGGAGCCCGACTTTTTTATTCTGTTGGGAATTTCCGGCCGGTTGCAAGGAAATTTCTCTTCGCAGTCTGTGTTTCATGGTGAATGTTGCTTAAATGGAAGATATTGATTATATTTGTAAGGAATATTATTTTATTTGTTTTGTGGTATAAATGGCATTTATGAATAACATGATAGCGTTTGATGTCTTAAATCCAGGTGAGGTGGCCATGCGGATTGCAGCGAGAGTCAAAGCTCGGAGATTGGAGTTGGATTTGACGCAGGAGGGTTTGGCTGTGAGAGCAGGAATCAAGTTCGCAACCTATCGCAGATTTGAGCAGACGGGGAGATCTCGTTGAAGGGGCTGCTTCAGATAGGCTTTGCCTTGAATGCTCTTTCGGAGTTCGATGCTCTTTTTGCGCAGAGGCAATATCAATCGCTCGATGATGTCTTGAATGAGCAAAGTGTCACGCGTAAACGGGGGCGGAAAAATGAATAGCATCAAACAAATCGAAGTTCTTCTTGCGGATCGGTTGGTGGGACGTCTGGCTCTGACCAAGGAGGGGTTGTGTGCATTTGAATATGCTCCCGATTGGCTCGGTTCGGGTTTCTCCATTTCTCCCTTTGAGCTGCCTTTGCGAAGCGGCGTCTTTATTGCCAAACCGCGTCCGTTTGAGGGGGGATTCGGTGTCTTCGATGATTGCCTGCCCGATGGATGGGGCCTTCTTATTGTGGATCGATACCTGCAACAAAAGGGGATCAATCCTCGCGCGCTTACTTTGCTGGATCGCCTTGCATTGGTCGGGTCGTCGGGACGTGGGGCCCTGGAGTTTCGTCCGGATCATAGTGTCGTGACTCGACAGGATTATGCCGATTTCGAAAAGTTGGCATTGGAAGCAGAGCGGATATTGGGCAGCGACGAATATAGGGGAAAGGCATCGAGGAATTTCAAGATCGTGGTGGCTCTCCGGGTGGCGCACGTCCCAAGATCTTCGCCCGTTATGAAGGCAAAGAGTGGCTGGTCAAGTTTCGAGCCAAGAGAGATCCGCAGAGTATCGGTGTGGATGAATACCGCTATTCGCTGCTTGCTAAAGAGTGCGGAATCGAAATGCCTGATACACGGCTTTTCGAAGGCAAGTACTTCGGCGTGGAGCGTTTCGACCGAACGCTTCAAGGTAAGTTGCATGTTGTTAGCGTGGCTGGTCTTATCGGTGCCGATTATCGGTTGCCCAGTATCGACTACAAGCATATTTTTCAAGTGTGCGCCGTGCTGACGCATAGTGTAGCCGAGTTGTGGAAAGTTTATCGACTGATGGTGTTCAATTATCTCATCGGTAACAAGGATGACCACGCTAAGAACTTCGCCTTTATTCATCGGGATGGCGATTGGCATTTTGCTCCGGCCTATGACCTGTTGCCCAGCGATGGCATTAACGGTTTTCGCACGACTTCCATCAACGATAGTATCGAACCGAGGAAAGAGGATCTTTTGGCAGTGGCAGCAAAGGCCGGGTTGAATGAGCAAGAGACGGTCTATGAGTTTAACAGACTGCGAGAAATACTTCCTACTAAATAATAAGAATCTAAACTGTGTTAGTGAGTCGAAAGAAACTCAAGATTGTTAGATTCTTAAGATATGTGCGATTCTTATTTTATTTTTATGCACAATGAAAGCTATGTGGCATATACAACGTGAAGAGTTCAAGAGATTGAAGTCCGGCTCAAGTGCGTTAAATATTCTTTATCAGGAAGGATGTACTTATGTAATGGACAATCATCTTGCGGCAGGGTGGTGTTGGTATAATACCTTAGATCGTCGTAAAGAATATAACTTTTGTCATATTGATCAGCATGATGATCTCGCTAATGATAAGCATGATATTGTGAAGGACTTATTTGAAGAAACTCCAATTTCGCTTGAAAGATATATTTCCTTACATTATGAACAACCGCCTAAAGTTGTGATGCCTCCAGTGAAAGCTATACGTTGGGATAATTATATACTTCACATGAAATCAGTGTTTCCTCATTGGTTTATGAAAGAAGTTTATGTATGTCATGATTTTGTATCAGGCGAAAACTGCAGTGTAACAAAAACTCAGCCATACGATCGCTATTATGATCTTAATAACGGATGGCAAGAATATCCAGTTAATCCAATCAATATCAATTGTTATGATTTAAGTCGACTACTGGAAGAGCAGATTAGTAATAATAAAGGAAGATTATGGATTGTAAATCTGGATGTTGATTATTTTTTAATAATAATGTTCAATTATTTACAGAGACGTATATAGAATCTATATGTACCCAGATTGTTAAAGAGAAAGCTAAAATAGCTGTACTTACTATTGCTCTCAGTCCTGATTGCTGTGGCGGTTGGGAGAATGCTATTAGAGTATATAATTATATAGCAGAACGACTTTTTCTTGAAATGCGGTTATAATGTGGTGGACAATTAATGGTCTTTTTCCTCCAAAATAGTTTAGATTTTATTGGGCTAAATGAAATTTATTGGTTTTGAAAGTCTTATTTCATGATTCACGCTCTTTATGATATGGACACAAATCAATAGTCAACTCTTTGAGCTGTTCATCCGAAAGGTGCATATCTTTCAAAAGGTTCAACAATTCTTCCTGACGTGGCTGTCCCAATGTCATACGATACAATGCAAGTACTTTGATCAGGCGATCGTATTTATATCGATCACGGCTGAGAGGGTAAAGCGGAACAATACGTTCAATGTATTCCAATTTAGCCCGTTGTTCTTCTGTTAGTTCTGCGACAGGAAGGCACCAATAAGGAACGATATCCGAATGCGTACCTTTCAAATCTTTGTAAGCCATAGAGAATAAATCATCCCAAGTATGATACACTGCATTGCCATATAATTTTACTACATTTCTGCGTATAGCCAGGCATTTATAGCGGTTAATACGGCCTTCGCGTTGCTCCAAATCAACCGGATTCGAAGGTAAATTCCAGTGAACAATCTTTCTGGCATACCAATGAAAATCAAGACCTTCCTGTCCAATCGAAGTGGTAGAAAGCAAGAATGGCCGGAAGGGAGAGTTGAATGCCTTACGGATATTGCTGGTACGTGCGACTGATTTGTCTGTGACTGTTTTATCAATGAACGGAATTGCAAAATGGCAACGCATAAGTTGCTTTTTCTTATCCGTACCCAAAGAATCGGTTGTGTCTATACTAAGATTGCTCGTACCGATAATGGCATCCGAGATAACATGTCCGAGTTCCTTTTTTTGTGCCATGTGTGCATATTCATCGAGAACAGCCTGCAGGTTGCCTATCACACAGTAATCAAGTACAGATTCGTAATAATCATCATCATTTTTTTCTTGTTGTACATCAGATCTATCACAACTGCACTTTCGGGCTTGTTGAACACTGAGACGATTGCTTTGGCTACCATCTTGGCATCTTCTTCATTGCCTGATTGTCGATAGGCACATACTGCAGGTGAGGCTATAGCGATATCTGTCATCACATCCAATGCATTCGAAGGTACATACAAGCCAATCAAGTCTTCTACTGGTTCGTCATCCAGTATTCTCATGAGGGAAAGAATAAGTTGGGCGTTGTTTCGTCCTTGTTGTGGAAGGGTATGTATGAGCGTATTCTGGGCAAATTTTTCTTGAATTCGCTGTTTTATGATTCTCCGGATTGAAGAAAGTTTTTCTCCATAGAATTCCGCAGGAGAGAAAAGACCCGCTAAAGTTCGGCAAGGATACTCCAATAGCCCGCCTGTTCTTAAACGGCCTTCACCGTAACGATTCTTCTTTTTTGAAGCATAGCCTATCTTCGGCTCGGTTAACTCTCCAAAAGTATATAAATCAGAATAATATGACATCATTATGGAGATCATTCTCGGTACCATTTCCCATGACGAGAACAGGATAACCTTAGAGAAACTGCGGGCCTCGTTGCACTCGAATACACTCTCGGCCGTATAGTAAGGATTGGATGCAGGAACCCAAAGCAGCAGATGTGTTTTCTTTTCATGGCGAACTCCAAATACCAAGTCGTGAAGATACTTTAATTTGCCACTGGCAAAAGGAATTGAACGATATTTGTTGATTGCATCTCTTGAGAGGAGTAATGCTTTCATTTTACCGGGTTTCTTTACCTCTAAATGATGCAATGCTGAAACTATTTGCTTCTTCAGTTCATACTTGTCCATAAAGGACAGTAAATAAGGCGAAGATTTGACATACTCCATGGGAAGATTACCCAAGTGTATTTTTTTTATTTTCATGGCTTAGACAATCCATAAGATGCTGGCATTCTGCAAACGAAAGAATATCTTCCGGCAAGACCTGTACATCGCATACTTGAGAATCGTCTATAATGCCACTATTAAATCGTTCCGTGCGGCACATCACTCCATATAGAGCTTCTTCCGCCTCGTTTTTGGCGGAGACGAGAGGTGTCAGATCAACTACATCAGTACGCTTCAGTGCGGCAGAATATGTATGCCATATCAACTTAAATCGGTCGGTTTTATCTTTTGTGGCATATAGAAAGTCCATTACTTTCATAAAGTCCTGATAGTGCTCGTCATTTCCATCCGTATTCAACTCTTCAAGGGTAGAATATGGCTTGTAGGGCGTAGCGGAAAGCAACAGAATCTTGGTATTGGATCGCTTGTTATCGAAAAATTTGTTGGCCAGCATGGATTGCTCATCATCACTTTGTTCGAGCAGAGAGTTGAAGCGTTGGAACTCATCCATGATAACCAGATCCGGATCGAGCATGTCTATACTGATCCCGGCAAAAATACGACGCAGTTTGTTAATCAGATCTGCTCGTTGCCGATTGTCGCAACCATTCTGAGCATATTCAATCAGTTGATTGATAATCGTATCTGACAGGCTTGTCTGCAACTTGCCATACATCTCGCAAAGATAGTCTTTGCCACATTCTTTGATTTTACCGTTATAGATGATAGTAAGTTCATGCCAGTTTTTTACATTGCAACTAAGAAGATTGCTGATGACTTTTTATGATCTTTAAATTGAGGGAGCTCGCATAATATATCATACATCAAGGCCCGTTCATTGGCTGTTCCTTGTGCACTGTAAAAACGGAAGGAGGTTGATGGTGTCAGTGGAATGATCGATTCTGGCATTTCCCCTTTCTCGCGTTGTTTCGCAATCCTTTTTCTGCCAGTTTAATATAAAGATGCTGCATTGACAGACGGCTCTCACTGATACTCATCCGATTGTCAACTCCCAATTTCTCAATGTTCTGGTCGGCTATATTAGCATTAGAACAGATATAGACAACCTTAAAGAAATCATCTTGTTCCTGCTTATGCCATTCTCGAATCAAATTAATAACTTGTTTGGCCACATACGTCTTACCCAATCCTACCTCATCGGCAAGCAATACCCGACGGTGCCCTAAGTTTTTATAGATATGTAGAATGCGCTCTGCTGTGGCACATTGAAAATCTTTGATTTCCCGGCTTATAAGCGTTTGATTCTTTTAAGAACATTTTCAAATGTGCTGTACATCTCCACGAAATGGTCTGGAATAACAGACTCGTCCGCTTTTTCTACGATTTGTCGGATAGATGCAATGCGGTCTGGATCTTTATATGCCATTTTACCATATCCTCATAAAGGGAGGTGCTGATTTGCTGTTCCAAAGCAGCAGTTTTGTCTTCGGCCAACTCTTTTTCCAACTGTTGACTTTCCAATATATATTGTTCCACATCTTCTGTCAGCATGAAAGCTAGGTAGTTGATGAACTTCCCTTTTGTATTGATGAAAGAACGGAATATGGCTTTGTCCCGTTCGTCGGTTGGCATTTCTTCCGTCTTTATCTTTATCACTCGGTGTAAATCTCCAGTGCGTATTGAGTAAAACTCTGTCAGTGAATCCAGTGGTATGTCTTCAAATATCAGATCATCAGTCAACTCTTGTTCTTTGCCATTACATCCTAAAGGATAAAGGAAAACAGATTCCGAAGGGAGCTTGTTTGGTAGGCATTGGATTGTAATGGTATAGCTGCCGTTATTTGATCTGATTTGTGCCTTTTGAATCGCTGCAATCGCACGACGCAATATCAGTTCGTCGGTGACATTCTTTTTACCACCGTCTTCCTTAGGTACCGAAATAACCTGCTCGAACATACACTCTTTACTGTCGTTAATCAGTTCACTCCGGTATTTTTCATACGAGGTCTTATATGGGGCAAACTTCAGGTGCAGTAAAATTCCACATTCCGTCCGAATCCGTTCTTGGTAGCATTGGTAGAACCGAGATACATATGGTTATAGTAAAGATGGCCTTCATGTCTGCGTATGAAATAAACTTTCTCGTGCAAATCGACAGCTACATCTTTTTCTACTTTATCGGTCAGTACCTCCTTGGGTGTGTACACTTCGTTATTAAATAAATTTATGATCTCTTGTGTAACAGAAGCATGTCTTGTGATGAGTGTCTTTCTGGCTCCGTGGCTGCAACTGACCATTTGATTCAGGATATGTGTGTCTACGAATGGAGAGATAACCAGCATCTCTGTTGCATGCTTCAACATACTCTGTTCAAGGCATTCTGCATGTCCATCATATCCAGGTATTCCCATGGGGAAAAACTCGTAATCTTCAAAGGGCGAATCCGTAAGATCAAATTGTTCGATGCAGTTAATGTCTATGCAGAGCGAACACATATTTTTACGGATAGTACAGTTATCGGTTTTTCCGATCAACCATGTGAGAAAGTCCACAAGCGGTTTATGTTTGCTTTGGGCTTTTTGAGTAGCTTGTTTCGTGCTGATCTTTCCGGAAAGTTCACATACTACGTCCAGGTCGTTAGAACTGGTTAGGTTGCGTGAAAGGACAATCAATTTGATTTGCTGCGTACCTGTATTCGGGTTTGTTTCTTTGATTATCCATACTTTGGGATGAAAATTGATGAAGCCTCCGCCTTTCGCCTGGAGTGTTACCTGCACAACGCTTTGCTCAAGAAGTGAATACACTTTGGAGTTGGCCTGCGGTATTGCAATACATCCGGCGTTACAAAAAACTGCAAATTTACCTGCCGATTGATTGATAGTCTCAAGAATCAAGTGGGGAGAACGCATGGTTGCCTCCGTCAAATCTGTCATCGTACCCAGCATAAATGGTACCGACAATAAGGAAGGCATGTCCAGACTATAGGTCGTGCATACGGCATAATCAACCACAAAGCCGTCACTTTGCAATACATCCGTATAGACAATATCATTCCATAATGCTTCAGCCATTGATAGCCTCCTTTCTTAATTCGTCAACAAAGATTTTCACCGTATCCCATCGGTACGTGAGTTTATAGTAATGTATGCGGGCTTTCTTGTCGTAAACGTATGCAGGATTTCCAATTTTCCTGCGATGCCCTTTTACATTTCGTTCTCGGCTGATAATCAGTTGGTCCAGACCTCCATCTTCTTCAATATCATTGGCAGCAAAGGCGTTCCGCAGCTTTTTCGCAGAACCTTTTCCCGCTATCCTCCCGTATGTTTACGGCATTCAGTACCTTGTCTATATCCGTCCCACTTTCCCGGTATTCTTCAAGTTTCTCCTGAAATTCAACTCGCATCTCTTCATCCTGGTATTGCGAATAGATATAGTTATAGCGGATGTGCACCATATATATAAAATCCGCAAAGCGTCGGGCCAGGTCTTGCAATTCTCCAATCTCCTGTGGCAATTGGCGGTATGGGATCTGTTCAAATCTATCGGTTATCGCAAAGTCTGGATTATCTACGATGTAACGTAATAATGTACCTTGACATGCTTTTGCATTTAGTATGTGACCCACAATGAAGTCTTTGTCCTCTACGGTCAGGTCTAAGGAGCATTTTTGAGTAAAATCATAATCCACATTCGGGAAAGAACAAAACTGGAACAGGCCTAACCTGTCATCAGCATCGTTATTGGTATCTTCGTCATCTGTCCTGGCTGCCGTCGGGGCGTTGTGTAGTGCATTGGATGTTGAGTAAATAAGTTCATACAATTGCGGACTGCGCAAGATTCCAAAAAGTGAGCAATCCTGTATTGTAGATGTATGCAGGATCGTATTTAACGTAGTTGTTCCCGGGTTTATTAATAACTTCGCTTCCTATAATTCCTCGTGTGTCCGTACTGCCTTCACAGAGATTCTTTGTCATGATGCGCTCCAGCCGTATAATTTCCGTTTTCACCTCTGAAATCCGGTTATATCGTTTTTCAGTAGCCTTGCGGTAGAGTTGAGGCATGAGCGAGAAATATTTAATGTGCTTCTGCAGGGTGGATATTCCGGGGAACATCCGGTCTGAAAAAGCGTCACGAATACGGCCAATGCCGAGTTCGTCGAGGGCTACAGATTCCGAGGTCATTTTCAGTACCTGCATGACCCGGGTTTGTTCTTCCCTGTTGCTATGTATATATCTAATTTCATGAAAGAGGAGGTCGTGAGTTTTTATTGTTTCTTAAAGCTTGGTTTTGTATTGCAAGTCTGATCCTGGTAGGGTGTAGGTTTATAGGATTCTTCTGTGATAACCTTCTTGAGCGGGTGGGCAAGTAGATAAATTCTGTTAATTGCGTTTTAATAGCGTGTGGATCTTGGCCTCCTCGTCGGTGCCCGTGGTCGAGAGGCGCAGCAGCGGTAGGCTGTAGCGGTCGAGGATGCGATCCTTCATCCGGTCGCGTTCGGATTGGCGGGTTCCTTGTTTGTGGAACTGGTAGCCGTCGGTCTCGATAGCCAGGACGGGCCGCTTGCTTACGCGGTTGTAGATCAGGAAGTCGAGGTGCGTGTCGCCGTTCGAGGCATAGCGGCGTTCCTCGTCGTCGAGAATCGTCCAGTCGCGGATCAGTTGTCGCAGCGGTTGGTGGCAGAGGACGCCCAGATGCCGGAATGCCGGGTCGGCCTCCAACACCCGCTCCAACAGGGCATAGGTCAGATTCTCGGAGTCGAACTCCGAGATCCGCCGATGCCGTTTGAGGAACTCCCGCCGCGCCTCGGCGTAGGGTTCGTAGAGCAGGTCGAAAACCGAATGGATGGCGCTTTCCGTGATTTTGCCGCCGTTGTAGTCGATGTAGGCCAGCAGATCGGCAATGTTGCGACTGTCGGGTTGTTCGTTGCTCGAAGTGACGAGCGTGAATTGCCGCTTGGCCCGCGATACGGCAACGTTCAGCAGATTGGGATCATCCGTGAAGGCGGTAATCTGATCGTCGACGGTCGACAGGATGATGGCCTCCTTCTCCCGTCCCTGGAACTTGTGTACCGTAGCCACGTCAATGCCTCCGCCCAGCTCGCGGTGGAGCGCATTGACCTGCTCGTTGTAGGGGGAGATAATGCCGATTTCGGCCGGCTCGCAGGGGAGTGATGGCAGCACCTCGCGTCGGATCGTCTCGATCTCGCGGGGATTGAACGCTCCCCGCGCATGATGCCCCGGTGTGGTCCGCCACGCCGTGATGGCGTTGGGCTCGCCGTGATCCTCGGTCATGATCAACAGGCGCCCGCCGTAGAAGCGCTGGTTGCAGAAGTTGATGATCTTCGGATGGCAGCGGTAGTGTTCGCGCAGCAGCGTCTGCGGCGCTTCGGGAAAGACCCGGCAGACGGACTCCAGAAAGCTCAACGCGGCGCAGTCGTAGCGGGGGTCAATTACGTGTTTGGCGCCGATGGCCTGCATGCGGAGCCGGTCGGCATCCGTGATGACGTTGGGCAACTGCATCGAGTCGCCGACAATCACCGCATTGCGGGCGCACATCAACGCCAGCGCCCCTGTTTCGGACGACACCTGCGAGGCTTCGTCCATAATCACGTAGTCGAACAGCGTCTCCGCCCGGAAATTCGACCGCGAGGAGAAGGTCGTGCTCAACACGACGGGGTACTCCTTGAGCAGCTCGGGGGTGATGTGCTGGAAAATCGGTCGTTTGTGTCCCTTGCCATAGCGGGCGGCCAGTCGGCTGCGCAGATAACGCATAGAGTCGTCGCTCAGCCGGGCTACCATCGCCGGAGCATCCGACGTGGCGAGTTGCTTTTCAATTCGGTCGATCTCCGCCGAGAGTTCCTCTTGCCGAACCTGGTAGTAATTGCGCTGGAGGAGGGGCTCAGCCGTTGGAGATCCTGCCGCTCCGGATGGCGGGAAAATCCGTCGAAGAGGCGGCGGATCCGGCGTTTGAGTAGAAACCATCGGACCGCTTCCCGCCATCGGTCAAAGAGTCCGTTCGGTTGCCATTCGACTGCGGCCTGCAATTCGTTCCACAGCATCAGCAGCCGAGCTGACGGCATCTGTCGACGAAGCGTGATGGTGGGATCAATCGTTGTCTCCTGCTCGAAATGGAGCTGTTCGGTTTGCAGCCCCGACAACTCCTGTCGAGCACGAGCCAGCCGCTCCTGCCGTTCGAAAATCGTTTGCAACGCTTCGGCTTCGGACTGGATGGTGCGGAGGAATTCCGGAGAGTCTGTTTCGGCCGAATACCACGAGTCGATCTCGGCCGGGATGGCCTTCTCGATAGCCTGTGTTTCGACGAAGGCCGTCTTTCGCTCAAGGCTGCCCAGCAGGGCGGTGAGAAATCCCAGCCCCTGCTTCTCCAGCTTCTCGACCACATTTTCGATGGCCGAGTTGTTGTTCGAGACGACCAGCACGGTCTTCTCCTGCACCACAAGATTGGCCACGATGTTGAGGATCGTCTGCGTCTTGCCGGTTCCCGGAGGGCCCTGGATGATGCTGATCTGATTCCCGAAGGCTGCCTGGATGGCTCTCTGCTGGCTGGCGTTACACCCGAAGGGGTAGATGAGCGGCGGCGTCGGGAATTGCCGTGGCGAGTCCTTGCCGGGATTCAGGTAGAGGGCCGCCGCCGAACGGTCGGAGACGAAGTCGATCTTCTGATACTGCATCAGCAGCAGTTTCTGCCCGTCGTCGGTCTCCAGAGGGTTGAGCTCCGCCACGTCGCGCAGATAAACGAAGCGATCCTGTGCGGGCGGCTGCTCCAGGCACGACCGAACAAGTTCGACCTCCGATCCCTTGTAGTGGGCACCGGTGCCGTTGGCGTATTCCACATACCAGAATCGCCGCGCACCTTGTTGGAAGGCGGCGATGTAGGAGAGCGGCTCTATCCGGCGGCCTTTGTGGAGCAGATGGCAATGCTGCGGATCGAAGACCACGGGATCCTTCAGCCACAACACTTTGCTCGGGACATAGGAGTAGGTCTTCGGGAAATTACAGAAAACGACCTGGCAGCGGTTGGGCCTTGAGGTGTACCAACAGCGTTCGACGGAGTCGGTTTTGTCCTCTCCGTCGATGATAATCCGGTTTTCCCGAGGGTCGTACATTCTGAATAGCGGTAGGTCTTGCTATTTTAGTTTTTTGCCGCAGGAGAAGGCCTTGTCGACCGTAGTCCCTAATTCGATATATTCGAGATGAATGGGGTCGAAGCTGATCGGGCGCAACTTACGCAGGTCGATTTGGCCGTCGGTCAGAATGCTTTCGTCTGCCGAGATATTGACGATACGTCCTGTCAGATGGCAGCTTGCGGGATCATAGGAGAGTAGTTCGCACTCGAGCGTCATGGGCAGTTCGTCGATCATCGGGGCATTGACGTGCGCCGAAGGAGTGGCATGAAATCCCGCCCGGGCGAATTTGTCGGGGACTTTATTCCCGGAGACGATACCCGCATAGTCGCAGGCAGCCACTTGATCGACCGTAGCCATGCTGACGGTGAAGGCACGTGTCGCAAGGATATTTTTCGTGGTTTTATGCCCGGCGGAGAGACAGATCCCGATTGTCTCATCGGTAAACATGCCATCCCAGGCGGCATTCATGACATTGGGCACGCCTTGTTCGTCGTAGGCTGCCACAATCAGTACGGGCATCGGGTAGAGCCAACTCTTCGATCCAAAGTCTTTCTTCATATTGCTTTGTGAGATTAGTCCGTAAATTTTACGAAAATTACAAGAATTTAATGACTCGACAAAATCCGAATCTTGATTTGAAACGGATATCACGATGCTATTTCCCTGAAAACAGTGGATATTGTTGGTAGATATGTATTAAAAAGAAAATGGCCGAAGTATTTTGTCAAGGTGTTGTCTCATTTGTTTTCCGATGCATCATCGTATTCTTGTTGATTATCAATAGTTTACATCTTAAAAAGGTAGACTACTCAAAAATTTACTTGTTTTTTTGCGAAAAATCGAAGATTTAACGTTTTTTTTCATCGACTCCCTCCGAACAGAGGGAAAAAGGCAAAAACAGTCCTTTTGAGCCCCGACTGCTCTCGTCTGCAAAGATAGGGCATGTCGGGGTTTATTTCGCCAAAACGGGCTGTAAAATCGAGGATGTATTCACAAATATTTTCGGGTTCCAATTGTGGGGATATTGCGTCTGGTTGAAGAGGTATTTTGCTCGGCCTTAATAGCACCAGGAGCATATATAATTTTGCAGCCAAAAGAAAAAATGTCTGGAACCATTTAGCCATGGCGCAGCCATCTCTTTTCTTCCCTTATTTTGACTTTACTTTAATGAACGTATATATGAATACGGGGATAAAGTAAAGTTGATGATTTCATAGAAAAGTGTAGTTCTTAAGCCTCAATTTTGATGGAAAAGTGTATAACATGAGTCTGATTCGTTGGAAAAAGTGTGACGAATTCGATTTATTCGCTTGAAAAAATGTAGAACCACTTAAATACCATATCTTCTATTCCTAAAAATTTTACCTATAACATCATCATTAAATAGGTTAAAAGTAGTACATTTACATATTATATGATATGTTGAATATGGCGAAGAATACAATGGGCACCAAGTTGCCAAAAAAATTGGAGCAGAAAATGCAAATTGTGGGTGAACAGATCAGGCTGGCCAGATTGCGCAGAAATCTTAGTATTGCTCAGGTTGCCGAACGTGCCACCTGTTCACCTCTTACGGTTGGCCGGATTGAAAAGGGGCACCGACAGTAGCTATCGGTATTTATCTCAGAGTTCTATATGCGCTTCAATTGGATGATGATATACTTCTTCTTGCCAAAGAAGATGCAATGGGAAAGGCTTTACAGGATTTAAGTTTGAAAAAAAAGCGAGAGAGAGCCTCTAAAAAAGAATAAACCATGAAACGACTATATGTGTTTGCTGATTTTGATTGGCTGAAAGCACCAAGGCTGATTGGAGAGCTGAGCTATGAATCACTTCGTGGCTCGGACAGTTATGGATTTTGTTATAGTGATGACTGGCTAAGGGACTATGGTAATTTGTTTCTTAGTGATGACTTGAATAACTATCCAGGGCAGCAATATACAGCTCCAGGCAAGGATATTTTCGGATGTTTTTCTGATGCCCTCCCAGACAGATGGGGCCGCACATTGATCAATCGCAGTGAACAGATTCTGGCGAAAGAAGAGAAGCGTCCTGTTCGCCATCTTTCATCCTTTGACTATCTTGTCGGAATCGAAGACTACTCCCGCATGGGTGGCCTCCGTTTTTAGAAATTATTGGAGTGAGGAATATTCGGTTGAAATTATACAAGAAATGAATTTAATTTATCTTTACTAAGTAATATATATTTTATAGATTTGAAACAGAAAAGAGAATTTTTTAAGGCAGTGACAAAAGAATACTTAATAAATAATTAACAATAAATTATAGTCGTACTTGCATTTCTAAATAGTGTAATAAATGAAAATTTTTTCACATGAAATATAGTATACTACACATATCGGATATACACAAAGGACAAGATGTTGAATATGGTCCTCTATTCCAATCTATGAGAAGAGATTACGAGTGTTATACTAATCAAGAAGGACTTTTTGCCACCTTCTTTTGTGGTTGTAAGTGGGGATCTTATTCAAGGTGCTTACAATGATGATGAAATTCGCCAACAATATGATAATGTTTCTTTATTTCTATCTGAAATTTGTGATTTTTTTCTAAATGGTGATAGAAAGAAACTTATTATAGTTCCTGGAAACCATGATGTTAACAGAAATGTAACTAAGGCAAGTATGATACCGTCTACTAGAGATTATGACTCATGCTTGAATTCATTTTTTTCAGGAGCGGCAGACATTCGGTGGAATTGGAAGGAACATAAATTTTATGAAGTTATAAATCGTACAATCTATAATAATCGGTTTGATCTATTTATAGAATTTTATAATAAATTCTATGATGGAATTAGATCATATCCCAATAATCCTGAAGAAACTGCATATGTTGTTATACACGACGATTTTGATATATGCTTCTCTTGCTTCAACAGTTGTCATCATTTAGACCATCTTTGCGATACAGGAAGTATAACTGAAGAGGCCTTAAATTCTGTGTGCAAAGATTTAACAGATTGCTATAATGCAGGATTCTTAAATATTGCTGTATGGCATCATCATTTTTATGGCAGTCCTTTGGAAACAAATTATATAGATCGCTCATTTTTGACTAATTTGCTTAGTTGTAATATCCAAATAGGATTATATGGGCATCAACATTATACACAAGTTGCAGAAGAATATTCCGATTTGCTTTTACAACGGGATGAGATAGCACAAAAATTATTATTAATTAGTTCGGGAACATTATTTGGAGGGCCTAAAGTTCTTCCACCAAATTCTCATAGACAATATAATATAATAGAAATAGAAAAGGGAATGGATATGCTGCTATTGATATAAGTATACGTGAAGATTTTAATCCTAATCCTAATAATAAAATCCCTCAATGGCGTATGAAACCTCTTTCCAATTCTACCAATAAAATACATTATGTTGTTAAACTTAGAGAACTTTCAAATAATGATATGTTATTAAATATAGATAGAAAATGTAGGATAAACAAAGATTTTTATCAAGCGTGTGAGAATGTTAAATTATTACAACAGAGTACAGGTGAAGATTTTTCATTGATCTTTAAGTCGTACTTAAAAGAGGTCAAAAGACTATAACTATATATTTAAGAATATACGAAAAATTACAGCTGTTGAAGATGCCGTCTTGAAAATAACAGCTGCAATTGAGACAAAGAATCCTGATTATATCCGAGAGGTTATCAATGATGATGATATTAAAAAGTTAAATGACTCAAATGTAAATTATCTTCTTTCTACATTAAAAATGTAATGAATATGAGTGATACGATGTATGTTTCTATGGAGTTTGATGCTAAGCAAATGATTAGATTACTTGGCAATGATTTATATGATTCTCCTTTGGCTATGTTGAGAGAAAATGTTCAGAATGCATATGATGCAATTCTAGAGAGGAAATTGGTTGATAACGATTTTGTGCCATATATTAAAATAAAAATTACTAATGACCAAGTCGTTATTGAGGATAATGGGATTGGTATGAACAAGGAAATATTGGCTAATAACTATTGGAAAGCAGGTAATAGTGGAAAGAATAATCCACAATCTATAGCTGCAGGTGTAGTTGGTCATTTCGGCATTGGAGCTTTAGCAAATTTTGGAGTTTGTACAAAACTTGATATTCTAACACGCAGATATGGAGAAGACATTGCTTATAAATCAGAAGCTCAAAGAGAAAATATTAATATTAAAAATTCTATACCTATAAGCCCTATACAGGATACATTGATCCCTTATGGTACTTGCGGAACGGTAACTCTTGAGCGGCCAGGTTCAATTGATGTTTTGAGTGCAATTAATTACCTTCGTCAATATATAGAGTATATAGAAATACCTATAACTATTAATGAACAAGAGTTTCCTCAAAAGAATAAGTTTTGTTAAGAGAATATCGGCAAAGGAAGTGGTAGATTCTCAAATATCTTATAAGTTGGATGTAGGGTATGGCAATCAATTTCCTATGCAAGTTGATATTTTAGTATATGATATAACAATACAAAATAATCCACTTAAAGGCTATTTGTATCTTAATACACGAGATAAAGGTATTTTAGGTCTTAGAAATGGTTTTGGTCTTGCTGGTATTAATGTTGTATCAATTTACGAATTTGGAGGAGTTGCAAATCTGGATAATCTAATTCCTACTGCAGGCCGTGAAGCTGTAAATCGCGAATCTGCAGCTCTTGTCTCTTCAATAATTCAATCAGTAGAGCGTTCATGGACCACCATTATTTCTGTAGATCCAATTTGTGATAACTATCGTAATTATATGCAATACTTATATTCCCATTTTAATATGGAGCAAGCTACACTTATCAATATAAAGTATGCAAATGAAGATAAATATATTAAACTTGGTGATATAACAAATCAAAATGCATCAGAATTTAGGTATGCTGATGGAGTGGATTCTACTGTGTTGGCAAAATTCAAAAATTCAACAGATAAGGTTTTAACTATATCAGATAGCACCTATAGAAAAAGAATACAGAGAACTTACTTGGAGCGGAGGGGTGTAAAATCAATACCCAATAACATCCAAGTAATCAAAGAGTACGAAAATAAGGATTTAACAGTAGATCAATTCTTTATTATTAATGAATTGCGAAGTATTATTGAAGAAGATTACTATGTTAAGGATTTTGATATACAGTTTGCTGAAATTTCACATATGCTTAATGTATTTGTTACTCATGATTTTAGCAAAGGTAGTTTTCATATATATATATCCCCCAATAATAGTGATATACTGAGACTTATGTCAGTTAGAAGTGATAACTATCGTTTGTTTACTCCGCTAGCAAAAGATTTTGTAAGGGTAATATTATATCAACAGTTTTCATCTTTTATACCGCAAGGAATAAAAGAACGTACGGATTATATATCTCGTGTTATTCATAATACTAAAGATGAATATATTATTCCTTACGAGATGACTGGCTCAATGGATGAGATGATTGGAAAGTTAAGAGCAAACGAAATTACACCAGAGGAATTTGTTAGATTCGCCAAGGCGGAAAGAAACAAACATCAGCAAACAATCAACCAATCACAAGTTGGTGATGTGTCAGAGGTTATCACAAATATTAATAATAATGCATTAAATACATCAACAGATGCTATTAAAAATATAAATAATCAAGATATAATGCCAATGCCATCAATCTTGTGTTTGGATGTAGAAACAAAACTTCGGATTCTTAAGACTGATATTGAAACACCGGTTTTACAGAATAACAAGATGTTTATGGCATTGACGGATAAAATGGTAAATCAGAAAAGAATATTTTTTCTAATCCACATACGACAAGAATACTTTGGAGTATGCATCGTCTAATTTATATATTTACAGATGTGTTGGGAAAGAATACTCTTTATTATGATCTAGAACTAACGCGTAAAATTCCAGATACTACTGGAGGTAAAAGTATACGTTCGGCTACAATACTAACCAAGGATAAGATATTTGTTCCTATTGTTCCAGAGCTATATTCTATTTTAATCTTAATGTTGATGAAAAGCTGAAATTTTTTTTGTTCACTTTGACGAAATTGAGAATTCGTAATGGAATATATGACGATGGATAATAAGAAGATTTAATCATATCATAAATGATAATCATTATTAATAAATCTTCAGTAAAGTACGTATTGTAAAATAGAAAAATAGTCCTGGCTTGGTACGATTCGTTAAGATTTGTCTCAAGTCGGGACTAATGGTAGCAATAATATCTATTAGGAATAGATTGATTCTAATTTAGCCTAATTCCGTGGAAGAAAAATAAGCATTCGAACAAATGCACCTTACCTTATATATCTCGATGTTTGGCTGTAGCTTTGTTGCTGCGAGAAGCGAAAGTGGAGTCTGTGAATCCAACTTTATAAAAGTTATATAAATATCAAGGTGATAAGGAATCTTTTGTGAAGCTTGCAAAAAAAGCTTCTAAAATTAATATTTTTTTACTTGACATGTTTAAGTTTACAATCTTCAGAATATACGTTTGCATTTGCACTTTTGGGTCAGCAGTTTGCTTCATATCAGCTTTTCTCTAAAGAAATTTGCTGGTCCTCAATAAAATCTATAATTTTGCACCGCCAATTGAATAAAAACATAAAGCTTACAATGTTGCAAAGAAGAATGAACAACTGGAACACCGTATCGGATCGAGGCATAAAATGCCTTGAGAGATTGTCATGTGTCCATACATCGAGCATTGGAGCATTCTATACTTTTGGAGACATTTTCCGACGAACGTTTGATAGAACATCGGGGATACGATGATGCTGGTATCCCGCTGAAACGATAAATGAAAACCGTCGGAGAGTCCTTACCAAACTTTTCGACGGTTTTTGTTTGATGCCTGTTGGGACGTTCGCACGATGTGCTATTCTCGGTCAATTCCGTCCACGGGCTGAATTGAAACGTATTATTAACCGCGCAGTGATGCGCATGAATGAAAAGATTATGAATTATAAATTTGACGGTAGCAGGGTGTTCTTTACATCCGATACCCACTTCAATCATACCAATATCATCAGGTTCTGTAGCAGGCCATTCAAGGATGTGTCGCACATGAATGAAACGCTTATTTCCAACTGGAACCGCGTGGTTGGTCCGGAGGATATCGTATTCCACCTGGGCGATTTCTGTCTGGGCGGTTCTGCCGAATGGGTAAACGTACTGAACAGGCTGAACGGGAAAATATACCTTATTTCCGGTAATCATGACATGAAGAACTTGAGGCAGAATTATACAAAATATTTCGAACTGATCACGATGCAGATGTATATTGAGGCAGATAAGCAGAAGATCTATCTGAATCACTGTCCGTTCCTCTGCTATGGCGGCTCATACGATGACACCTGGCAACTTTTCGGACACGTGCATACCAGCAGGAACAATACCGGAAAGGATGCACCGCGACTGAGTATGCTTTTCCCGACACAATATGATGTTGGAGTAGACAATAACGATTTTACTCCCGTCTCGTTTGCGCAGGTGAAGGCAATTATCGAGAAGCAGATTGAACAATCGAAGAAAGGAGAGCAATAGGATGAAAATACAATACATGAGTGATCTGCACATGGAGTTCCAGGAAAACAGCAGATACTTGAAAAATAATGAATTGCCTGTAACCAGATGGGATATGTTTTTGAAGATGAACACCTGATGAACGGATTTGATCCGGCCAGATTTATTGAAATTTAATGGATATACAGAAATGAACGAAAGAAAGATTATAGATAGAAAGTTCTTTGCCGATTTGGCGAAGGAGGTCGGGCTGAATGCCTCGCATTTGGAGGCGTTGGGCGAAAGCCGCCAATGGGAGATTGTCGTTGGTGGCGATATGCTTGAACGGCTGGTTGAGATTCAACATCGGTTCGAGCAGCTGGCCGTAATGGGTGACGATGAGTACCGGGGATTCTATATCGAAGTGCCACGGCCTGCGCCGGAAGAGTGGGGGATGCCGAGGAATTGGTCGCTTCGGGGGAATATGACAGTCGGGAAGCGTTTCTTGCAGATTGGCTTGCATCCAATCCGATGGAGACCCGGTGGTTCCATGTCGCTTCAAGCAGATATGGGGACTCCCGGTCAATCCGTGTTACGAACCGAAGCGGACCCGCTTTATCATTACGAATGACCCCAAGTGTACGGATGTAAAGCCAGATGATGAATGGTGCAGGGAGAACCTAACCCGCCTCTTCGACTATCTGCAACGGATTATAGATATCGTTGTCGCTAATCCCGACGGGTTCAACGATTACGTGGCGCACCACCTTCCGTACCAACAGCGTACAGGACGGATTGCACAGAAGGATTTTAATCGCATAGTGCCGAATTTCAAAATTGAGGTGGAAGATCGGGAAACGGCCATCAAGGCATTGGAGGACTCGGTGTACGGGCATTCTGCCCCTCTTTTTGAAACCATGACCATACGAAAGTATTGCACATATTACCGCATTGCCAACGAGGTGTATGAGGCTTATCACCGGAAGCGGGGATTCAGGGAACGCATATATACAGATCCGCAGGATGTTCCTGAAGAACTGCGTGATGTGGTCTATTACAAGCAGAAGAAGTTCGTGGATGTGATGGAAATGTATGACATTGACAGTCCGGAGGATTTCATGCGGTTCGCAACTGACCACTATGGTGAACTGGGCCTTTCACGTCTAAATATCTTTGCCTCACCCGACCGGCAACAGGGGTGGAAAATTGTTGTTTCCAACAGTTATTCTGCCAATGCCGGACTGGCAATTGAAGTAGCGACAGCCTTGTATAAGGCCGGGGGCACCGCTGCTGATATATGATGCGGAAAAGCTCCTAAGGATCCTGCTCGAAGAGGATTATGTACGGTTGGTTCCCGACTCATATCACAACTATCTGGGCTATCAGGAAGAAGGCTCCGTCTACGAACTGCCGTGGGAATACGAGTGCTCGGACGATGCTAATTCGGTGCTGACCAAGGAGCAATATCAGGCGATTGTCTCTAATGCAGAATGGCAGCCGGAAGAAAGAATGAACCTGAAATAAAAGCGTATGACAGAAAAACAACACGTAAATTATATCCGAATGCGTTGTTTTTTTGCTTCAAAATTCAGTTATAATCAGCCAAATCTCTATAATTCTATGAGATTTGGCTGATTATGTGATTAATTTGTTCTATATTTGTAAAGGCAAAATTCTATAGTTATGATAATAGGAAGAAAAGAAGAGCAGAAAATATTGCTTTCGGCAGCACAGTCGGAGTACTCGGAGTTGATAGCAGTCTATGGTCGTAGACGAGTAGGCAAGACCTATCTGATTCGTGAAACATTTGGCTATAAGTTCACATTCCAGCATACTGGCCTGGCAAATGCCAAGACAAAAGACCAGCTGTTCAGTTTTGCCATTTCACTTCGTGATGCCGGATACGATGATTGCCCAATACCGCAATCGTGGTTGGAGGCATTCAGTCTGTTATCTCATTTCCTGAAGAATTCGACAGATGAGAAAAAGATAATCTTCCTGGACGAGCTTCCATGGATGGATACACCTCGTTCAAATTTCATTTCTGCTTTTGAACATTTCTGGAATGGATGGGCATCGGCCAGAAAGGATATTGTTCTGATTATTTGCGGTTCTGCTACATCGTGGATTATCAACAAAGTGATTAATGATCATGGTGGATTGCACAATCGTGTGACTCAACGTATAGCCCTTCAGCCGTTTACTTTGCGTGAGTGTGAAATGTTTGCTCAAAACAGGGGCTTGAAATGAACCGTTATCAAATTGCCGAATGTTATATGGTGTTGGGAGGCATACCTTTTTATTGGAGTATGCTTGAAAAGGGGCTCAGTCTTGCTCAAAACATTGATAAGATTTTCTTTGCCAAGAATGGTAAATTATCAAATGAGTTTAATCTGCTCTATGCATCATTGTTTAAGTCACCAGAGCAATATATAGATGTCGTAACCGCTCTTGGCCGTAAAAAGGTTGGTATGACTCGCGAGGAGATTATGACCGCAATTGACAAGCCGAGCAACGGGACATTGAGTAAGGTGCTTGATGAGTTGGAGTACTGCGGATTCATACGAAAATACAGTGGCTATGGCAAAAGACAAAACAGGCAATCTATCAATTAGTCGATAACTATACGCTCTTTTATTTCAAGTTTATCCAGCAAAACAAGAATAATGACGAGCATTTCTGGTCTGTATCTATAGATTCTGCAACGCATCGGGCGTGGAGCGGTTTGGCTTTTGAACGCCTGTGTATGGCTCACATACAGCAAATCAAGGCTGGTCTGGGTATTTCAGGAGTATTGAGTAACATCTACTCATGGCGAAAAGAGGCAGATGAAAATGGCAACGGAGCACAAATAGATTTGCTGATAGACCGTAATGACCATGTAATAAATGTCTGCGAGATGAAATACTCTATGTCTGAGTTCACTATTGATGCTGATTACGAACGCGAGCTGCGTAACAAAAAGAGTGTGTTTATCGAGACTACAAAAACACGCAAGGCTGTACATCTTACGATGGTCACTACCTACGGGGTCCGTCAGAACTCACATTCGGGAGTTGTACAAAGTGAGATAACATTGGAGGATTTGTTTGGATAGTGAACAATGATTCCTAATTCAAACACACTTTGAATGCCACAGAAGAATTGCGTGATGTAGCCTACTACAAGCGGAAAAAGTTCGTTGATGTAACGGAAATGTATGACATTGACAGCCCGGAGGATTTCATGCGGTTCGCAACTGACCATTACGGTGAACTGGGACTTTCGCGTCTGAATGTCTTTGCCTCAAACGACCGACAACATGGATGGAAGATCGTTGTTTCCAACAGTTACTCTTCCAATGCCGGATTGGCTATCGAAGTGGCCACAGCTTTGTATAAGGCTGGGGCACCGCTGCTGATATTTGACGCCGAGAAACTCTTGAGGATTCTGAGGGAAGAGGATTATGTACGGTTGGTTCCCGACTCATATCACAATTATATGGGTTATCAGGAAGAAGGTGCCGTCTACGAACTGCCGTGGGAATACGAATGCTCGGACGATTCTAATTCGGTTCTGACTAAGGAGCAATATCAGGTTATTGTCTCTAACGCCGAATGGCAGCCTGAGGAAAGAATAAGCCTGAAATAAAAGCGTATGACAGAAAAACAATATGCAAATTACCGGTACTATATTGAATTAGTGCCGGTAATTTGTTTAAAATTAACTTTTGGTAACATTCTAACTGACGGATAGCTTCACAGTAACAGAATTATCTGGGATAGATGAAAGTGAAGATATTTTGATGGATTGATCAAACATCTTTTGTGCCGATTTGTAATATAAAGTTGTATTTTCTGTGTGTTCAAATCTTTTCCGTATTTTTGTTTCGATTTATTTCTACTACGTATGATACATTTGACTAAAAAGATTATTCTTGAAGCGATAAAATATAGTGCATCACTAAACAATTCCTTTATCAGTGGATGGTGGATTTGTAATGAAGATAATACAGCATTTCTTCCCCCTCCTCCAGGTTGCAAGGAGAGTATATAATGATGAGTTTGATTATGCTGAGGAACTTGATTATGCTGAGGAATTCAAAAAACTTGGAATCAATGTAAGACTAAAAAAAATAGCACGTATTTGTTGGAACACAAATGGTTGGACATGTCCTTCCGGACGAATTGGTAAAAGCAAGAATAAGGACTCATATGAACATAAATACGGTTTCGGTCATGAGGAATGGTTATTTGACATTGCCAAGACGATAAAAGGCTATCATTATGGACATATTCAAGCTGTTGCCACTTATAAGGAAAATCTACCTTTTGATATATCTCTTTACGATAAACGATAAAACAAGACAGCGTTACTGGGTAGGGGAGATTCTTGATGTAGAACCAGTTTTCAATAAAGAGGCAAAGACTATTCTTAGTGAGTACAAAAAAAAGGGTGGTATGCAGAAATGCAAGAACAGCTCAAAGACTACATAGAAAAAAATACCTACTGGATTTGCCTTTAATCTCCGATATAGACCTGAAAATCTCCGAAAATATGATATTCTGAAACCTGTTGACAGAAAAGAACCCAATGTTAAGACAAGCTATTATACATCACTTTATAACCTTAAGACAATTTTTCAAACCTGAAGATCATTTTCGTCTTTCAGCCTGGTTACCGAACAGAAGGAACTGAAATAGATGTCCCAAATGGTTCTTCTCATCGTTCTCATATTTCAAAACGTCATCCAGTTATCCAAAAAGTTCTTTACGATTATCTTGTAAAAGAATATGGGAACGGAAATGTGGGTACAGAAAATTCTACTTCTATTGGAACTGAAATCGATATCGTCACAAAGCATGGTGATGAATATGATCTTTATGAAATCAAGACAGCATTAGACATTCGACTATGCATTCGTGAAGCACTCTCACAACTACTTGAATACGGTCTATACCGTACCGACATCAAGGTCCGTAATTACTATATCGTAGGCAGTATTGTACTTACTGACGATGCACGGAATTATTTGAATGCTCTTCGTAAAAAGTATCATATTCCAGTTAACTACATTCAAGTTGATGCGGAAAACGAAATACATGAATATAAATTGATATAAAGAGAATCCCATTGATACTGATCTTAAACAATGAATAGTATTAAAATGGTTATATTAAAACATATCATTATGAATGAAGAATTTGCAGATATACAATACGCTCCAATCAAAGAGTACAAGTATGCCCCATGGTTTAGTGAAGTACAATACAATGATTATATAGTTTAGTAATTACATTAAAAGGAATTAATATAATATTAATAAAAAGATGAATAAAATTACTAGTCTCCAATTTTATATAAGCACCCAATATGGAATATTTTATTTGATTATCAAGACATAAAAAATTTTTATGTATGTGGTGGGTATATTCGCGACTATATCCTATATGGAAATGGTGGTAAGGATATTGATGTTTTTATAAACTGCACGATAGAAGAACTGAATATATTAATTACATATTTAGAGAAATATGGTCGCGTTGTATATGGGCAATATGGCTCACCTCGATTTTATCCAAATGCAATTGATGGGCATTATGTCGACATTGTCCCATTTTATAATTTTATAGTTTCCCCTAAACCAATTCTTACAATTGATGATTTGTTGAAAAATTTTGATTTTACAGCCAATGCAATAGGTATTAATATTAAAACAGGTACTATTTATGATCCTGTACATGGTATAACAGATATAAATAATCGCGTTTTGCGAGCTGTTCGTTTGGATTTTCCAGAAAGACCTGTTTCAAGTGATATACCTCTGTCGGCTGTTTCTGTTTTTTGGTTTCGACTTCTTCATTTTCAAAATAAATTAGGTTTTGAATTTGAAAAGCAAACAAAGGAATGGATAATCGAAAATGCTCACAGGATTAAAGACATAGAAATATTTAAAAAATATTTTTTACTCCCCAAATAAGTAAGGAATTAAATTTATATATAAACAAATGTTTACATCGATAAATGCTGTTCTTAAACAATTAAATGCTGAAGGTTGGAATGATATAACACTTGAGTATATTAATAAAGGGGTAATGACTGATACATACAAGATGCATACAAAAACTAAAAAGTATGCTGTTCGTTGTTATCCAAATCCAAGAAGATGGTTAGCTGAGGTTGAATATTCATATCTTATAGATTTTGCAAAAAATGGTATAAAAGCACCATTGCCAGTTTGTACAAATAAAACAGAAAGTAAAATTACTTATCTCATATATGAATGGGTAGAAGGTGAAACACTCAATGATAAATTCACCACCCTAAATGAGAATGAATTAAATGATATTTGCATTGAAGTAATTTGCAATTATCAAAAAATTAATAAAATTAAAGTCAATAAGTATGGTGGAGTCAATAAATGCAGCATCTATGGATATAATTCATGGAGTCATTTTATTAAGGCTGAAATAGAGAAATCTAGAAAATATTTCAAGCAGACAAAAAATATAAAATTTATCAAAATTTGCAATGGGCTTTTTGACTATGTCGATAAAATTAAAGAACCATCACCATGCTTAGTATGGAGTGATTTTAGTTTTGATAATATAATAATATCTAAAGATAATCATTTAGCTGCATTTATTGATTTTGAAGGAATGATGTCGGGGGATCCACTTTTGGGAATTGGTTATATCTTGTCACATAGTAATCCTACGCATCCTTTTACAAGACTTATTCTCGAACAATACAATATTGATAGGGATGATGAAGTAAAAAAAACACTTGACTTTTATGCTGTATTTAGATATATTAGATTATCCCCTTATGTAACTTCTAATACTCCTAATAATACTATTAGAGAGCCACTTGATGTTTTTTCTTCCGTATGTGAATACAATTGACAATCAATTTATTAAAGAATGTAATTTGGTTAAAAGAATAATGCAAATAACAAAATTTATGTGGAAAAAATTATAATACTCAGTTTAACTATTATAGCTTGTTTTATAGCATTACATTATACATCGATCAATTATTCAGATGTGTTATCAAAATCAAATGTAGAAATTCCCATTCAGAATTTAACAAAAATCTGAGAATTAAGGAGGAGCCGCCTGTATGGTTTGCTATTTCTGATACTTCTATTTCTACTTATAAAGCCATAGATAATTCCGAAAAGAATTATTATACAATTGTATGGAACCTATTGATTCTATAAAAAATGATTCTCATAAGCAAGAGTATATAAAAAAGGTGAATGAACTAATTTATAAGTCTAACAATAATTACTCTAATACAAAACAACTTTTTGTTTTAACTTTATGTATAGTTTTTCTAGGTTGTTGTGCACGTACGTTTTACGATTATATAGGTTGGGAGTGTTATAAAGGTGGACAAAATATGGATACATGGTGGCCTTGGTATGTCTTTCGACCTATAATAGGTGTGCCAATAACCGCCTTTCTTATAGTTGCATTCCGGACTTCTATGTTTTCATCACTTTTTAGTAGCAAGGATTTAAATACATATCTAATAGTTTCTTTCCTTGCAGGATTTGCAATGATGGAGTTTGTTACTATGCTCCGTAGATCATCTAAAGCTTTATTTGGATCTTCTAATTAGTAAATTTATAAAAATAAAATATGAGAAAAAGTTTCAATTATTAGATATAATTTATTGGTTAATAAATGTTTTTCAGTCAATCTAGGAAGTTCATGCGGTTCGCAACTTACCACTATGGTGAACTGGACTTTCGCGTCTGAATATCTTTGCCTCAAACGATCGGCAACAGGAATGGAAAATTGTTGTCTCCAACAGTTATTCGACCAATGCCGGATTGGCCACCGAAGTGGCTACAGCTTTGTATAAGGCTGGAGCACCGCTGCTGATATACGACGCCGAGAAGTTCTTGAGAATCCTGCTTGAAGAGGATTATGTACGGTTGGTTCCCGATTCCTATCACAACTATATGGGCTATCAAGAAGAGGGCGCTGTCTACGAACTGCCGTGGGAATACGAATGCTCGAACGATACTAATTCGGTTTTGACTAAGGAGCAATATCAGGCAATTGCCTCACTTGCAGAATGGCATCCGGAGGAGCGGGTGAAACCCATCGTTTGACGGATCTGTAGTAATTTGTGGCTTGGCTTATCTCTATGCGAGGGCGTATAGAGGTAAGCCAAATTTTTATTTGTGTTAGTCTTGATGGAATATAGCGATATGGTACTCCTCGGATATCGAATATTGTATCAATAAATTAGGATATGGAGATTTTTTCAAAAGATAGAAGTTGGCGACTGAAAATATTCCGTTATCTTTGTAGATAAGGCAATTAAATCTTTTTGTATGCAAATACCGCAATCCCATATATTGACAACCAGATATCTGAACCGAGTGTTTGACAAGACAGTGGCAACCTATAAATATTATTGGTTGCTCGGTATACTCGACTTGTTTGTAAAGCAGGGAAAAACAAGGATGAATGTATGGGAGATTATGGTTACAATGGTGGCAAATGCCTGGTATCCGGTGAATTATTTTCGTCTCTCGTTCGGGAAGTCGGAGTCTCTGTATGAGGCGATATTGGCGCTGCAAAAAGAGTACAATATCCCTATTAATGTTAGTGTTCGCGATTTGACTGATTTATTGAAAGAGCTTATTCAACGACCTGATGTCCGAAAGCGGTTAAACTTTCTGCAAATGAACGTTCCGTTCCGTTTTTTGCGTCCGTGGATCGACACGTCCGATGATCGTCAAACGGTTATCCGCTCTCAAACATTCGAGAACGGATGCCTCTATAAACTGGAGAAAGAGCATGGAACATTATGGGTAGAATTGAATCCAGCATGGTTAGACTATTTGAGAGAAAATTATGATATTCTGAGTGCTTTTGCATATTGGGGATTAACCGGCTTTTTACAGGTGAGAAACCCGAATGTTCCGAATATCCCTAATAAATTGGTAAAGAGAGAAGAACGTAACTCCTTATCCGCTCAGCATAAGTTTTGGAATACCGCCATGAGTCATGGATTGGAAGTCCGATGCTTGTATACTGGGGTCCTGTTGGAAGAACACGCATATGAATTAGACCATTTTATCCCGTGGAGTTTTGTCTCTCATGACTTGCTGTGGAACCTGATGCCAGCCGATCCGAGTATCAATAGCTCCAAAAGTAATCGTTTGCCCGATTTGAATTTGTATCTTCCGAAATTGGCAGAGGCTCATCAAACAGCTTTACGTATCAATCTGAAGATCGGGAAACAGGACAAATTATTGGAAGATTATCTTTCTATGGGTCATACTCCTCAAGAAATTGCCGATATGGATCAGGGGAGCATCTGATGGACTGTTTCTTTCAGACATTTACTCCGATGCACCAGATTGCGTTGAATATGGGATTTGAAACCTGGAAATATTGAAATATTATGGAGATTTGTGATTTAGCAAAGGCCTTGGATGCCTTTTTATGAAATAGGCAAAGAACGTAAAGAGTGTAATGCTTTAGTTCAATGTTTTGGTATTAAGTATGCTGATATAATTGAAGTGCAACATATCAGTCCTAATGATATTGTTGAAAAATCGAAATTAAAAGGAACCGCTTATGCAACAGAGTTGCGAAAGGGAATAAAATTAGCCAAATATGTGCGTTTAAAGGATGATTGCGGCCTATAAGGGCTATTCAATAAGATGGATCAACAGCTATTGATCGAGCCTATAAAAATAAATCATCCCTATTTGACGGCTATTCGGAGAACGCGTTTGTCGGCTCCGGCTCGTTATCTGCTTCAGCATGGTCTGCTGAAGGAGCGGATACTTGATTTCGGATGTGGCCTTGGTTTCGATACGGATGAACTGAGACGGCAGGGGTTCGACATTACTGGGTACGATTGTTATTATCGTCCGGATTATCCCGATGGGAAATTCGACACGATTATGTGCGTGTATGTCTTAAACGTGCTAGAACCTTATGCGCAGGCCGAGGTAATGATGGATATCGACCATTTGTTAGCGCCACACGGGACAGCTTATTTTGCCGTTCGTCGAGATCTGACGAAGGAGGGCTTCCGGTTTCATCCCATCTATCGAAAATACACTTACCAGTGTAATGTCCGACTACCTTATCCAAGTCTGGTTTGCAATTCAGGGTTTGAATTGTATCGGTGTCAGAGATGAAATGTTAATACTACACTGAGACTAACCACAGGTTTATTATAATGTCAGAGTCGGTTTATTGAAAGAAATAGATTATTAGGTAAATTATGAAAACATGGAAACTGTTAATATTAACTAA
>VOFG01003289.1_pt1 | contig 50319 bp, 38 predicted proteins | sample 5384171 | NCBI WGS metagenome assembly VOFG01 (sample SAMN12384726, study PRJNA508395) | human gut metagenome | isolation source: healthy gut F | host: Homo sapiens
CGTTCGCGCGGCTGGGCTTTCAGAGCGTGCTGCGGCGCGACGCGCTGCTGCTGCGCCACCTCGGCCGCGGCGAGAAGCCGGAGGCGTGGCTGTGCGCCGCGTGCGACCGGCCGGGCACGTGGCGGGCCGAGGGGCCGGTGCCGGGGTGGCTGCGCGCGGGGCGCGTGGAGCTGACGGTACCGGTGCAGGCAGCGCCGGACACATCGTGGCGTGTGCGCTTTGCGCTCGGCGTGGGCGCGCGCGAGGACGATGCGTTCACGGCGGCGCAGCGCGCGCTCGTGCTGCCGCCTGCAATGGCGGCGGCGCTGCCGGAGGAGCTGGCGGCGCAGTATGGCATGACGGGCGCGGAGCTCGACGGCGCGATGGCGGCGGTCTCTCCCTTGCTGTTTCCGGCCATGGCGGCGGACGCCGTGCCCGGAGCAGCTCATGCGCCCGGCGCTCTGGGCGCAGGGGATCTCGGGCGACCTGCCGGTGTGGTGCGCGGAGGCGGAGCGCAGCGTGCTGCGGCAGTGGGCGCTGCTGCGCGCGCTGGGCGTGGCGTGCGACCTCGCGCTGCGCAGCGGCGACGGCGGGGACTATCAGCAGCCGACGGCCGGAAAGGTACGCGGCTGGCTCGCGGCGCTCGATCTCGCGCACACGCTCGACACGGCGGGCGGTGTGCACCTTGTGCCGGAAGAGGCCTTCCCCGATGTGGCGGCGGCCGCGGCCATCCGCCCCGGCATGGCGCACACACGCTGCACGCTGCCGCTGCTGCCGCCGCCGGGCGACCGGCGGTATCTGCCCACGGGCGCGAACGTGCGCTGGGACGACGACGGCACGGTGACCTTCACCGGGCTGCCGCCGCGCGCATGGAGCCAGGTGCTGACCAACGGCCGCTTCGGCTTTCTCGCCACCGACGCGGGCACGGGCCACATGTGGCACCGCAACGCGCACACCGGGCGCATCAACCGCTGGCTGTGCGACCCGTGGGTGCTGCGCGGCACGGAGACGCTGTGCATGGCATCGCGCGCGGGCGCAGTGTCGCTCTTTGACGACGACGGGCGCTCGCGGGTGGAGTACGGCTTCGGCTGGGCGGCGTGGGAGCGCAGCGTGGACGGCATGTCCGTGCGCGTGACGGCGTTCGTGCCCGAGGACGCGGACGCGCGCGTGCTGCTCATCGAGTGCGCGGGGCGCGCGCGCATCACGTGGCACACCGACCTCGTCTGCGCCGGGCGCGACGCGGACGCCCCCGCCGTGGTGACGGCATACGCCGACGGTCTGCTCACGGCCGAGAACGTGCGCGCGGACGCGCCCGACGCTCTTTTAGCGCGGCGGCGGGCATGCCGCTCACGGGCTGGACGTGCGACCGGTTTTCGTTCCTGCGCGGGCAGATGGACGCGCGCGCCGGCGCGGGGCTGAGCCCCTGCTTCGCGCTCGAGGGCACCGTCGACCGGCAGGGCGTGATCGTCTGCGGGTGCGACACGCGCGCGAACCTCCTGCGCCTGACGCAGCCGGACGAGGCCGCGCACGCGCTGCGCGCGACGCGCGAGCGGTGGCTGGGTGCGGTGTCGCGCCTGTGGATGACGACGCCGGACGCGGACATGAACCGCTATCTCGGCGGCTGGGCGGCATACCAGGCGCTGTGCTGCCGGCTGCTGGCGCGCACGAGCCTGTACCAGAACGGCGGCGCGTTCGGCTTCCGCGACCAGCTGCAGGACGCGGTGAACCTCCTGCTGCTCGACAGCGCGCCTGCGCGTGAGCAGATCGGCCGCGCGTGCGCGCATCAGTTCGCCGCCGGGGACGTGTGCCACTGGTGGCACGAGGGCGCGGGAGCCGAACACGGCGTGCGCACGCGCATCTCGGACGACCTGCTGTGGCTGCCGTGGGCGGTGTGCGAGTACGTGGAAAAGACCGGCGACGCGGAGATTCTAAGCGCCGAGTACCCCTTTCTCGCGGGCGAGGAGCTGGAGGAAAACGAGCACGACCGGTACCAGCCGCTCGAGGTGAGCGCGGAGGCCGGCACGGTGCTCGAGCACTGCCGCCGGGCGCTCATGCGCGTGCTCGCGCGCGGCGTAGGGCGCGCACGGGCTGCTGCTGATCGGCACCGGCGACTGGAACGACGCCTTTGACCGCGTGGGCGCGCAGGGCCGGGGCGAGAGCGTGTGGCTGACGTGGTTTTTCGCCATCACGGCGCGGAAATTCGCCGCCCTCGTGGGCGGGCACGCAGCCGGGCAGCTCGCCTCGCCGCCGACCACTGCACGCGCGCGGCCGAGGAGCGTGGGACGGCGCGTGGTACCGGCGCGGGTACTATGACGACGGGCGGCCGCTCGGCTCGGAAGCGTGCGGCGAGTGCCGCATCGACGCGATCGCGCAGGCGTTTGCCGCCCTCGACACGCACGCCGACCGCGGCCGCGTGCAGACCGCGCTCACGAGCGCGGTGGAGCAGCTCTTTGACCGGGAGCACAACGTGGTGCGGCTGTTCGCCCCGCCCATCACGCGGCGCACGCCCGAGACGGGCTACGTGCGCAGCTACGGCGCGGGCCTGCGTGAAAACGGCGGGCAGTACACCCACGGCGCGCTGTGGCTGGCCATGGCGCTGCTGCGCACGGGCCGCACGGCCGAGGGCGCAGAAATCCTGCACGCCGTGCTGCCCACGGCGCACGACCCCGCGCGCTACGAGGGCGAGCCGCACGTGCTCGCGGCCGACATTGCAGGCGGGGACAACGCAGGCGCGGCCGGGTGGACGTGGTACACGGGCGCGGCGGGGTGGTACCTGCGCATCGCGGCGGAGGACCTGCTGGGGCTGCACCTGCGCGGCGGCGTGCTCTACCCCGAGCCGCACCTGCCGGCCGGCTGGCCGGAGTGTACCGTGCGCTGGCGCGACGGAGCGGGTCTGCTGCACACCGTCCGCCTGCGGCCCGACGGCGTGACCGTGGACAATGCGAACCCTACGACGGCGGCGGCATCGGCAAAAAAAGCGCCCGAAACCCTATTCCCAAGATAGGTAAGGCGTGATATAATGATAGTATTCAAAAAATATGGACACACCATAGGCGAAAGGAGCGTATCTTATGGAACGCATCCGCACGGAAATTCTCCCCGGCGTGTGGCTGACCGCCCTGCGCACGGATAAGTTCAAGACCGCGTGGCTGAGCGTGAACCTGCTGGCGCAGCTGCGGCGCTCTACGGCGGCGTGCACGGCCGTACTGCCGTATGTACTGCGGCGCGGCAGCACGCGCCTGCCCGATCTGGAGACGATCGCGGCCGAGCTCGAGAGCCTCTACGGCGCGAGCATCACGCCGAGCGTGCGCAAGCTCGGCGAGATCCAGGCCGTGGGCTTCGAGGCCGAGTTTGCCGACGACGGCGCGGTGGGCGAGGAGATCTTCCCCCGGCTCGCGGCCGACGTGGCAGACCTGCTGCTGCACCCGAACACGCGCGGCGGCCTGCTGCGGCCGGATATCGTCGACAGCGAGCGTGAGAAGCTGCTCGAGCGCATCCGCGCCGGGATGAACAACAAGCGCGCCTACGCCATCGAGCGCCTGTACGCCCACATGTGCTGCTGCGAGGACTACGCCGTGCCCCGCCTCGGCGAGGAGGCGGACGCCGAGCGCATCCACTACCGCAAGCTCACGATGCGCTACCATGACGTGCTCTCGACGAGCCCCGGTGGAAATTTTCTACTGCGGCTCGCTCGAGGGCAAGGCCGTTGCGCGCATCCTCACGGACGTGCTCTCGACGATGCCGCGCGGCGAGATCGACGAGGACATCGGCACCGATATCCGCATGAACGCGCTCGAAGAGCAGCCGCGCTACGTGACCGAGACGCTCCCGGTCGCGCAGGGGCAGCTTGCCGTGGGCTACCGGCTGGGCGCGTGCATGGCCGAGCCAGACATCCCGGCGCTGTTTGTCTTCAACGCGCTCTACGGCGGCTGCGTGACGTCCAAGCTCTTTTTGAATGTGCGCGAGAAGCTCAGCCTGTGCTACTACGTCGGCTCGCGCCTGAGCACGCACAAGGGGCTGCTGACCGTGACGAGCGGCATCGACGTGAAAAACTACGAGCGCGCGCTCGCCGAGATCACGGCGCAGCTCGACGCCGTGCGCACCGGCGACTTTACGGACGGTGAGCTTCGCTCCGCCATCCGCAGCGTGGCCAGCGACCTGCGCGCCACGGCCGACGCGCCCGACGCGCTGGCGTGGTACTGGCTCAACCGCACGGTGCAGGGGCTGGACATCGACCCGGCCGAGATGGCCGCGCTCGTGGAAGAGGTCTCGCGCACGGACGTGACGGACATTGCCGCCGGCGTCGTGTGCGACTGTGTGTATCTGCTCAAGGGAACGGAGGGACCTGCCGATGACGAATGAACGACCCGAAAACGTCTGGGCCACGACGCTGCCGAACGGGCTGCGCGTGCGCGTGCTCTGCAAGCCCGACTTTCAGCGCAGCTACGCCGTGTTTGCCACCTGCTACGGCGGGGCCGACCGGCGCTTCGCGTGGGTGACACGTGGACGGACACACCCGCCGGTGTGGCGCACTATCTCGAGCACAAGCTCTTTGACATGCCCGACGGGTCGGACGCGCTGCTGACGCTGAGCGAAAACGGCGCAGACCCGAACGCCTTCACGTCCACGAACATGACGGCCTACTATTTTTCCTGCACGGACCGGTTTGAGGATAACCTGCGCACGCTGCTGCGCTTTGTCTCCACGCCGTATTTTACCGACGCGAGCGTGGCCAAGGAGCAGGGCATCATCGCTCAGGAGATCCGCATGGGCGAGGACGACCCCGACCGCGCCGTGTGGCGCGACCTCATGCGCTGCCTGCTTGCGCGCGACGGGGCGCGCGACGCCGTGGCCGGCACGGTCGAGAGCATCGCGCAGATCACGCCCGAGACGCTCTATGCCTGCCACCGCGCGTTTTACGCGCCGTCGAACATGGTGCTGTGCGCCGTGTGCCGGGACACGCCCGAGCGTGTGGCCGCCATCGCGGCGGAGATCCTGCCACCGGAGCTTGCTCCCGTCCCGGCCGCCGACCACGGGGAGCCGGAGGACATGACGCCGGCGAACGCGCGCATGCGCGTGGAGCTCGCGGTGTCCGCGCCGCAGATGCTGCTCGGCGCAAAGTTCCGCCCGGCGGAAAGGGGCGATGCCCGCCTGCGCCAGACGCTCACGGCGGAGCTCGCGCTGCAGGCCGCCTTCGGCGAGGCGACGGCGTTTTACAACGATCTTTACCGCGCGGGACTGCTCGGCGACGACTTTGGCTGCAGCGCGGACTACTGCGGGCCGATCGCCATGGCCGTGCTCGGCGGCGAGAGCAAAGACCCCGACGCCGTGTGCGCGCGCGTGAGCGAGACCGTCGCGCAGATCGCGCGTGACGGCTTTGACGGCCCGGCCTTCGAGCGGGCGCGCCGCGCCGTGTACGGCGGCTGGCTGCGCGGGCTCGACCGGTTCGACGATGTGTGCGTCAACATGGCCGAGGGGCTCTTCGGCGGGTACGAGCACATGGACGCCTTCCCACTGCTGGGCGCCATCACGGCGGCGGAGTGCGCCAAGTGGCTGACCGAGACGCTCGCGCCCGAGCGCCTGGCGCTCTCGGTCGTTGCCCCGAAAGGAGGCGAGGACGATGCCGACGATGATGCGTGACGCCGCCATCAGCTTCCCCCTGCTCGGCGACTGGAGCATTGACCCCAGCGCGTCGTTCACGCTCTTCGGCCGCACGTTTTACTGGTACGGCGTGATCATCGCCGTGGGCTTCATCCTCGCGATGCTCTACTGCGCGCGGCACTGCCGCCACTGCGGCATCGCGCCGACACGCTCTACGACTTTCTCATCTGGATGATCCCGATCGCCATCATCGGCGCGCGGCTGTACTACGTCATCTTCCAGTGGGAGCGACTACCGGGAGCACCCCATCGACGCGCTCAAGATCTGGGAGGGCGGGCTCGCCATCTACGGCGGCGTGATCGCGGGGCTGCTGACCGGCGTCGTCTGGTGCCGGAAGAAAGAAGATCCCCTTCGGCGTCATGGCCGACGTGTGCGCGCCCGGCCTGCTCATCGGCCAGTGCATCGGCCGCTGGGGCAACTTCATCAACCGCGAGCCTTCGGCCGCGAGACCGAGGCCTTCTCCCGCATGGGGCTCACGCTCCCCGGCCGGGAGACCGTGTATGTACATCCGACGTTTCTGTACGAGAGCCTGTGGAACTTTGTGGGCTTTTCTGCTGCTGCACTTCTGGTTTCGCAAGCACGAGCGGAAGTTTGACGGCGAGCTCATTTTGCTCTACGCCGTGTGGTACGGCATCGGCCGCGCGCTCATCGAGGGCCTGCGCACCGACAGCCTGTACATCACCGGCACGGGCATCCGCGTCAGCCAGCTGCTGGCCGGTGTGTCGGCGGCCGCCGCGGCGGTCGTGCTCGCGCTGTTTTACACCGGAAAGCTCCGCCACGCGCCGCGCTATGTCGACCCGCGGCGCGGGCGGGCAGCCGGACGCATAAACCATTTGCAGTTTCATATTTCAAGGAGGTTTTTATCCATGAAAGATTATCATGACATGCTCAACAGCCTGAAGGACAAGGTCGTCGACGCGGCCGGCAAGGCCGGTGAGACCGTGACCAATGCCGCCAACAAGGTCGTCAGCGACGAGATGCGCGACAAGGTCGCCGGCGCTGCCCACGCCGTGGGCGACCGCGCCAAGTACGCCTCGCGCATGACGCGCATGACCGTGGACTGCAACGCCGAGCTCGAGCGCGTCAAGCGCACGTACACCGAGATCGGCCGCCTGTACTACGAAAACTACCGCGACACGGCCGACGCCTTCCTCGCCGAGCTCTGCCAGCAGGTGACGGACGCAAACGCCCGCGTCGCCGAGCTTGAGGCGCAGATGGACGAGCTGCGCGCCGCCGCTAAGGAGTACCGCCCCGCGCCGGATCTGCACACCGTCGACGCCGAGGTCGTCGAGCCGGAGGACATCGAGGTCGAAGTGACCGAGGAGCCTGCGCCGGAGGAATAAGCGTGGGCAAACGAGCCCCGCTGCGCCGGTCGCTCGTTGGAGGGGCTGCGGCCCGCTGATAATAGCAAACCCCGCCCCCGTTTCCGGATCGGAAACGGGGGCGGGGTTTTGCTGTCATTTTTATTTGTCATAGTAGCCCATGAGAATCTTTGCGACCTGGGCGCGGGTGGCATAGCCGCGCGGCGCGAGCTGCGGGCCGGACGGCGTGCCGACGCCGCCGATCAGCCCCTGCTCGACCGCCCAGGTGAGCGCGGCGTAGGCATAGCCCGCGACCTGGCCCGCGTCCGGGAAGGCCGCGAGCGCAGTGCCGATCATGGCCGGGCGGCCGGCCTGCGCGTAGAGGATGACCGTGAAGTCCTGCCGCGTGATGGCGGCGTCGGGGGTCAAACGTCGTGGGCGACGTACCGGACACGAGCCCCGTCCGATACGCCCAGTGCACCGCGTCATAATACCACGCGCCGGGCGCCACATCCGTGAACGGCAGCGGGCCGGTGGTTTTCGGGCTGCCCGCCGCCGTCCAGAGCAGCTGCATGACCTGCGCGCGGGTGGCAAGCGCCTGCGGCGCGACGGTGACGGGCGTCATGCCGTGTATCAGTCCCGCCGCGATGCAGTAGTCCAGCCCGGCGTGCGACCAGGCGTCCGCGTCCGGCATGTCCGCAAAGCGCCGCCCCGGACACAGCCGGTCGTGAAAGCACTGCGTGAGCACCGGAAACCCGTTGCCGTACTGATCGTCGCGGCCGGGCGCGCCGAGATCCTCGGCATAGTCGCAGAGCGTCCGGCGCACGCGCGCGGCCGTAGCGCCCGGCTGCGTGAGCTGCACGCAGGCCGCCGCCGCCGCGACATGGGGCGCAGCAAACGATGTGCCGCTGCGCACCGTCATGCCGCCGGAGAGCGCCGCGACCGCGACGCCCGTGCCCGGCGCGCACAGATCGACCGACGCGCCGGAGGCCGAATAGGTATCGTCAAACGTCCGGCTGCGGTCCACGGCCGAGACCGTGAGCACCTGCGCCTGATTGGCGGGATAGACATCGTCCGCGTTCGCGGTGGGGTTGCTCTGGCTGAGGTTGCCCGCTGCCGCGACGACGACGACGCCCGCGGCATACGCCTGCGCGAGGACATTATTTAAAAAGGAGTAGCCCTTTTCGATGGCGTTCGGCCAGCCGAGGCTCATGTTGACGACGGCCGCGCCGTTTTCCAGCGCGTACTCGAGCGCCGTGAGCACGCGCGACGGCTTCGAGAGATCGTCGTCGCCGTACACGCGCAGGACCATCACGTCCACCTCGTCGGGCGTGAGGTCGGCGACGAGCCCGGCCGTGGCCGTGCCGTGGCCGTTGACGTCCGTCACGTCGGCCGTGTTGTCGGCAAAATCATAGCTGCGCGCCGATACGCGGCCCGCGAGCAGCGGGTGCGAGCCGTCGGCGCCCGTGTCGATGACGGCAACCGTGCGCCGCCCGGCGGGCAGGAGCACGTCCGCCTGATGGCGCAGCGTCGTGAGGCCCATGGCGTGCCCGCCCCAGGAGCGGCTGGCCGTCTCATCCCAGAGGCCGGCGAGCGTGTCGTCCGCCGTGACCGCCTCGTCGAGAAAGCAGTCCGTCACATCGGGGTCGGCCTGTAAACGCGCGAGCGCGCGCTGCGCCGCCGCCGCGTTCGAAAATTCGAGCACATACTCCTGCCACGCTGCCAGATGCAGCACCCGGTCGGCGCCGTACCCGTCCGCGAGCGCGGGCGTGAAGGCGACCACGCGCGTGGGTTCCGTCACAGCGGCGCGGGCGCGCAGCAGACCGCGCGGTGACACCGGTGCGGCCATCGTCTGCGCCAGCTCCAGCGCACTCGCCACCTCCACCGGCTGCGCCTGCACGGCCGCCGCGGGCACCGCCAGCGACACCGCGAGCACCAGTGCGAGCAGCAGGGTCAAAAGTCGTTGTTTCATCCCGCGCCTCCTCAGGTCGTGATCGGTACGAACCACAGGTCGCGGTCCACGCTGCCGGAGATGCCCGGCACCGTGCCGTCATAGCTGTACTGCCAGAAATCGTGCGCGTAGTAAAAATCGTCCGCCGTGCCCGGCGCGCTCACCCAGAAGGCATAGTCCTTGAGCTGGGCGAAATCGTAGTCATAGTACCCCTGCCAGCGGTTGCCGTAGACGGCGGCGTCGTAGCCCGCGGCCGTGACCGTCTCGCAGAACGCGGCGGCGCAGGCCGTGACGTCCTCGCCGGTCATCGCCGCCGTGCGCACCGTGTCGCCGGCGGCGACGGTGCTCTGGTCGATGTTCTCCCAGTCGAACACGAGCGGCATGTCGATCTGTAATCATGCGCCGCGTCCACGAGCCACTGCGCCTCCTCGGCCGCCTCCTCGGGCGTGACCGCCTGCGAGAAGAAGTACAGCCCCACGCGCAGCCCGGCCGCGCGCGCCCCGGCCACGTTCTGGCGGAAGCGGTCGTCTTCGACGATGCCGCCCTTGCCGTAGCCCCGGTAGCCCGCGCGGATGACCGCGAAGGCGATGCCGGAATCCGCGACGGCCTGCCAGTCGATGTTCTGCTGGAACGTGGACACGTCGATGCCCTGCAGCACGCGGTAGGCCGTGCCGGTGTAGGTCACGCTGCCGTCCGCCCCGGCGGAAAAATCGGCCGCCGGAATGTCGAACTTGTCCACGCCCCTGGCCGGGGTGATCCACGCCGTGCCGGCGCCGGTGTTCACCTCGACCTGGCCGATGTGCAGCTCGCGCGGCGAGCAGCCTGCGAGCGCGAACGTCATCGCCGCTGCCAGCAGAACGGCCAGCACGCGGCGGAATGTGTGATTGTGTTTTTCATATGTAAGCGTTTCATGCCGATAAGTATACCACACCTGCCGCCGGAACGCAAACCGGGTCCGCCCGACGGCCGGCGCGGTCAGCTGCGGTCATAATAATGCGCGAGATAGCTCGCCGTGCGCAGCGTCTCGCCCGCCATCTGCTCCAGACGCGCGATGCGCGTCTCCAGCTCGCGCCGGGCACGGCCGGACGCGGCATGGCCGCCAGCTCCAGCCGCAAGGTGGCCGCGCGCGCACGCAGCGCGTTGCCCGTGGCGCGGTACTGCGCCGCCAATTCGATCAGTTGCATGCTCTCCCTCCAAAAACATTGATTTTCGGAAAATTTTTGTTGACAAACATAGCCCGTTTTGCTATGATACATAGGCCGGTGTTGTGCTGGTATAGCTCAGTTGGTAGAGCAGCTGATTTGTAATCAGCAGGTCGGGGGTTCGAGTCCGTCTACCAGCTCCACCTTCTGATAAATTGCATATGGGGGAATTCCCGAGTGGCCAAAGGGGACAGACTGTAAATCTGCTGGCAATGCCTTCGATGGTTCGAATCCATCTTCCCCCACCAAAAATACCGATTGTCCTTCTGGACGGTCGGTATTTTTCTTTGCGTGGAAGATGGAGTCGAAGTTTATCCCCGTCAGGGGAAATCCATCTTCCCCCACCAAAAATACCAATTACCCGTTTGGGTGGTCGGTATTTTTCTTTGCACCAAAATCGACAAGTTTCGAAAGAGACTTGTCGATTTTACTTTTTCCCTCTTCCCTCACTCCCTGCTCTTTCCTTTCGAAACTTGCCGATTCAGGGAATAGGTAATCGTGAATACGCATAGGAAGCGGATATTGCAGCAACACAGAAACGCTCGGCAAATGCACGGAGCTGAAAAAAATCTGGATCGCCTCCGTCAACACCGCGAAGAAAAACCGCACATGATCCGCCCGCCCACACCGTGGGCGGGTTTTTGCTGCTACGCCCCCCTCACGCTCCCGGTGCGCTCAGGCGCGCGGCCAGCTCCCGCCGCGACAGGCCGCCCACGAGCGTGTCAAAGCAATCGGCGCACACCGTCAGCCCGCCGTGCGCGCACGGCCACAGGTACGCATCTTCCCACGCCGGCAGCGGCGCAAAACACACCTCGCATCGCCGCATCCGCATTCCTCCCTTCCGACTGCAAAATTATTATGCATTTGGATAACTTTCGCTCATTAGTTTATACTCGTCAGAATAATTTGTCAAGCGCTTTTTTTGCACCTGCATAAAAATGGCGGTCGCAAATTGCCAGCTTTTACACGGGAATGTTGTTTTTTTGACGAAAACAACGCAATTTTAAGCGCCCTTTCTGACTTTTTGCACAAAAAAATTGAGAAATTATATGGAAAACGGATATTGCAATCCCTCTCCGTTTGCGTTACCATGATAAAGGAAATTGGCCGCTCAGGCCGTTTATGAGAGCAAAGCGAATAATAAGAAAGAGGTAAGAAAATGATCAACAATGCATATCTGAACCGCGTCTTCGCCGACCTTCAGAAGAACCACCCCAACGAGCCCGAGTTCCTGCAGGCCGTTGACGAAGTCTTTGAGAGCCTCCAGTACGTCGTCGACAAGCACCCCGAGTGGGAAGAAGCCGGCCTCATGGAGCGCTTCGTTGAGCCCGAGCGCATCATCATCTTCCGCGTTCCCTGGGTGGACGACAACGGCAAGGTCCAGGTCAACCGCGGCTACCGTGTGCAGTTCAACTCCGCGATCGGCCCCTACAAGGGCGGTCTGCGCTTCCATCCCTCGGTCAACCTGTCCGTCATCAAGTTCCTTGGCTTCGAGCAGATCCTGAAAAACTCCCTGACCACCCTCCCCATGGGCGGCGGCAAGGGCGGCTCCGACTTTGACCCCCACGGCAAGTCCGACGGTGAGGTCATGCGTTTCTGCCAGAGCTTCATGACCGAGCTCTACCGCCACATCGGCCAGTTCACCGACACCCCGGCCGGCGACATCGGCGTCGGCGCCCGCGAGGTCGGCTATATGTACGGCCAGTACAAGAAGATCGTCGACCGCTTCGAGGGCGGCGTCATCACCGGCAAGGGCCTGACCTACGGCGGCTCCCTCGCCCGCACCGAGGCCACCGGCTACGGCATCTGCTACTTCTCCGCCGAAGTGCTCAAGCACCTGAGAAACGACAGCTTCGAGGGCAAGAAGGTCATCGTGTCCGGCTCCGGCAACGTGGCGCAGTACTGCGCGCAGAAGTGCATGCAGTTCGGCGGCAAGGTCATCGCCATGAGCGACTCCAAGGGCTACGTCTATGATCCCAACGGCATCAACCTCGACGTGCTGTTCGACATCAAGCAGAAGCGCCGCGCCCGCATCAGCGTCTATGCTGACGAAGTGCCCGGCAGCGAGTACCATGAAGGCTGCAAGGGCATCTGGACCATCCCGTGCGACATCGCTATGCCGTGCGCATCCCAGAACGAGATGGATCTCGAGGGCGCGAAGGCCGTCATCGCCAACGGCGCCATGGCCGTGTTCGAAGGCGCGAACATGCCGCTGACCCCCGAGGCCATCAACGCGGTCATCGAGGCCGGCCTACTCTACACGCCGGGCAAGGCTTCCAACGCCGGCGGCGTCGCCACCTCCGGTCTGGAAATGAGCCAGAACTCCCTGCGCATGAGCTGGAGCTTCGAAGAAGTCGACGAGAAGCTGCACGGCATCATGAAGAGCATCTTCAAGGCCTGCTACGACGCCTCCGTCGAGTGCGGCCAGCCGGGCAACATGATGCTCGGCGCGAACGTTGCCGGCTTCCTGAAGGTCGCCAACGCCATGATGGCTCAGGGCATTGTGTACGTGAGGGGGTTGCGGATGTCGTGCGACATGGCAGTGATGAGGTCGCTGTTGGCCTGCCAGGCGGTCTGCTCGTCGCGCGTGCGCTCCAGGATCGTGTCGCGCATGGTGTTGACGCTCGCCGCCAGGCGCGCGAGCTCGTCCGTGCCGACGACGGGGATGGTCCGGTTGAGCGCGCCAGCCGCGCCGACGGCCTCCGACAGGCGCGTGACGCGCCGCGTGAGCCGCCGCGTGAAGCCGAAGGCGATGAACGAATAGATCACGAAGCCCAGCACGAGCGCGCCGAAGCTCACATAGCTGTAGAGCCACGCCTCGGAATAGTCGCACACGGCGACGCGGTACTCCCCGTCGGCAAACTGCAGGGTGAAGAAGCTGTAGCCCAAGTCGGCAATGTCGCTCTGGGTCGTGTCGTCGAGCAGCTCGCTCGTGCCCCACGAGCCGGCCTCGTACGGGTCGCCCTCCGCCTGATAGACGATGACGTTGGCTTTTTTCTCACCGCGCGACCACTGCTCGATGGCCAGCGTGTCGCGCGAGGACACGCCGTGCGTGCTGACGTATTCCTGCAGGCTGCGCTCGTGCGCGAGGTTGCGCGCCGCGATGGCGTCGTCACTCAGATACCAGCGGTCGATCGCCGCGGTGCCGAGCGCGTCTATGCCGAAATAGCACGCCACGCCCACGGCCAGCGCCGCGAGGAGCACGAAGATCATGCGCGCATTGATCGATGAGCGCCACTTTTTAATCAATCTGATACCCCTTTCCCCAGACCGTGCGGATGAGCGTCGGGTTGGCGGGGTCATCCTCGAGCTTCTTGCGCAGCTTGAGGATGTGCACCATGACGGTGTTGGCAGAGCTGGGCAGGAACTTCTCGTGCCAGACATCCTCGTAGAGCTTGCGCGCGGACACGGCTGCGCCGCGGTTGGCGATCAGGTACTGCAGCAGCTCAAACTCCGTCTTGGTCATCTCGACGGAGCGGCCGTTTTTGCACACGGTGCCCTTGTCGCGGTTGATCTCGAGCGCGTCGATGACCGTTGGCGCGTCGCCCTTGCCGTGGTAGACGCGGTAGCGGCGGATGAGCGAATCGACCCGCAGGAACAGCTCGTGGTTGGAAAAGGGCTTGATGAGATAGTCGTCGCCGCCGCTGCCGTAGGCGTCGCTCATGTCGGTGGGCTGGGCCTTCGCCGTCAGAAACAGGATCGGCGCGACGCTGTGCCGCCGGATCTCCGCGCAGGCGGACACGCCGTCCATGCCGGGCATCATGATGTCGAGAATGATGAGGTCATAGTCCGGCTGCGCGCGCACGAGCTCCACGGCGCGCAGGCCGTTTTCGGCCTCATCGACCTCGTAGCCGCGCGACGAGAGCAGAATGTGTAAAATATTGCGGATGTCCGGCTCGTCGTCCACGACGAGGATGCGGACAGGGGTCTCGGGGTTTTCCATGGTATCACCTCTGGGGTCTATCCTAACACATCCGCGGCGTGCGCGGACAGAGGAAACTGCCAGCTTTAAGAAAAATTAAGTGAAAACCCGCCGGGGGATCCCCGATGGGTCGATTCTGCATTCAGAGCAGGTGGGCCACGTTGCGCCCGAAGCGCGCCAGAACGGCCGCGATCTCGGCGCGCGTCGCGCTCTCGCCCGGCCGCAGCCACACCCGGCCGCCGGTGTCCTGCGTGCCGCCGAACAGGCCGAGCGCCACCGCGTCGGCCATGCCGGCGCGCGCCCAGCCGGAGACGCTGCCGCCGTCGGCAAACGCGGACAGATCGGCAGGCGCGTCGCTGCCCGCAAAGCCGGGCAGGCGCGCAGCGTAGCGCATGAGCAAAACGGCCGCCTGCTCGCGCGTGACGGGCCGGCTCGGCGAAAACGTGGTGGGCGACGTGCCGTCCACGACGCCGGTCTCATATGCCCAGGCAACCGCGGCCCGATACCAGTCGGCCGTGAGGTCGGTAAACGGCGTGGTCACGCCGGTCATGTCGGGATCGCCCGCGAGATGATACAGCACCTGCACGAGCTGCGCGCGCGTCGTCACGCCGCCGGGCAGGAACGTGTGCGTGTCCGTGCCGGACATGAGCCCGCGCGCCACGCAGTACTGGATGCCGTCATACGACCACGCATTGCGGTCGATGTCATGAAACTGCTCGTACGCCGCGATCTCGGGCGGGATCGCCACCGCCTGCGTCCGGCCGCAGCGGCGGCAGGTGACGCGCCGCTCGCCCATGCGCACGCCGCTCGGGGCGCGCACGATCACGCCGTCGTCCCAGTCGTGGCCGAGCGCCGGGATCGTCTCGGACAGCGTTTTGCCGCAGCCGGGGTCGAGGCAGGTGCGCGTGCGCAGGCCGTCGTCCGTGCAGGTCGGCGCGCGGACGACCGTCCACGCCTCTGGGTACGTGTGCGCGGGCGCGGACAGGTGCACGGCGGCGGCCGTCAGGCGCGCGTTGTTCGCGCCGACGGCGACGGCGTCCCACTGCGCGCGCGTGCCGGTGAAGTACACGTCCGCAAGCGCGTCGCACCCGGCAAACGCCCCGTTGTCCACCGCCGTGACCGCGCCCTGCAGCGTCACGCGCCGCAGCCCCGTGCAGCCGCGCAGCAGGCCGCGCGGCACCTCGGTCATCGTGGCCGGGAGCACGATGTTTTGCAGCGCGGTGCAGTTTTCGCACAGGCGCGGCTCTACCCACGCCACATCGTCCGGCAGCGGCAGCTCCGTGAGCGCCGTGCAGCCGGAAAACAGCCCGCTGCCGAGCAGCGTCATGCCGTCGGGCAGGTCGATGCGCCGCAGCGCCGTGCAGGCGGCGAAGGCATACGCGCCGAGGCTGCGCACGCCGGGCGCGAGCGTGACGGCCGTCAGGCCGGTGCAGGCGGAAAACGCGCCCGTGCCGATCTCCGCGACCGTGCCGGGCACGGCCAGCTCCGTGAGCGCCGTGCAGCCGGCGAACGCCTGACTCATCACGCACGTGACCGCGCCGAACCCGTCCACGTGCCGCAGCTGCGTGCAGCCGGCGAACGCGCTGCGGCCGATGCGCGCGACCTGACCCGTGAACGTCACGGTGACGATATCGGTGCGGCCGGCGAACGCGCCGTCCGGCAGGTCGCCCGTGCCGCTGACGGTCAGCCCGCCGTCGGCGTCGAGCGTCCAGCGGACGGTGTCAAACGTGCCGCTGCCGTCCCCGGCGGCCTGCGCCGCGGCGGGCAGCAGCCCCAGCGTCAGGCACAGCGCGAGCAGCAGCGTGCAGATCCGTTTTTTCATAAGCTCCCCTCCCCGGGCGGCCGCGGCCGCCCGATGCTGCCTCCACTATACAGGATGTGCGGGCAGAAAACAAGCACCCGCGCCGAAACACAACCACCCGCGCCGAAACAAAAGATCGGGCGTCCCCGCCGGGGACGCCCGTTAAAATGCTGTGCGCCGCTCAGCCGATGCCGAGCACTTTGGTGCACATACGCTGCAGGAGCGCCGCAGTCTCGGCGCGCGTCGTGCCCGCGCCCGGCCGCAGCCACACCTGACCGTTTCTGTCCTGCGAGCCGCCGAACAGGCCGAGCGCCACCGCGTCGGCCATGCCGGCGCGCGCCCAGCCGGAGACGCTGCCGCCGTCGACGAAGCCGGACAGGTCATCCGGCGTCCACGTGCGCTCCACGCCGCAGACTTTCGTCAGATAGCGCATGAGGATGACGGCAACCTGCTCGCGCGTCACGGTGTTATTCGGTGCGAAGGTCGTGGGCGACATGCCGTCCACAACGCCGGTCTTGTACGCCCAGGCGACCGCGTCCCGGTACCAGCCGGACGCAGCGTCCGTAAACGGCACGGCCACATCGCTCACGTCGGGCTTGCCCTCGAAATTATACAGCACCTGCACGAGCTGCGCGCGCGTCGTCACGGTGTTGGGCGAGAAGATCGTGTCGCTCATGCCGGACATGAGACCGTGCCGCACGCAGTATTCGATGCTGGGGTAGTCCCAGCCGTTGGGGTCGAGATCGGTGAAGCGATCCATCGGATCGGTCATGTCGACGGTCGTGCGCCACAGCTGCGTGCCCATGAAGGGGTTGGCCGTGCCGATGACCATCCAGCCCTGCTCGTCGTTCACGGCGAAGGCGCGCAGACCGTGGTTGAACGGATCGCCGAAGCCGTCGCGCGTGAGCGTGTCGAGCGTGAGCTTCCCGTTCTCGGACGTGATGGTGTACAGACCGAAGCCGCGCGTAGCGGTCGAGAGCTTGTTGAGGCAGATGACGAGATCCTTCATGTTCTCCAGCTCCGTGATGCGCACGAGCATCTCGTAGAGCTCCTTCATGGAGTCGGGCAGCTTGTCGCTGATGCCGGAGTAGAGGTCGCAGACCTGCTGATAGATGTCCACGAAGCCCGCGATGTCGTTCGTCTCCACGAGGTCGGTCAGCTTGGCGAGCAGGCTGTTGAGCCGGCGCAGGCTGCCGAGCGTGGACACGCTGTAGGCCGCGGCGTAAGTGCCGTCGTCGATGCCCTGGCGCAGCGTGTCATACTGCGCGTCCGTGAGTGAGAAGGTCTCGGGGCTGTCCGCCTCTTCGTTCACCGCGTCGACGGCGGCGTCGATGGCGGCGTCGGTGTCGGCGTCGGCGGCGAGCAGCGTGCCGTCGCCGGTGTTTTTATTCAGCAGCAGCTTCAGCAGCACCTTGAGATAGCCGATCTGGCTGGCCCACTCGTCGCGCGACATGTGCAGCAGGTCGCCGTTGGTGAACTGGCCGAGCGGCTCGAGCAGGGAGCTGGTGTCGAACGTGCCGAGAAAGAGCTTGCCGTCAAACACCTTGGACTGCCAGAAGTACTGGTTTTCATAGTCGCCGAAGCCGGAGCGCTGGCACAGGATGCCGCCGGCCGGGAACATCTTCGTCGGCTCGCCGACGACGAGCTCCATCTGCTCGGTGCCGTCCGCGCCGATGGACATCCGGTAGAGATTCACCGACTGCTCAAGGTTGCGCGCGAGGAAGCCGAAGTCCTGGCTGAACATGAGCTCCTCGAGCGGGATCTCCTCGTCGTTGTACTCGCCGATGTAGAGGTAGCCGTCATAAATGCACAGATTGCAGGCGGCCGCGCGCGTGCGCTCGGGGTCGATGCCGAAGGTGTACTTCGCACCGTCGGCCTGGTCGCCGACGACGGGCGTCCACGTCCAGGCGTCGGGGTCGTTCCAGTCGCCGGAGCAGTCGCCGCGCACGATGGCGAACGAGCGCATATTGTCGCCCACGCGCGTGGCGGGCGTGCCGGTGCACATGGCGACGTAGAGGCTGCCGTTGTACTCGGCGATCTCCCAGATGCCGCCGCCGTAGACACTGTCTTTGTAGTGCACGGCGGGATAGTTATAGAGGTCGGACTGCGTGGCGATCTTCGTGAAGCCCTGCGACGGGTTGTCGCTGATGAGCAGGTAGCCGCCATCGACGCCGACGTTGCTGATGACGAGCTTGCCGTCGTAGACCGCCATGCCGCGGATGCCGGTGCAGACGCCGGCCTTGTACGCCTGCGCGTATTCCTGCATGTTCGACAGGCCCTGATAGACGCACGTGATGCTGTCGTCGCTCGGATCGACCTCATAGATGCTCGGCAGGCCGCCGCGGCCGTTGGCGTTGACGCTGCCGCAGAAATAGAGCTTGTCCTTATACTGGATGGCGTTGCGGAACAGCGGGGCGACGCCGTTGAGCGACTTGGACATGAGCAGGATCATCTCGCCGGTGTGTACGTTGACCTTCACGAGCACGCCGCCGGAGTTGCCGCTGTCCTCCTGCCCATAGAAGAACGTGCCGTTGAAGATGGCGTTGAGCTCGGCGCGCATGGTCTCCTCGTCGAACTTGTGGCCCATGACGGTGTCCATCGCCGTGAGCGTCTGGCCCATGGCGGCGTAGCACGTGCCGACATAGACATAGTCGCCGTAGGCCATGGCGGCCCAGGCGTAGCTCTGGCCGCGGTCGCCCTGACCGTCGGCGCCGTCGGCCGTGCCGGTCACGGCCACCGTGCCGTTGCCGGTGTAATCGACCAGGCCGTCCGGCTGGCCGGGCGCGCTGTTCGGGTGCGAGATCTTGCCGAAGGTGTAGTCTCCGGCGCCGTAAGTGTAGGGGGTCTCGGACTGCGCGGTGTCCGCCGCCAGTGCCGGGACCATCAGGCTCATGACCATGGCTGCGATCAGCAGCAGGGTCAGAAGCTTGCGTGTTCTCTGCTTCATCGTTACGCTCCTTTCCGAATGTTACAAGATACTTGAAATTTCCAAAGCATTCTGTGACAATATTGTAACATTTTTGTTGGGAATGTCAATGCAATTTTTCCGTTTTTTGTGTCAAATGTGCGTATCCGTGCAAGCGCACTCCTTTTTTCTTCAATTAACCGCCTTTTATTTCCTGCTTTGTTGCAAAACCGTGAAGCGCACACGCAAGCAATAACAAAACCGGCGTCCAAAAAACAGGACGCCGGTTCGGTATCAGGCAGCAATGCACGCACGCGCGCTCCAGCCGTTTGCTCAAAGCTCCGGCATGGGCTCGTTCCAGACATTCAGTCTGCGGCAGAACCGTGCGATCATGACCGCCATCTGCTCGCGCGTGGCGCTGCTCTGCGGCTCAAGGCGCAGGCCGCCCGGGCCCGGAATGCCTTTGATCAGCCCCAGATCGCACGCCCAGTTCATGGCCGTGCGCGCATAGTAGGAGATTTGCTCACGATCCTGAAACGGGAAGAGCGCATCCCACATATAGGGGGTGTATCTGTCGAGCACCCGATCCGCAAACCTGGCCAGGAACACCGCGACCTGCTCGCGCGTGACGGGCGTGTCCGGTGCGAAGGTCGTCTCGCTCACGCCGGACGTCACGCCGGTCTGGTACGCCCAGAGCACCGCGGTCTTGTACCAGTCGGCCGTGAGATCGGTAAACGGCGTCTCGCCGCTGACCTCCGGCGCGCCCGCAAGCCGATAGAGGATCTGCACGAGCTGTGCGCGCGTGGTCAGCGTCTTCGGTTCAAACCGGCCGCCGCCGACACCGGCCATGAGCTCATAGTCGACGCAGTACTGGATGTCCTCATACGCCCAGCTGTTGGGGGCAACGTCGTCAAAGCGCTCGCTCACGGGCACCCGCGGGGCAAGCTTGGGGATCTCCTCGGTGCGCGTGGCATTGCAGCCGTAGGTCCTGCAGGTATAGGTGCGCACGCCGGTCGTGGTCTCCGTCGGCAGCGTCGTCACACGGCCGATGCCCCAGTAGTGGCCGCGGGCGGGGAGTGTCATTTCCTCCGTGTGACCGCAGCCGTCGTCGGTGCAGGTGCGGGTGCGCTTGCCCTCGGTCGTGCAGTTCGGGTCCGTGCCCGTCCAGGAACCGTAGTGGTGGATGGGCGCGTTGAAGTTCACGGTCACGCCCTCCGGCAGCGCGTTCTCGCCCTTGGTCAGCTGGGCCCACTCGGCCTCGGTTCCGCTGTAGTCGATGGCCGTGAGCGCGGTGCAGCCGGTGAAGGCGCCCGCGCCGATGCTCGTGACGCTCTTCGGGATGAGCACGCTCGTCAGCGCGGCGCAGCCGGCGAAAGCAAAGTCGCCGATCGTCTTCAGGCCGTCCGGCAGCTGAACGTCCGTCAGGCTCAGGCAGCTGGTGAAGGCCTGCGCCTCAATGGTGGTGAGGCTCGCCGGGAACGTGACCGCCGTCAGCCCCTGACAGTAACGGAACGCGCCCGTCTTGACGGTCTGCACCAAGTCGAGGATCTCATAAGCCGTGCACCTGTTCGGCGCGGCCAGCATCTGCCTGCCGTCTATGGAGATGAGGCCGCCGTTGTAGGTCCGGAGATACCGGCTGCCGATGGCCTCAAAGGAGACGAGGTTGACGCAGCGGGCCAGCACATTCTCGGCGACGCCGCGGATCTCATACCCGAGGTCAACGTGCGTGACGGCGGTCCAGTCGCCGTTCCAGCAGTCGGCCGTGGCAACGCCGCTGCCGTAGAAGGCGAGCGTTGTGCCGTCGCTTTCCAGCTCGGTTCTCACAGCGTCTGCCGCGAAGGCCGCCGGCACGAGCGCGAGTATCAGGCTCAGCACAAGCAGGATGCTCAGAAGTTTCTTTCTCATACCATTTCTCCTTTTTTCAACAAAGTGGGTATGAAAAAGAATACCATCCCCACCCCGGAAATGGCAAGCCTTTTTGCACAACTTTTTGCTTATTGTACAGGATTTTTTTGTGCAATGCAAGACCGGCGCTCCCAAATGGGAGCGCCGGTCTTGTAAAAAATATGCGTATGTGCTTATGCCTCGAGCTGCTGCGCGACCCAGGCGATCTGCGCCTCGACACTCGGCACGGACGTGCCGCCGTAAGACACGCGCCGCGTGACGCAGTTGGTGAGGTCGATGGCGGCATACACGCCGTCGTCAAAGAGGTCGCTGAAGGTGCGGAAGGTCTCGAGCGGCAGCTTTTCGAGCACGGTATTGTGCGCGATGCAGTAGGCCACGAGCTGGCCGGAGACCTTGTACGCGCTGCGGAACGGCAGGCCCTTCGTGACGAGGTAGTCCGCGAGGTCGGTCGCGTTCAGGAAGCCCGTCTGCGCCGCGTGGAGCATCTTGTCGGCGCGCACGGTCATGGTGGCGAGCATCGGCGCCATGACGCGCAGGCACATCTTCACGGTGTCCACCGCGTCGAACACGGCTTCCTTGTCCTCCTGCATGTCCTTGTTATACGCCAGCGGCAGGCCCTTGAGCGCCGTGAGCATGGCGATGAGGTCGCCGTAGACGCGGCCGGTCTTGCCGCGCACGAGCTCGGCCATGTCGGGGTTTTTCTTCTGCGGCATGATCGACGAGCCGGTCGTGTAGCTGTCCGAGAGCTGCACGAACTGAAACTCCCAGCTCGACCACAGCACCAGCTCCTCGCTCAGGCGCGAGAGGTGCATCATCTCGATGGCGTAGGCATCGAGCAGCTCGACGCAGAAGTCCCGGTCGGACACGCCGTCGAGACTGTTGCGCGCCACGTCGTCAAAGCCGAGCTGCTTGGCCTCAAAAAACCGGTCGGTGTCATACGTCGTGCCGGCGAGCGCGCAGCAGCCGATGGGCGAGACGTTCATGCGCCTGACGGCATCCTGCATCCGGTCGATGTCGCGCAGGAGCATCATGGCATAGGCCATCAGGTGGTGGCCGAAGGTGATGGGCTGCGCGCGCTGCAGGTGCGTGTAGCCGGGCAGAATGTCGCCCTTGTGCGCCCCGGCCTGCTCGACGAGCGCCGCGAGCACGTCCTTTGTGAGCGCAATGATCTCGCTCGTTTCGTTGCGCAGGTACATGCGCAGGTCGAGCGCGACCTGATCGTTGCGCGAGCGGGCGGTGTGCAGCTTCTTGCCGAGGTCGCCGATGCGTGCGGTGAGCACCTGCTCGACGAACATATGGATGTCCTCGCACGCGGGGTCGAACGCGAGCGCGCCGTGGTCGATGTCGTCGAGGATGCCCTGCAGCGCGTCGATGATGGCATCGGCGTCCGCCTGGGGGAGGATGTGCTGCGCGCCGAGCATCGCCGCGTGCGCCATGCTGCCCGTGATGTCCTCGCGGTACATCCGGCTGTCGAAGCGGATGGAGGAGTTGAAATCGTCCGCGACCGGATCGGTCACGCCGGCCGTGCGGCCCGCCCACATTTTTGCCATGGTGATGGTCTCCCTTCGTGCGTTGTCTCCACAGAGAACCGCTTCGCTGGGTTCTCTGTGGAAAAGCTGCGGCTCGCTGCAGCGCACGCGCCATGCGCGCACGTTTGCGAGCCGAGCGGTATTTTCTCCGCCGTACACGCCGCCGGAGAAAATGATCGGAATTTCTTTGCGCCTGCGGGCGCAAACTCTGCGAGGCTTTTGGAACGATCTTCCCGCGCCGGGAGACCCGGCGCGGGGAGAAAATCATTTCTATATATCTATTGTACCGCTTACATGCTCTTGCCGTCAACCTTTGCCTGCACGGCGATCGGCAGACCGTAGAGCTGGATGAACCCGGCGGCGTCCGCCTGGTTGTAGTCGCTCTCGCCGAAGGTGGCGATCTCCTCGGAGTACAGGGAGTACGGGCTCCAGACGCCGGCGTTGATCATGTTGCCCTTGTAGAGCTTGAGCCGCACCGTACCGGTGACGTGCTCCTGCGTCTTGGTCACGAACGCGCTGAGCGCCTCGCGCAGCGGCGTGAACCACTGGCCGTTGTACACCAGTTCGCCGAAGGTCACGGCGAGCTTCTGCTTCTCGTGCATGGTCATCTTGTCGAGGCAGAGCGTCTCGAGCACGCTGTGCGCCTTGTAGAGGATCGCGCCGCCCGGCGTCTCGTACACGCCGCGGCACTTCATGCCGACGAGCCGGTTCTCCACGATGTCCAGAATGCCGATGCCGTTGGCGCCGCCGATGGCGTTGAGCTTGAGGATGATGTCCTTGGCGCTCATCTTCTCGCCGTCGAGCGCGACGGGCTTGCCCTGCTCAAAGTCGAGCGTGACGTAGGTCGGGGCGTCCGGCGCGTCGATGGGGCTGACGCCCATCTCGAGGAAGCCCGGCTTCTCGTACTGCGGCTCGTTGCCCGGATCTTCGAGGTCGAGGCCCTCGTGGCTCAGGTGCCAGAGGTTCTTGTCCTTGGAGTAGTTCGTCTCGCGGTTGATCTTCAGGGGCACGTTGTGCGCCTCGGCGTAGGCGATCTCTTCCTCACGCGACTTGATGTCCCACTCCCGCCACGGGGCGATGATGGGCATGTCGGGCGCGAAGTGCTTGATGGCCAGCTCGAACCGGACCTGATCGTTGCCCTTGCCGGTGCAGCCGTGGGCGATGGCGTCGGCGCCCTCTTTCTGGGCGATCTCGACGAGGCCCTTGGCGATGCACGGCCGCGCGTGGCTCGTGCCGAGCAGGTACTCCTCGTACGCGGCGCCGGCCTGCATGGTCGGGATGATGTAATCATCGACGTACTCGTCCGTCAGGTCGAGCACGTAGAGCTTCGACGCGCCGGTCTTGATGGCCTTCTCTTCGAGGCCGTCGAGCTCGTCGGCCTGGCCGACGTTGCCGGACACGGCGATGACTTCGCAGTTATTGTAGTTTTCCTTCAGCCAGGGGATGATGATGGACGTATCCAGACCGCCGGAGTAAGCAAGGACGACTTTTTTGATATCTTCTTTTTTCATAATGGTTGCCTCCATTGATTATTCATTCATAAGATGTGCATATTATTCACCTTTTTCGCGCAAATGTCAACCCTCTTTTTGAATAAAATTCACGCAAGAAACGCTTTTCTTTCGGTGATATGCACAAAAGCGCGAAAGATATGCGAAAAACGCCGCCGCTCCGGTGCTTGGAGCGGCGGCAGAATATGCAGTCATGCACGCATTTTTGAATATTGATCTCAGGTCAGCTCGCGGCGCAGCGCGTCGATCTCCTCGCCCCAGAGCGATCCCGCCGCGTCCGGCGGCCAGTGCAGCGCCTGCGCGCTGCTGCCGAGCGCGACGTGGTCCGGCAGCGCGGCCGGCCGCCGGAACAGGCAGCGCGTGAGCGCCGCCATGGCGCGCAGGATGTCGGCATCCGCGGCCGCGTCGCCGAAGGCGGCGCGGGCCAGCCGCAGGATGCGCCGCGGGTGCGCGCCGCAGCGCACGAGGTGGTAAAAGCAGAAGTCCGTCAGCGCGCACGAGATGCCGGCGCAGTCGGCGTCGGGCGCGGAGAGCGCGGCGCGCAGCTCCGCGCGCAGGGGCTCGGCCGCGCGCTCGGCCTCGGCCGCGATGAGCCAGCGCACGAGCGTGCGCGGCACGGCGGCGTTGACGCCGTAAGCCTCCGGCGCGCACACGGCCTCGCCCAGCAGCAGGGCCGTAAAGTCGGGCGCGGCGAGCGGGAGCGCCGCGTGCGTGCGCGCGAGCCCCGCGCGGTCGGCGTTCGGCCGCACGGACACGCCCAGCGCCTTGCACAGGCGCAGCACGCGCGCCCGGTCGCCCCCCGGCTGCGTGACGGCGAGGACATCGTGCCGCGCGCGGCCGAGCAGATCCATCGTGCGCGCGCACACGAGCAGGGCGAGCACGCTGTCGAGATCGTCCGTCACGGGCAGCAGCGCCGCCCGGCTGCCGGCGTGCAGCAGGCGCTTGCGCAGGCCGTGCGCCTGGATGGAAAGCAGGAGCTCTGCGCGCTTGCGGCGCAGGGCTGCATCGTCCGGCACGAACGGGTGCGGCGACACCGCGCGGCTGAGCGCCGTCGGACGCAGCGGCATGGAAAACGGCACGGCGCGCGCCCCCGCCCCCTCGGGCACGAAGGTCGTGTTGCGCCGGCGCTCGGCCGAGAGCGTCAGCAGGTCGAGCTCCGTCACGAGCAGGCCGGGCTCGGGCGCGAACGGCGCGTGCTCGGCGAGGATGTCCCCGTTTTCCGCGATGAGGTGGTGCGCGGAAAAGACGGCGCGCGCGCTCGACTCATCCGGCCCGGCGTTGGCGTAGACATAGCCGCAGAGGCCGCGCGCGCTGGCCGCGCGCAGCAGCGTGCGGCGGCGGGCGGGCTTGCCGGCCGCCTCGGGCGAGGCCGAGCAGTTTGCGATCACGGTCGCCCCGGCGAGGCACAGCCGCACCGACGGCGACACCGGCGCCCACACGTCCTCGCACAGCTCCACGCCGAGGCGAAACGCCGGCATCTGCGCGCAGGCGAACACCAGCCCCGTGCCGAACGGCACGTCCGCCCCACTGACGGGCACGCTGCCCGGCCCATGGTACGCCGCCGCAGAGGCAAAGCAGCGCTTTTCCGCGAACACGTCGTAGTTCGGCAGCCACGTCTTCGGCACGACGCCGAGGATGCGCCCGCGGTGCAGCACGGCCGCGCAGTTGTAGAGCTTGCCCCCGGCGCGCAGCGGCACGCCGAGCACGACGACGGGGTCGCAGTTTTGCGTGTGCGCGCAGATGTTCAGCAGCGCTTCTTCGGCCGCATCGAGCAGCAGCGCGGACAAAAACAGGTCGCCGCACGTGTAGCCGGTCACGCACAGCTCCGGCAGCACGAGCAGCGCGGCACGCGCCCGGTGCGCCTGGTCGATGCGCGCGCAGACCGCCGCCGCGTTGCGCCGGGGGTCTGCCACGGCCACGGGGATGGATGCCGCCGCCGCGCGCAGGAAACCGTCTTGCATGGTCATTCCTCCCTTTTGGGTCAGTATGCCCAAAAAGCGCGCAAAAAGCCCCGCGCCCACTTTTCAAGCGCCCCGCCGCGCGGTATAATACAATATAATATGTGTGCCGGTGACGGACACGACACCACACGATCATCATCCCGCAAGGAGGTTTTCCATATGACCGACCAGACGCTTACGACCGGGCGCTCCCTTTCCGAATTCACCGCGCAGCTCGCCTCCGCGCAGCCCGCACCGGGCGGCGGGGGCGCGGCCGCGCTCGCCGGGGCGCTGGCGGCGAGCCTGGCCGCGATGGCCGCGAACGTGACGGCAGCCAACCCCGCTACGCCGACCGGCACGACGCGCTCGCCACGCTGGCCGCCAGCTGCGACGCGCAGCGCACGACGCTGCTCGCGCTCATCGACGCGGACGCGGCGGGCTTTCTGCCGCTGCAGCGGGCCTACGCCATCCCGAAGGACGACCCCACGCGCGCCGCCCGGCTCGCGGACGCGGCGCACACGGCGTGCCTTGCCCCGCTGGCCATGCTGGAGCACTGCGAGCAGGTGGCGCTGCTGCTGCCCGCTGCGCTGAGCACGGCCAGCCCCCTCCTGCGCTCGGACGTCGGGTGTGCGGCGGCGCTGTGCAGCGCGGCGGCGGAGGCGGCGGAACTGAACGTGCTGGTCAACACCGGCTTGCTCGCGCCGGACGACCGCGCCGCGACCGAGGCGCGCGCCGCGCCTGCGCGCGACCGTGGTGCAGTGCTGCGCGCAGACTGCGGACGCGGTGCGCGCCGCGCTGCGCGGGGAGGGCTGAATCATGCCGAACACCCTGACCGGAACGGAGGCCGCCGCGGCGATCTATGCGCAGGTGCGCGCGCGCGCGGCGCGGCTCACAGAGCCACCCTGCCTCGCGGCCGTGTCCGTCGGCGCGCAGCCGGACGACCGGGCCTATCTGCGCAGCATCGCACTCTCGGCGGCCGGCTGCGGCGTCACCGTGCGCCCCGTGCCCCTGCCGGCGGACTGCGCGCCCGAAACACTGACCGACACCCTGCGCGCCCTGAGCGCGGACGGCGCGGTGCACGGCGTGCTGCTGCTGCGGCCGCTGCCGGCGGCGCTGCGCGCGCAGGAAATTCTCGACACGCTCGATGCGCGCAAGGACGTGGACGGCATGACGACATGGTCGCTCGGCGCGCTCGTGACCGGGGCGGCGGGCTTCGCCCCCTGTACGGCCGAGGCGTGCATGGAACTTCTGCGCGCGCACGGCATCGACCCCGCGGGCAGGCGCGTGACCGTCGTGGGCCGGAGTCTCGTGATCGGCCGGCCGGCCGCGCTGCTGCTCACACGCGCGGACGCGACCGTGACGCTCTGCCACCGGAAAACGCCCGACCTCGCCGCCCGCTGCCGGGAGGCCGACCTTCTCCTCGCCGCGGCGGGCGCGCCGGGGCTCATCACGCCGGAGTGCGTGCGCCCGGGGCAGATCGTGCTCGACGCGGGCGCGACCGCGCTGCCGGACGGCACGCTGCGCGGCGACGTAGCGCCTGATGCCGCGGCCATCGCCGCCTGCACGCCCGTGCCCGGCGGCATTGGCAGCGTGACGACCGCGCTGCTGCTGCGCCACACCGTGCAGGCTGCCGAAAATTTGCGCCATTTTTAAGTAAATATTCACAAACTGTTGTTCCATTCCATCGCGCGAAACGCTATAATATTGGGTATTCTCATTCTGGAGGCAGACCTTTGGCCAATCTGATCGAAAAAATCAAAGACCGGCGCGCCCCCGCGCCCGAGACGCCGGAGCGGCGGGACGTGCCCATCGCGCACCCCGACCCGCAGCAGGGCCTGACGGGCGCGCAGGTGCGCGAGCGCGCGGACGCCGGCTGGACGAACGCGCCCGTCGACCCGCCGGGCAAGACGGTCAAGCAGATCGTCCTGAGCAATATCTTTACCTATTTTAATATGCTGTTTTTCCTGCTGGCGCTGTGCGTGATCGCGGTGCAGCAGTGGCTGAACCTGACGTTCATGGGCGTCATCATCGTCAACACCGCCATCGGCATCATTCAGGAGATCCGCTCGAAGAAAACGCTCGACAAGCTGAGCATCCTCGCATCGCCCAAGGCCGTCGCCGTGCGCGACGGCAGGCGCGTGACCGTCGACACCGCGCAGCTCGTGCGCGACGACATCGTCGTCTTCGCCGCCGGCAACCAGATCTATGCCGACGCCGTCGTCGCGCAAGATAGCTGCTACGTCAACGAGGCGCTCATCACGGGCGAGTCGGACGAAATTAAGAAAAACCCCGGCGACAAGCTCCTGTCGGGCAGCTTCGTCGTCAGCGGCATGTGCCGCGCGCAGCTAACGGACGTCGGCGCGGACTCCTATGTCTCGCGCCTGACGCAGGAGGCCAAGCGCGCCAAGAAGCCGCAGCAGTCGGAGATGATGCGCTCGCTGCAAAACCTCGTCAAGTGGATCGGCATCCTCGTCATCCCGCTCGGCGTGGTGATGTTCGTCAAGGAATACGTGTGGCTCGGCCGCGCCGTGCCCATCGCCGTGACGAGCACGGTCGGCTCGATCATCGGCATGATCCCCGAGGGGCTGTATCTGCTCACCAGCCTCGCGCTCGTGGCTGGCGTCGTGCGTCTGGCCCAGCGCAAGACCCTCGTGCACGAGCTCGGCTGCATCGAGACGCTCGCGCGCGTGGACACGCTGTGCGTGGACAAGACCGGCACGGTGACGGAAAACAAGATGATCGTCGAGGACGTCTGCCCCCTGTGCGACGACCGCTTCACGCTCGAGGACATCCGCATGATCATGGCCGACTACGTCTACGCCATGCAGGCCGACAACGACACGATGGCCGCGCTGCGGCGCTACTTCACGGGCGAAAAGACGCAGGACGCGACGGCGACGCTGCCGTTCTCGTCGGCGAAGAAATACGGCGGCGTGTCGTTCCACACCGAGGAGACGTACCTGCTCGGCGCGCCGGACGTGCTGCTCGCCGGGCGCGAGAACCCGTATCAGGAGCAGATCGAGGGCTACTCCGCCAAGGGCTGCCGCGTGCTGCTGCTGGGCATGTATGACGGCGCGCTCACGGATGAGACGCTCAGCGCCGGCTTTCTGCCCATCGCGCTGATCCTGCTCTCAAACAAGATCCGCGCCGAAGCGCCGGAGACGTTCGGCTACTTTGCCAGCCAGGGCGTGGCCGTGAAGGTCATCTCCGGCGACAATGCGCGCACGGTGTCCGAGGTGGCCAAGCGCGCCGGCATCGAAAACGCCGACCGCTTCGTCGACGCGCGCACGCTCACGACCGAGGAAGCCATCCGCGACGCGGCGGGCAAATACACGGTCTTCGGCCGCGTGACCCCCGCGCAGAAGCGCAGCCTCGTGCAGGCGCTCAAGGCCGACGGCCACACCGTGGCCATGACGGGCGACGGCGTCAACGACGTGCTCGCGCTCAAGGAGGCCGACTGCTCCATCGCCATGGCCTCGGGCAGCGACGTGGCGTGTCAGGTGTCGCACATCGTGCTGCTCGACTCGAACTTTGCCTCCATGCCGTCGGTCGTGGCGGAGGGCCGCCGCGTCATCAACAACATCGAGCGCAGCGCCTCGCTGTATCTGGTCAAGAACATTTTCTCGTTCTGCCTCGCGTTTTTCACGCTCTTTGCCACGCTGCCGTACCCGTTCAGCCCCGCGCAGCTCACGCTCGTGAGCGCCGTAACCATCGGCATCCCGTCGTTCATCCTCGCCATGGAGCCGAACGAGAGCCTCGTCAAGGGAAAATTCCTGCGCAACGTGCTCTTCCGCGCGCTGCCGGCCGCGATGACGGATCTGGCGATGGTCGTGGGCATTCTGCTGTTTTATATCGCCTTCCAGCTCGACGACACGGCCATGATCACGATCTGCACCGGCGTCATGGGCATTGTCGGCCTCATGATGGTGCACCGCACGTGCCAGCCGTACAACACCATCCGCAAGGTGATGATCGTCGTGCTCGGCGTGCTGTTCGTGATCGCGTATTTCGGCTTCCCGACGCTCTTCAGCCTGCAGAAGCTCAATCTGCAGAGCGCGCTCATCCTCATCGTGTTCGGCCTGCTGTCGTGGCCGGTGATGAAGGCGTTCTGCCGCCTGAACGACCATATGCGCACCCGGTTTGAGGCGTGGCGCGCGGGCAAGACCGCGAAGGCCGCGTGAGAAAGGCTGCACGGTGGCCGCAGGCACATAGGAACGGCTGCGGAAAGGCCGCCGCGCATGAAAGCCAGCGAAAAGGCAGCCGCACAGGATAGCCCACAGAAAGGCAGCCGCGCCTGCGCGGCTGCTGTCACAAAACTCCGCCCAGCATCGGTTCGATGCGGGGCGGAGTTTTTCGTCTCCGTTTTGCGGAGGGCAGCGCCGGAAAGGCGCGCGTCGAACGCGCAGCACATGACCGAAGTCGCCGCGACGGATGAGGTGGACGTGGGATGCGCGCTGCATGACCGGCGGTGCGGGCGATGCCGAAGTCCGTCTCCGGCCGCCGCCTGCGTGATCCCCTGTTTCCAGTTTAGTATGCTTTTGCATAACTTGTCAAGCATTTTTTCTCTCGGAAAGAAAGCCAGCCAGCGCGCCCTGCGCTGCACCCGCGTCCCGCACCGCACGGCCGCCACAACGCGCCAGCCAAAAGCGTCCACCACACCCGCACCGGCCGAAAGCGCGCGCCAGACTGGGCCCGACCAAAAGCCCCTGCCGCGCCCGCACATCCCCCCTGTCGGCACTGCCCCATGCTCCGCCGCACCTGCGCCCGCCCGCAGCGGCCTGAACGCCTTGAAACAAGTTTTCCACAATCTTTCCACATTTCCGCCGGTTTCCCACAGCGGCTTTCTTTCCCCCTGGCTTTCTTTGAGAGAGACAGGGTAAGATATACTTTGCCGTATGTTCCTGCTGTAAGGTAAGACACAGTATGGTACGGTACTGTACGGTACGGTTGGGTACGGTGCCGCGAGACGTCCGCGTGACGACACCCGCGACAGCGCCGCCCCGCCGCCCGCCATGCGCACCCCCGCGCACCCTCTTCCGTCATGCGCGCAAGCCCTTGCGGCCGCAGGCTTTTTCGTTCGCACGTCAGGTGTTATGTAAACTGCTCATCGCCGCCCGTGTCGAATCCGCACGAATGCACGATTTCATGTCGACAAAAGGGCCTCAAAATGTTTCTTAGCGGTTTCTTAGCGGTTTCTTAGCGCGCTCTTGGCACGTTCTTAGCGCGCTTTTCCCGCACTTTCCGCGCGAAGAAAACGACATTCTGTCGTCTGCCGCGCGCGCAAAAAGGGCCGCCCTTTCGGGCGGCCCTTCGCACGTTTTTCCCTTTTCCCGCCCGCGTCACGCCGGGTTGACGTGCACGGTGCAGTGCTTGACGTCCGGGTAGTCGCGCTCCAGCTCGTGGTGCACGGCCTCAGCGATGACGTGCGCGTCCCGCAGCGGCAGCGCGCCGTCGACCGCGATCTCGGCATCGACATACGTCCGGCTGCCGAACAGCCGCGTCTTGATATCGTCCACGCGCACGACGCCGGGGGTGCGCTGCATCGTCTCGCGCATGGCGGCAACGGTGTCCGGGTCGCACGCCCGGTCGACGAGCCGGTCGATGCTCTCGTGGAAGATGCCGTAGGCCACCTTGAAGATGAACAGGCAGATGACGATCGACGCGATGGGGTCGAGGATGGGCACGCCGAGCCGCGCGCCGAGCACGCCCGCAAAGCTGCCGATGGACGACAGCGCGTCAGACCGGTGGTGCCACGCCTCGGCCTTGAGCGACACGGAGCGGATGCGTTTGGCCGCCGCGATCGTGTACCAGTACAGCCCCTCTTTCACGCCGATGGACACGACCGCCGCGATGAGCGCGAGCACGCCGGGGGCAGCCAGCGTCTCGCCGCGGACGATCTTCATCACGCCCGCGTAGCCGATGGCTGCGCCGACGAGCACGAGGATGTTGCCCAGCAGGATGGACGCGATGCACTCGAGCTTTTCGTGCCCGTAGGGGTGGCTGGCGTCGGCCGCCTTGTGGGAAAAGACCGCGCCGATCATCACGATCAGCGAACCGAGAATGTCGGACGCCGAGTGCACGGCATCGGCCACTATGGCCGACGAGTGCGCCACGATGCCGGCGACGAGCTTGAACACCGTCAGGGCCGCATTGCACACGATGCCGACGGTGGACACCTGCATGGTCACGCGCTTGGCGTCATCGGGCGCGGTGGAAGTGCGTGTACGCATAAAAAGACTCCTTTCGCACAAAAAAAGCGCCTGTGGGGCATATGAGTCCCACAGACGCGGTGATATCCTGTCTGCTGCGGCGCGGACGCCGCCCGGCCTTTCGGCCTGTCATTAGGAGGGAGTATAGCACGTGTGCGGCCGGCCGTCAAGCGGTATTTTCGGTTTTTTCACCGGCGCAGCCAGTGCACGCCGGCGCGGTGGAGCTTCGTGCCGAGGATGAGCGCGATCTGCACCGGGACGCCGACAAAGAACACGGCCCAGATGTTATACTGCAGGTACTGAAAATAAAACGCCGTGATCGTGCTCCACACGAACAGGGACGAAAACACGCACTGCAGCGTCGTCTCCCCCTCCCAGTGGCGGGAGAAGAGGAACGCCACGGCGAACGACACCGGCACCGCCCACACGAACGCCATCCAGTACATCTTGCCGATGCTGAACTGCGAATACAAAAACACGACGACCGCGACGACCCACACCATCGTCACCCACATGGCGGCGATGAGCACCTTCGACATGAGGTAGGCGTCGTGCTGCTTTTCGCCGCCGGACTCCGTCGCTGCGGCGTATGCGGCCGCCACGCCGCCGTCCGTCAGCAGATCGTCCACGCGCAGACCGTAGAGGTCGGCGATGGTCTTGAGCATCACGACGTCGGGCAGGGAATCGCCCCGCTCCCACTTGGACACGGCCTTGTCGGAGTAATTGAACTGCGCGGCAAACTCGGCCTGGGTCAGGTTTTCTTCTTTTCTCAGCTCGGCAAGGTTGGCGGCGAGCGCGCCTCTCACATCATCCATGCTATGAGTATACCACGCCGGGCGTTCGGCCGCAAGAGGCGTGTTTCGCCTAAATCCTGTCATTCTCCCGCTGGTAGAATCGCCTTCTCCCAACGTTTCTACCGCTCGCGCGCGCGGAGGATGCATTTGAAAAGTCCCTGCCGTATAATGAAGTCATGAAGAAATGTGATTTTCCTGACGATATGCACGTCAGACATCACCTGCAAGGGAGACGGATATCATGAGCAAACAGAACTTCCATCTGCCGACCTGGCGGCGCAAGCCGACGGCGGACGAGGCCGCGCCGGACATTGCCGACAGCGAGCTGGTGCCCTCGGAGAGCGCCGCGCGCCCGACACGCCGCAAGCACGGCAAGCGCACCTATGTCATCGGCGGCGCGTTGCTGGCGCTGGCGATCGCGGCGGCGATCATCATTCCCGGCGCGGCCGGCGTCGGCGACGATGACGGCGCCGGCGGCGCGAGCACAACGCTCTCCCGCCCGGACGGCGACCCCTCCGGCCAGACCGCGGAGGACAATATCTACATTACGACCGGCGTCATGGATCAGGAGACCTACCGCTCCGAGACGACCGGCCAGACGAAGGCAAAGGTCGGCTTCATCGACTACAACCAGGCCGTGCACAACGTGCGCGTCGTCACGAGCGACAGCGTCTTTACCGAGGCCATCAGCACGAGCATGTTCGTCAAGCTCGGCGAGCAGAAGTACTTCAAGGACGGGGCGATCCTCGTGCGCAAGGCCGATTCCATCAGCGGCGACACCGCCACCTGGAGCGACCAGATCGTGGCCATCTCGCAGCAGGACTATGAGGACGCCTACGGGCAGGACCCGCGCAACCTCAGCAACTACGTCATCAGCCGCGACACGGTGCTCAACCCCACCATGACCGCCAACGACGACGGCACCTACACCCTCACCTTCGACCTCGAGCCGGCCGGCGCGAGCGCGTACTACCGCCACCAGGTGCGCACGTACAGCGGCGCGTCGAAAAGCCCCGAATTCACGGCCGTACACATGGTCTGGACCATTGATGCCAACTGGGACCTCCTGCAGATGGACACCGTGGAGAGCTACGCCGTGTCCATGTCCGGCCTCGGCAGCCTCAACTGCACGAGCACGCTCACCGAGGTGTTCTCGGACTTCGGCGCCGTGACCGACGATCAGACCGAGTTCCAGCACTACCTCGAGACGGAATATGACCCCAACAACCTCGGCAAGCTCTCCGACGGCGGACAGGACACGCAGGCCATCGTGCGCGACTTCTTCCGCCGCACGCCGAACTACAGCCTCACCGTCACGGCCAACGGCCAGTCCTACGGCCTGACGGCCCACGTGGACATTGACCAGACCACCTTCCAGGTGCGCGGCAACGTCGCGGGCGTCGACCTCTTCGCCGCCTACAGCAACGAGCGCGTGTACGTCGCCTTCGGCAGCCAGAAGATCGTCCTGCGCGCGTCCGACACGATCGACGCGGCGCGCACGGTCGCGGGCTACCTCGGCGTGCAGATCCCGAACATCTCGCTCGACGCGGCCGGCATGACCGCGCTGACGAAAAACGTCGCCATGCAGCAGACCGACACCGGCATGACCATCCGGCTCAACGACCCGATGATCTCCGGCACCGTCCTGCTCACCAACCCGGACGCCCTGCGCCTGACGCGCGCGGACGTGGCGCTCAACTTCGGCGGCGCGCGCATGCACGTCACCGCCACGCCGTACTACGGCGGCTTCCAGGTGCAGTCGCTCAGCGGCTACACCGACCTGACCGGCGCGCTGAGCCTCGTGAGCCCCCTCATGGACGCGGCGACCGCCAAAACCGCGACCTTCAACGTCGCGCTCAGCGGCCCGCTGAGCCTCTCGGGCACGGCCACCGTGACCCGCACCTCCGGCGGTTATGACGCCGCGCTCACCACCACGGTCGACGGCGTGACCGTCACGGCCGAGTACATCGGCAGCACGGTGTACGTCTCGGCCGGGAACATCCCACGTCAGCGGCACGGGCAGCGAGATCAAAGACCTCGTCGCCTGGGCTGGAAAGCTCGCCGGCGCGGGCGACGCCGCTGCCGCCGGCAATGCCTACGCGCAGTTTTTCCGCGAGCTCACGCCGCAGTCCGCCGTGAACAGCATCCAGGACCTCGCGTGGTCGAATAACGCGCTGCACGCGCAGCTCAACATCGCGGGCAACGCCGTCTCCGCCGCGCTCTCGGCCAACAGCGTGACCGTCACGGCCTCGGGCTGGACGGTGCGCGTGACGATCACCGGCACGTCCGGCTCCGCCACCACGCTGCATCCCACGAACGGCAATTATGTCACCCTCTCGCAGCTGCAGCCCTTCGCCCCCGTGCTCGAGCGCTATGTCGGCGCGCAGGCCATGGGCATGGACGCGACCGTGTCCGTCAACGGCTACAGCCTCGATACCGACGTCGTGCTCTCGCTCGGCAAGCCCGTCGCGGCGCGCGCCGTGTCGCAGATCCTCGGCCGCGACCTGACCGTCACGTTCTGGAACGACCGCGTCTATATCGACTACGGCTGGCACCATGTCGAGGCGTCCATGAACTCGCTCGAGCGGGCGCTCTACGCCGTGCTCACCATCACGCCGGGCGTCGACCGCCAGACCGTGCAGAATGCCATCGAGGCCTATACCTACTTCTTCGAGCACCTGTCGTTTGCGAATGTCGTCGGTGCGATCTCCGCGTTCGGCTATGCCGACGGGGCGCTGAACATCACGGCAAACATCGCGGCATCGCCGCTGTACATCTCGCTCACGCCGAGCCAGATCACGCTGCGCACGCAGGTCGATTCGGCCACCCTCGCCGTCACGGCCACGCCGGGCAGCGCCTACGCCTCCGCGCCGGATCTGACGCCGCAGGGCGGCAGCTACCGCAATCTCGATGATTTCCTCGCCCTGTTCGGCTGAGCAGGCGCAGCGCATAAAGCTTTGCCCCCGCAAGTCTCCCCCGCAAAGTTTTCCCCCAATCGCACAGCAAGCCCCCGGACATTTCGTCCGGGGGCTTTTCTGTAGTCAGGCGGCACAGCCCGCCGCCGAAGCCGCAGGGGGAAGGCCCGCCTCGAATGAGATCGATACAGAAAGCCCTCGGACAGCCGTCCGGGGGCTTCCCCTGCGCTTCATCCAAAACCCGCCGCGCGGCAGGTCACGCACAGCCGCAGGGGAGCTCGAGGGGGCAAGGCCCGCCTCGAATGAGATCCATACAGAAAGCCCTCGGACAGTCGTCCGGGGGCTTTCTGCATCCTCTTTTTCTCCTGCTGCGCATTCAGTGCACGCTCGCCTGCTTCTGCCGCAGGCTCAGGCAGTCGGCGATCATGGCGATGAACTCCGAATTCGTCGGCTTGCCCTTGATGTTCGAGACCGTGTAGCCGAAAAACTTCTGCAGCGTCTCGATATCGCCGCGATCCCACGCGACCTCGATCGCGTGCCGGATGGCGCGCTCGACGCGCGAGGGCGTCGTGTTGAACTTGCGCGCGACCTCGGGATAGAGCACCTTCGTCACGGAGTTGATGATGTCCATGTCGTCGATGGTCAGCAAGATTGCCTCGCGCAGGTACTGGTAGCCCTTGATGTGCGCGGGCACGCCGATCTCGTGGATGACGTCGGTGACGACGCTCTCGAGCGAGGGCTCGGGCTCTGCCGCGGCGAGCTGCGTGCCCGCACCGCCGGTGCGCTGGCGCGGCCGGGCCGTCTGGCGGATGCGCTGCACGAGCAGCGGCGGGTCAAACGGCTTTTGCATAAAGTACGTCGTGCCGAGCTCCGCACACTCCATCAGCACCTGATCGTTGCAGATCGCGGAGGTGACGATCACGCGCGACGATGCATTTTTCGCCCGCAGATGCGTCAGCAGGGACAGGCCGTCCAGATTCGGCAGCACGAGGTCGAGCACCACGACGTCGGGCTGAAATTTGGTGATGAGTTCTTCCGCGCGCAGCCCATTGTCCGTCTGGGCGACCAGTTCCATGTCCGTCTCCTGGCCGATGGCCTTGGAATAGGCCGCGCGGTACTGTTCGCCGGGATCAGCCAGCAGAACACTGATTTTCGTTTCCATAACATTCTCCTCCGCAAAAATTCAGGCTTGCGGTCAGCTCTCTGCCAAATCGCTCGTTTCCCCTGTCTTGCGAGGATATTTTACCATATCTGGAATGGAAGAACAATGTGATTTTTGGCGAATTGCTCTAGTTTTCTGTTGACATAATCCGATCATAACCGTCGAAAGGTACATTTTTTCGAAGCAAACCGCAATATCTCGCCTGCGTTCGACAGACAGAATGTGTCGAATGCATATATGTGTTATGTAAACCGATATTCCGACACGTGTCTTGTCACCGCGACAGCGGCCGACCCGCTGCGCACGGCAAAGCCCGAAAACCGCCGCCTGTATGCGCCCTTGGCTCCCTTGTGTAAAGGGAGCCGGCAGCCGTCAGGCTGACTGAGGGATTGACACGCTCAGTTTTGTACCAGCCGCGCATCTGCACCCCCTCCGTCGCGGCGCAAAGCGCCGTGCCGCCTTCCCCTTACACCGAAACACCCCACCCTGCGATCCGCACACACAGCAAAAACCGGAAGGAGCATCCGCCCCTTCCGGTTTCCTTCCGTATTCCGCTGCCGTGCGCTCAGTCCCGGTCGTCCTCGCGGTGGCCGCGGGCATCCGCGCGCTCGGTATGGCGCTGCGCACGCTCGTCCGCATGGTCGGCATGGCGCTGCGCTTTTTCTGCCAGATGATCGGCCTGCCGCTGCGCGCGCTCCGCCGCGTGCTGCGCGTGGCGCTGGGCCTTCTCGGCCGCGTTCTGCGCCTTGCGGGCCAGCTCCGCCGCCTGCCGCTGCTCGCGCGCCACCTGCTTCTCCGCCTGACGGCGCAGGCGCGCCTCGAGCTGCTGCTCATGGCGCAGCTGCTGCTCGGTGGCGTGCTGCTCGTGCCGCTCCTGATACGCGGCCATGTGCTCGGCGTGCCGCTCGGACAGCTCCGCCTGATGCTGGGCGCGGCGAGCGCTGCGTTCGGCGCGCTCGTGCTCGATGCGCGCGTGCAGCTGCGTCCGGCGGGCCTCGATGCGCGCCGCGCTCGTGGGATGATTTGCGCGGAAATCGTGGTCGAGGTGGTCGCGCCGCTCGCGCACGTGCTCGACGAACTCGGGGTGCTCCTGCTCGACGCGGTCGATGAGGCTGTCGCGCTCGGCCTCGAGGTCGGTAAACACATCGTCCTCGGAGTTGCCGAGCAGCGCGGCCAGCTCGTCCGTGTGGCCCTCGAGGTGCAGCAGCACCTCGTCGGTGTCGATGCTGCCGAAGTGAAAGTCCTCGTTGAGGAAATGCTCGAGCATCGTGCGGCGCGCGTCCTTGTCCTCTGTTGTGCGCATGCGCGCGAGCAGGAGCTGCACGTTGCGCTCGATCTGCACCTCGGCGTCCGCGCCGTAGAGCCACTCGAGCTCCTGCAGCTGGCGGATATCGTCCATGTTGTCGGGGATGCGCTGCTGCGCCCCGCCGATGTCGACGGCCGCGTCGGCATCGCGCAGCGCGCCCTGGATCGTGCGGCGCACCGCGCCGGATTCGATCAGCTCCCCGGCCTCGAAGTGCCGCAGCTGGTCGTTGACCTCGCCGATGTGCTCGGTCAGGTAAAAGCGCACGCCCTGCGCGCGCAGCTTGCGGTTGAGCACGACGAGCCGGTCGCACGCCGTGATGTCCACGCTCACGATGGCGCTGCCGTCGACGATGACGGCCTGCGTATCAGGCTGCACCGCGCCCTCGATGTCCTCCTGAAAGCGGCGGATGTTGGCGAAAAACAGGCTGCCGCTGAAGCGGTAGAGCACGATGTGCGGCAGCGCCTGCACGCCGCTGACACGGTCGATCGGGAAAAACCCGGCCTTGCCCGGCAGCGTGCCGAGGAAGGTGCGCTGGGGCGCGGCCGCGCGCATGAGCACGTCGATGAACGACAGCACCATGCCCACGAGCACGCCCTTGATCGCGCCGAGCAGCAGCACGCCGAAAAACGCCCCGGTGAAGATGCCGAGCTCCACGCGGTTGACGCGCCAGAGCCGCCGCGCGATGCCGAACTCCGTCGCCCCGATGAGCGCGTTGACGACGATGGCCGTCAGCACCGGCACGGGCAGAAAGCGGATGAGCGGCGTGGCGACGAGCAGCACGACGAGCATGGTCATGCTCGCCATGACGGACACGAGCTGCGTTCTGCCGCCGTTGCGCTCGTTGACGGCCGTGCGCGACACGCTGCCCGACACGACGCAGCAGCCGACGAGCCCGGCGGCGACGTTGCCCACGGCATACGTCACGATCTCGCGGCGGCCGTTGAGGCGGTAGCCGTTTTTCTGCGCCGTGCCGGACGAGGCCAGCAGCGTCTCGGCCAGAATGACGGCCGCGACCGGCAGCGTCGCCACGAGCGCCTGCGTAAACGGCAGCGCGGTGAGGTCCGGCAGCACGACCTTCGGCAGGCCGCGCGGCACGGCGGCCAGCAGCGCCACGCCCCAGTCATCCAGCGGCGCGAACGCGCCGAGCAGCCCGCCGGCCACCATCATCACGGGCACCCACGGCACCTTCGGCCACTTGCGCGGCGCGATGAGCAGGATCGCCAGCGTCCCGAAGCCGAGCGCGGCGGTGGGCCAGTTGATGACTTTCGCTGCGTCAAAAACGTGCCCCAGCAGCTCGAACAGCTCGCCCGTGCCGGTCGCGGAGCCGAGCAATTTTGGCACCTGCATGAGGATGATCTCGCAGCAGACACCGCTGATGAACCCGCCCATGACGGGCTCGGAGATGTAATCGACGGCCTTGTCCGCGTGCACGAGTGCGAACACGGCCAGCCACAGCGCGACGTACAGCGTCAGCACCGGCACGATGCGCATGGCCTCCGCGCCGCCGGGCGTGACGCCGAGCGACGTGAGCACCGCGCCGATCATGGCGGCCGGCGCGGCATCGACGCCGAAGATGAACTCCCGCGTCGTGCTGAGCATCGCAAACAGCAGAATCGGCACCAGCGACCCGTACAGCCCGTAGACCGGCGGCAGGCCGGCCAGCTGAGCATAGCCCATCGAGATCGGGATGGACAGCAGCGCAATGAGCACGCCGGAGAACAGATCCGGCCCGAGCTGCGCCCGGTCGTACCCACGCAGGGAGGCGAACAGCGGCTGGGAAAGCGCTTTCATAGTATCACCTGGTTTTTAATATATAGAGTGTCCCGCTCAGGCGAGCAGGGGGTCAAGCCCGGCGTCGAGCCGGGCGTTGCGTTTCGCCTTCGGCCGGTCGATGACCCGGCCGCGCGCGACGGGGTTTCCGAGGATACGGCGCACGAGCTTTTCGTTGTCGCGCTGCTTTTTCTGGATCTTGCCGCTGCCGGCCAGATGCACGTGCATGTTGATGAGTCCGGGCAGCAGATAGCGCCCGCGCAGGTCGATGCGTGTGTACCCCGCCGGGGCAGTGCCGGCCGGCACGATATCCGTGATCGTCTCGCCGTCCGTGAGCACGCACAGTCCGGGCTGTACGCACATATCCTTCGTGCCGTCGAGAAGGCTTGCGTTGTCAAATGCGTATTTCATGCTGCGCCTCTCTTTCCGCGGCCCGGCCGCACCGGGCAAAATGAATAAAAACAGAATATCACATTTGGCAAATATGTCAAGCCGTGCGGCACGTCCGTCCCGCACCCCTTGGCTTCCTTGTGTAAAGGGCGCTGGCAGCCGTCAGGCTGACTGAGGGATTGACACGTTGATTCTTGCACTGGCTTCGTATCTGCACCCCCTCCGTCGCGGCAAAAAGCGCCGCGCCGCCGGTCACGCCCCGCGCAGCAAAGCGCGCCGGGCAGTGCCCGGCGCGCCCGCACGCATCCAGAATGTGTTGTCTTACGCTGCCTTGTCCTGCGCCGCCGACGCCGCGAGCATGTCGTCGATGCTCACGCCGTAGCCCTTGGCGGGGTCTGCGAGCAGCACGTGCGTCACCGCGCCGATGAGCCTGCCGTCCTGCAAAATGGGGCTGCCGCTCATGCCCTGCACGATGCCGCCGGTCGCGGCCAGCAGGTCCGGGTCGGTGACGGTGATGAGAAAGCGCGTGCACCCGCCGTCATGATACACCCGGCTGATGTCCACCGTGTACGCCCGCACGTCCTCGCCCGCGACCGTGGACAGGATGGTCGCGCCGCCGGTTTTCACCGCGTCGGCGGATGCCGTCTCGACCGCGTCCCCGGCCGGCGGCGCGTCCAGCGTGCCGAAAATGCCAAACAGGCAGTTGCGCTCGATGCCGCCAATGCGGTCGCCGGGATCGAAGCTGCCGACGAGCTCCCCGGCCGTGCCGTGGCCGCCGGGGCGCGCGTCCGCGATAACGGCCGAGAGCACGCTGCCGTCGCGCAGCGGCATGAGCACGCCGCTCGTCTCGTCCGAGATGCCGTGGCCGAGCGCGCCGTAGCGCCCCGTGGCCGGGTCATAGTACGTGAGCGTGCCGACGCCCGTCACCCCGTCGCGCAGCCAGAGCCCGAGCTGCCGCGTGCCGTCGGCCGTGACGGCGGGCGTGACCGTCGCCGTGACCTCCGCGCCCCCGCGCAGCACAGTCACGGACATGGTGTCGCCCGCCGCGTCCATGGCGGCGAGAAAGTCCGCCGAGGACGCGATGTCCCGGCCGTCGATGCGGCAGATCACGTCACCGGGCAGCAGCCCCGCGTCCTTGGCAGGCGTGGCCTTGCCGCCGGGCGTGTCCACCTCGGCGAGATCCGCCACGAGCATGCCCGCCGTCGTCATCTGAATGCCGACGGCCCGGCCGAGCGGCACGAGCGACGCCGCCTGCGCCGACACGCCCGCGCACAGCGCGAGCGCGACCGCCGCCGTGACGGCAAATCGGCGCAAAAAATGTGGTTGTTTCCGCAAAAAATCCCCCCTTTGCGCGTGCAGTATCAGTATGCCGGGTTTCGGACAAAATAGCGGCGGAACATTCTTGCTCGATTGCCTGCCGGGGCGCAAATGCCTGCGGCGGCGTGCATACGATGTACGGAGCCAGTTTTGGTAATTCGATGCATCGGAGGCATTTCCATGACGCAAACCTTAAAACAGGGCGACCGCGGCGCGCTCGTGTCGCTGCTGCAGCTGGGCCTGCAGCGCGCGGGACAGACGCCGGGCGCGCTCGACGGCATCTTCGGCGCACAGACGGCGGCGGCCGTGCGCGCGTTTCAGGCAGCCAGCGCCCTCACGCCGGACGGCATCGCGGGCGCGCGGACGCACCGCGCACTGCTGCCGTACTACACCGGCTTCGTCACGCGCACCATCCGCGCGGGCGACACGTTTTCCGCCCTCGCGCGGCAGTACGGCACGAGCGTGGACGCCATCGCGCTCGCCAATCCCTACCTCGACCCCGAGCGCCTGCCGCTCGGCCGGGCGCTGACGATCCCGCTGCCGTTTTCCGTCACGCCGGCGGACATTCCCTATTCCTCGGCGCTCATCGGGTACGTCGTGCGCGGGCTGGCCGCGCGCTATCCCATGCTCGCGGTCGGGGAGTTCGGCCGCAGCGTGCTCGGCCGCCCGCTGTGGTATCTGACGCTCGGCAGCGGGCCGAAGCTCGTGTTTTACAACGCCGCGCACCACGCCAACGAGTGGATCACGACGCCGCTGCTGCTCACGTTCTGCGAGCAGCTGTGCGCCCGCCTCGGCGACGGCGGCGACATGGAGGGGCAGAACATCCGCGACCTGCTGTCCAGGGTCACGCTCGTGCTCGCCCCGGCCGTGGACCCGGACGGCATCGACCTCGTGACCGGCGCGCTCGATGCCGAGACCACCGCCGCGGCAAAGGCGCTCGCTGAAAACTACCCCGACATTCCCTTCCCCTCCGGCTGGAAGGCGAACATCCGCGGCATCGACCTCAACCTACAGTACCCCGCCGGGTGGAGCACCGCGCGCGAGATCAAATTCGCCGCGGGCTACACGCGCCCCGGCCCGCGCGACTATGTTGGCCCGGCGCCGCTCGTCGCGCCCGAGAGCCTGGCGATGTACGGCTTCACCCGCGCGCTCGACCCGCTGCTCACCCTGTCGTACCACACGCAGGGCCGCGTCATCTACTGGCAGTATGACGGCTACGACGTGCCGGGAAGCGAAGCGATCGCCCGGCAGTTTGCCGCCGTGAGCGGCTACGACGTCGCGGCCACGCCCTACGCCGCCGGCCACGCGGGATATAAGGACTGGTTCATTCAGGACTACCGCCGCCCCGGCTTCACGATCGAGGCGGGCAGCGGGGAAAATCCCCTGCCGCTCAGTCAGTTTCCCGATATCTGGTCGGATAACCTCGGCATCCTGCTCGGCGGCATGGCCGCCGTTTTGTGACGCTTGTCACAGTCTGCATCCAAACCGCCCACATGGCACATTTTGACCGTTTTTCGGCAAAAAATGCATGCTAAGATAGAGACAAAACAAGGCAAATGGTGTGTCTTTCAGTGTCACAAAGGAGGAAATTTTCATGCAGCTGTCAGACAAGATCAAAAAATTCAGCGTCGAGCAGGCCATTGACTACCTCAACCGTAACCCGGTCAAGAATCTGCCGAAGCTCCTCGACTGGGCGGACACGTTCTGCGCCGGAAAGTTTGGGGGCCAGCGCCGCGCCATCTCGCTCGAAGGCGACGAGACGACGACGGACAGCCGCCGCAGCGAAAAAGAAATAAAACGCGCGCAAAGAACGCAAAAAATTGTGTGCAAGGAACGAAAAAGCACCGTCTCCCAGTCGGGAGACGGTGCTTTTTCCGCCTTCCCCTCGAGGGGACGGCCAGGGCATACAGTCCCGCACAGGGAAAAGCGTCATCAGCGCTGCCGGTGCTGCGCCGCGTGACAGCAAAACGAAAAAACGTGCATGGAAGGGTCCTTCCATGCACGTTTCGGGTCAGATGGGGTTTCCCCGGCTTGGCCTTGCGGCGGGTCAGCTGTGCTGGCCGTGGGCCGGGTAGTGGATGTGCAGCAGCTCGTGGGCGCGGCCCTGGAGCAGGGTGTCGTAGACATAGCCCAGGTCGGGGTTCTGCTGCGGGATGCGCAGGGCGCAGGCTTCGTCTGCCTTGAAGATGGCCTCGGCGCGCTCAGCCTTGCGCTTGTTGCAGGCGGGGGGCTGGCCGCCGCCGCCGATGCAGCCGTTCGGGCAGGCCATGACCTCGATGAAGTCGAACTGCTCCTCGCCGGACTCGACCTTGGCGATGAGCTTGTCGGCGTTGGCCAGACCGTTGGCCACCGCGATGCGGATGGTCAGGTCGCCGGCCGTGACGGTGAACGCCTTGATGCCCTCGAGCCCGCGCACGCCGCACTCGGCAATGGTCTGCAGGGTGTTGGGGCTGGCATCGTCGAGCACGCGGCGGATGACGGCCTCGGTCACGCCGCCGGTCACGCCGAAGATAACGCCGGCGCCGGTGTAGTCGCCGAGCGGGGCGTCGGGCTCCTCGTCCGGGAGGTGGGCAAAGTCGATGCCGGCCTCCTCGATCATGTCGCACAGCTCGCTCGTCGTGATGACGAGGTCGATGAGCCGCTCGCCGTCCTTTTCCAGCTCGGGGCGCGCGGCCTCGAACTTCTTGCCGGTGCAGGGCATGATGGCCACGGAGTAGACGTTCTCGCCCGCAAACTGCTTGCGGATGAGCGAGCCGAACATCGCCATCGGGCTGCCGCAGGTGCTCACCTGGGGCATGAGGTGCGGGTGGCGGTGCTCCACGTGCTGAATCCAGCCGGGGCAGCAGGAGGTAAACATCGGCAGCTTCGCGCCGGTCTTAACCTTCTCGAGAAACTCTGCCGACTCCTCCATGATCGTCAGGTCGGCCGTGAGGTTCGTGTCGTACACCACATCAACGCCGAGGCGGCGCAGCGCGGCGACGAGCTTGCCGGTGCAGGGCTCATTGGCGGGCAGGCCGAAGCGCTCGGCCATGCCGACGCGCACGCTCGGCGCGTACTGCACGACGACCTTGCGGGTCTGATCCTGCAGCATCGACCAGAACTTTTCGGTCTCGTTGCGGATCGTGATCGCGCCGGTCGGGCACACGGCGGCACACTGGCCGCAGCCGACACAGTCGGTATCCTTGAGGGTCTTGCCGAAGTCGGCGGAGATGTGCGCCTTCTTGCCGCGGCCGCTGAAATCGACCGCGCCGATGTTTTGAATTTCAGCGCAGGTACGCACGCACAGTCCGCACAGGATGCACTTGCTCGGGTCGCGCACGATGCTCGGCGAAGAGAGATCCATCGGCTCGGTGCAGTAGGTGTTGGGCTCGAAGCGGTGCGCGTCCACGTGGTAGCGGCGGGCGTACTCCTGCAGCTTGCAGCGGCCGCTCTGGTCGCAGGTCAGGCAGTCGGCCCGGTGGCTGCTCATCAGCAGCTGCAGCGTGGTGCGGCGGCTGTCGAGCACCTGCTTTGTATGGGTGCTCACGACCATGCCGTCGCGCGGCTGCATGGAGCAGGCAGCGTCCATCTTGCCGCGGTCGTTCTCGACGAGGCACAGGCGGCAGCCGCCGTAGATGGACAGGTTTTCACAGTAGCAAAGCGAGGGGATGTCGATGCCGTTGTTGCGGGCGACCTCCAGCACATTGCGCTCGGTCGTGAACGGGCAGGACACGCCGTCGATGATCATTTTCTTTTCTTCAGCCATGGTTCACGCCTCCTTGATCGCACCGAACGGGCAGCCAGTCTTGCAGGTGCCGCACTTGATGCATTTGTCTGTGTCGATGTGGTGCGGCTTTTTCAGCTCGCCGGTGATCGCGCCGGCCGGGCAGTTGCGCGCGCACTTCGTGCAGCCCTTGCAGATGGCCGGGTCGATGACATACGTCGTCAGGCTGCGGCAGCTGCCGGTGCGGCACTTCTTGTCGAAGATATGCTCGCGGTATTCGTCCTCGAAGTTGGCGAGCGTGGACAGCACGGGGTTCGGCGCTGTTTTGCCGAGACCGCACAGGGAGGAGTTCTGGATCATCTTGGCGAGGGAGCGCAGCTCCTCAATGTCGCCGGGGCGGCCGTTGCCCTTCGTGATCCGGGTGAGAATGTCGAGCATACGGGTCGTGCCCTCGCGGCACGGGGTGCACTTGCCGCACGACTCGTTGCAGATGAAGTTCATGAAAAACTGCGCGATGGACACCATGCACGTGTCCTCGTCCATGACGACGAGGCCGCCGGAGCCGATGATCGCGCCGGCTTTTTTCAGCGAGTCAAAGTCCATGGGTAGGTCCATGTGCGCCTCGGTCAGGCAGCCGCCGGACGGGCCGCCGATTTGCACGGCCTTGAACGCTTTGCCGTTTTTGATGCCGCCGCCGATGTCGTACACGACCTCGCGCATCGTCGTGCCCATGGGCACTTCGATCAGGCCGGTGTTGACGACGTTGCCCGTGAGGGCGAAGGCCTTCGTGCCGGAGCTGCCCTCCGTGCCGACGGACTTGAACCAGTCCGCGCCCTTTTTGATGATGTCGGGCACGTTGGCAAACGTCTCGACGTTGTTCAGGCAGGTGGGCTTGCCGTACAGGCCCTTGTCGACGGAGCGCGGGGGCTTCGTGCGCGGCATGCCGCGGTTGCCCTCGATGGACGCGGTCATGGCCGAGCCCTCGCCGCAGACGAACGCGCCTGCGCCGCAGTTGATGTGCATGTGGAAGTTGAAGCCGCTGCCGAGGATGTTGTCGCCCAGCAGGCCGAGCTCCTTGGCCTGCTCGATGGCGATGGTCAGCCGGTGCACGGCCATGGGGTACTCGGCGCGGACATAGATGTAGCCCTCGGTCGAGCCGGTGGCCACGCCCGCGACGATCATGCCCTCGATGACCTTGTGCGGGTCGCCCTCCATGCAGGAGCGGTCCATGAATGCGCCGGGGTCGCCCTCGTCGCCGTTGCAGACGATGTACTTGACGGGCTCTTCCGTATGTGCCGCGACCTGCGCCCACTTGCGCCCGGTCGGGAAGCCCGCGCCGCCGCGGCCGCGCAGGCCGGAATCGCTCACGGCCTGGACGATCTCGTCCGGCTGCATCTCGAACAGGGCCTTGGCCAGCGCGCCGTAGCCGCCGATGGACAGGTACTCCTCGATGGATTCCGCGTCGATGTGGCCGCAGTGCTCGAGCACGCGGCGGGTCTGCTTTTTGTAAAACGGGATGTCCTCCTGGCGCTCATACAGCTCGCCGTTCTGGTTGTAGCCCAGGCGCTCGATGAACTCGCCGCCGAGGATGGTCTTCTGGATGATCTCCTCCACGTCGCTGACCTGACACTTCGTGTACAGCCAGCCCTCCGGCTCGATGCGCACCAGCGGGCCCATCTCGCAAAAGCCGTGGCAGCCGGACTTTTTCAGGCCGACGGCGTCGGCGTGGTGCTCGGTCAGGGACACCTCGCACGGGATGCCCAGCTCGTCCATGCGCTTTTTGAGCTCATGATAGACGTTCAGGTTGCCGCCGGCGACACAGCCCGTGCCGCAGCAGACGAGGATCTTGCGCTTTTCCGCGTCGCGCGCGGCCATGTAGTCGGCCTGCAGGGCGCGGAACTGCTCCAGGGATTCGATTCTCTGACGCATTATGCACCCTCCTTTTCACGCAGCTCCTCGATGAGATCCACGGCCTTGTCGGGGGTCATGGCCGGGTGTACCGTGTCGTTGACCATGACAACCGGGCTCAGACCGCACGCGCCGAGGCACGACACGATCTCGATGGTGAACAGGCCGTCGTCCGAGGTCGGCTTGCTCTCGCTCAGGCCGGTCGCGTCGTAGAGCGCCTGCAGGACGTTGCCGGACTTGCGCACGTGGCACGCCGTGCCGCGGCAGACCTTGAGCACGTACTTGCCCTTCACGTCGAGCGAGAAGTTCTCATAAAACGTTGCCACGCCGTAGATCTTCGACTCGCTGATGCCCACCTTGTCCGCAATGTAGCGCAGCGCGTCTTTCGGCAGATAACGGTATTTTCCCTGCACGTCCTGCATGATCGCAATGATCTGCGAGGCGTCACAGGCGTGATCTGCGAGGACCTGGTCAATGAATTTGTAATCGATCTGTTCCATTTTTTCAGTTCCCTTTCCAACAAATTTGCACCGGCCGGCTCCTATTCCGGCCGGACGCAGGATTCCCTGCTTCCCATCATACAATATCTATGAAAAATTTTCAATGCCCAGTCCCGTCGTTTTGATAACGACAAACTGCGAGAATTTTTCACAAATCCGCACACTTTTCCGCCTGTGTGCAGCTTTTGGAAATTCCGGCGCAAATGCTTGACACGCCTGCCTTTCCGTGGCATAATTACAGCAAACTATGCGCCCGCGCCGCAAGCTGTGCTTCCGGCCCGGCCGCCGCCGATCCCGCACCGAATCTGACACCGAATCGCCCATGAGGTGGAAGGCTGCGTGCGTGCACTGCTGCACCGCCATGCCTTTCGGGCATGGCATTTTTTGTCTCTTCCGGCGGGCGGCTACACGAAAAGGAGAGATCTGCAATGACCCATCTGCGCAAACTCACGGCGGTGCTGCTGGCCGTCATCATGGTGTTCGCCCTCGCCGCCTGCGGCCAGAAGGACGACACCGCCGCCGTCGACAAAGACCTGACCGTCAACGTCGTCGCGCTCAACGGCACGACCGGCTTCGGCATGGCCAAGCTCATGTCCGACAGCAAGGCCGGCACGACCGCGCTGAGCTACAACTTCACCGTCGAGACCGACCCGAGCAACGCCACCGCCGCGCTCGTCAACGGCACGGCCGACATTGCCGCCCTGCCGACGAACGCCGCCGCCGCGCTCTACAACAAGACCGACGGCGCCGTGCAGGTGCTCGCGCTCAACACGCGCGGCGTGCTCTACGTCGTGACCGACGGCACGGAGAACATCACGTCCTTTGCCGACCTGCGCGGCAAGAACGTCTGCGTCCCCGTGCAGAACCCGACGTTCATCTTCCAGTACCTGTGCGAGAAAAATGGTCTGACCGTCGGCACGGACATCACCATCGACAACACCTATGCCCAGCCGGCGGAGCTCAACACGGCGCTCGCCTCCGGCGAGGTGCACATCGCCGTGCTGCCGGAGCCGATGGTCACGATCGCCCGCGCGGCCAACCCCGACCTCACCGTCGCGCTCGACCTGACCGCCGAGTGGGACAAGGTCGCCCCGGCCGGCAGCCTCGTGCAGGGCTGCGTCGTCGTGCGCAAGGCGTTTGCCGATGAGCACCCGAACGAGGTCAAGGCGTTCCTGACCGAGTATCAGGCGTCCATCGAGTACCTGACGGCCGAGCCCGACCAGGCCGGCCAGATGATCGAAGAGGCCGGCATCTTCGCCAAGGCCGCCGTGGCCGCCAAGGCCATCCCGAACTGCAACGTCTGCTTCGTGTCCGGCGCGGACATGCAGGCCGCGCTGACGGAGTTTCTCACGGCGCTGAGCACCGTCGCCCCGCAGAGCATCGGCGGCGAGGTGCCGGCGGATGACTTCTACTGCGTGCTGAAATGAAGCGCTTTGCCCGCGGCGCGCTGACGCTCGCATTCTGGCTTGCCGTGTGGGCGGCGCTGGCGCTGCTCGTGCACCGGGAGCTGCTGCTGCCCGCGCCGTGGACGGTCGTGCGCAGGCTGTGTGAGCTGGCCGCGACCGGGGCGTTCTGGCGCATCACGGCCGTGTCCATCGGCCGTGTGCTGCTCGGCGTGGCGGGGGCGGTCGTGCTCGGCGTGGCGCTGGCCGCCGCCTGCACGATATCGAAAACCGCCGACGCGCTGCTGCGCCCGCTCATGACGGTCGTCAAGTCCACGCCGGTGGCGTCGTTCGTCGTGCTCGCGCTCATCTGGATCGCGCGCGACTGGCTGCCGGTGTTCATCGCGCTGCTCATGGTGCTGCCCGTCGTGTGGAGCAACGTCTGCACCGGCATCCGCAGCGCCGACCCCGCGCTGCTCGAGCTTGCGCGGGTGTACAGCTGGCCGCGCGGGCGCGTCCTGCGGCGGGTCTATGTGCCGAGCGTGCGGCCGCACTTTCTGGCCGCGCTGCGCTCGGGCCTCGGCTTCGGCTGGAAGGCCGGCATCGCCGCCGAGGTGCTCACCGTGCCGCACAGCGCCATCGGCCGCATGATCTATGAATCGAAGCTGTACCTACAGACCACCGACCTCTTCGCCTGGACGCTCGCGGTCATCCTGCTCAGCGTCGGGCTCGAGCGGCTGGTGCTGCGCGCACTCACTCCGCGCGGGAAAGGAGGCGGCAGCGCATGATCGAAACACGTGACCTCACCGTGACGTATGACGGCCGTGCCGTCCTGCGCGCCGTCGATCTCACCGTGCCCGACGGCGGGCACATCGCGCTCATGGGCCCGTCCGGCTGCGGCAAGACGACGCTGCTGCGCGTGCTCGCCGGGCTGCGCGCACCGGACGGCGGCACGGTGCGCGTGTCGCCGGGGGCGCATGGCCTGCGTCTTTCAGGAGCCGCGGCTGCTGCCGTGGCGCACGGCGGCGGAAAACGTCAACGCCGTGCTCTCCGACCGGGCGCAGACCATGCCGCAGGCGCTGGCGTGGCTCGAGCGGCTGGAGCTGAGCGATGCGCGCGACCAGTACCCGCGGCGCTCTCCGGCGGCATGCAGCAGCGCGTGGCCATCGCGCGCGCGCTGGCGTATGACGCGCCGGTGCTGCTGCTCGACGAGCCGTTTCGCGGGCTGGACGCGGCGCTGCGGCAGCGCGTGACCGCGCTGGTCGCGGACGCGGCGCGGGAGAAGGCCCTCGTGCTCGCCACGCACGACGCGGCCGACGCCGCCGCGCTCGGCTGCGCGGTGTATGCGTATGCCGA
>VOFG01001646.1_pt1 | contig 50194 bp, 67 predicted proteins | sample 5384171 | NCBI WGS metagenome assembly VOFG01 (sample SAMN12384726, study PRJNA508395) | human gut metagenome | isolation source: healthy gut F | host: Homo sapiens
GTCTCCGGCTGCATTTCAAAATTATGCTCCAGATCCGTGGGAACGCGGACCGCCGTGCCGTCACAGTATGCGACCTGCGCCACATAATTCAGCCACTGCGGATCCTGAATGAGGATTTCATCACCCTTGTTCAGCAGGATAAGGAACAGGAGGCTCAGCGCGCCCATGCCGCCGTTTGTGATGATGATCTCGGTGTTCGGGTCGTAGTGCAGATCCTTCAGGTAGGATTTTTCCGCGATGGCCTGACGGAACGAGAGCGTGCCGGCATTCGGCGTATAGTGCGTGATTCCCTTGTCGAGCGCCTCCTTTGCCGCCTCGCAGACCAGCTTCGGTGTCGGCATATCCGGCTCACCGATGCCGAGACTGATGACGCCGGTCATGGTATTTGCGCGGTCAAACATGGCGCGGATTGCGCCCTGCTTCAGCGTTTTGGCTTTTTCATTGATCCATTCCATGATGCTCTCCTTTTTATCTCTGCACGCGGCCGGTGCCATCGCCGCCCATGAGCTTCGTCACATCGGAGACAGAAGCACGGTTGAAATCACCGATGATGCTGTGCTTCAGGCAGGAAGCTGCAACTGCAAACTCGAGTGCAGACTGCTTGTCCTCATAATGATTCAGGCCATAGATCAGGCCGCCCGCGAAGCTGTCGCCGCCGCCCACACGGTCAATAATGTCGCGGATTTCATATTTCTTTGAGACATAAAAAGTCCTTGCCGTCGTTCAGGCACGCCGCCCAGCCGTTCCAGTCGGCGCTGTGGCTCTCCCGCAGTGTGATGGCGATGCACTTCATGTTCGGATAGCTTTCCAGGACCTTATTTCCGAGCGCGCGGTACTTTTCGCGGTCCAGTTCGCCGGACTCAACATTGACATCAACGGTGATCTCCAGAGACTTCTGTACGTCTTCCTCGTTGGCGATCGCCACATCAACATACTTTGCCATCTCACGCATGACCTCGATGGCCCTTCTTGCCATACTTCCAGAGGTTCTTGCGGTAGTTGAGGTCGCAGGAGACGGTGATATTCCGCTTCTTTGCTTCCTTCACGGACTCGAGCGACAGCTCCATTGCGGATTCGAAATTGCAGGCGTAATACCCGTGATATGGAACCAATCCACACCCTCGAACGCTCTGTCCCAGTCGATATCACCGGGCTTTGCCAGCGCGATTGAGGAATACGCACGGTCATAGACGACCTTGCTCGGCAGCTGGTTCGCGCCGCCCTCCAAGTAATAAATGCCCATACGACCCTCGCCGCGGACGATCTTCTTTGTATCCACGCCAAAATAGCGCAGCTCGCGGATGCAGCACTCTGCAATGTCGTTTTTCGGCAGAACAGTCAGAAATTCCGCGTCCATGCCGTAGTTTGCAAGGGAGACTGCCACGTTCGCCTCGCCACCGCCGAAGGTCGCCTCCAGCATCGGACTTTGGAAGAAGCGCTCGTGTCCCGGCGCTTTCAGCCGGAGCATAATTTCACCGAATGTCAGTACTTTCATCTTCGCCCCTCCTTACTTCTGCAGCAGATGCACCGCAAATCCGCCGAACTCATCTTTGAGGTATGCAACTGTCATACGTCCGTTTTTGTACTTTGCCGAGCTTTCGTCATACGCAAAGCCCTTCTTGGCAAGCTCTGCCACCGCCAGCTCCACAGAGTTGGTGCGGATTGCAATATGACCGTTTTTACCCTTGAACATGGTCTTCATGACCTCAATGCCGCTTGATGCAAACATCGAAGAAGCTGCCATCCTTGACCGGCAGGTCAAACGCCTCGTTCAGCTTCTCGCACACTGCAGACGCCGCCGCGGCATCTTCGCAGTTGACGCCGATGTGCGCGACCTCAAAGCCGAGCGCGGCGCTTCTCGCCTGCTTGCAGAGCGCGGTGATCTTTTCAAAATTGCCCGCTGCGATGTCCGCCTTCGGGCAGACCCAACTGCCGCCAACGGCATGGATGAACGGCGCAGCAATGAACTCGCCGATGTTCTGGCCATTCACGCCGCCGGTCGGGATGAACTTGATCCCGCCGAACGGGCCGGACAGGGCCTTCATGGCGGACAGGCCGCCATAAACGCCGGCCGGGAAGAATTTCACGACGTTCAAGCCGAGCTTCATCGCCGCCATAATTTCCGTCGGGGTTACGCAACCGGGCGTCACGGCAACGCCGTTTTCCACGCACCAGCGGACGACCTCTTCGTCAAAGCCCGGAGAAACGATAAACTTCGCACCGCACTCGACGGCTTTTTTGCACTGCTCGAGCGTGATGACGGTGCCCGCGCCAACGAGCATATCGGGGCAGTTTTCGGCGACAGCCTTGATCGAATCCGCAGCAGCCGCCGTGCGGAATGTGATCTCCATCACGTCCACGCCGCCGGCAAGCAGCGCATTTGCCGTTGCCACCGCGTCTTTCGCGTCATCCAATACGACAACCGGCACAACAGCCGATGTGGCAAGTCTTTCAGAAACATTCATTTCTCCTACTTTCATTTGCGATGATTCCAATAAACATCCCATGCGTTTTCTGCAAAGATCATCTCTCGTTCCTTCTCCGTGCAGTCGGACAAAAGGAATTTTCCGTGCGCCACCAACTGCTGATAGTTTGCCGTCCCCAGCAGCCAAGGGATATCTGTCCCCACAGCAGCTTTTCTGCTCCCACGATTCCACGTGCCAGATCAAAATACCGTTTCGTACTGGGAAACGGATATTCCTCTTCCTCCCGCACATGATATGGGAGCGCAGAAAGATCGAACCAGACGTTTGGGAGCGTCCCCAGTCGGATCTGCTCCAGCCATGCGGACCAGAGTTTTGGATCGCGCTCTGCGGTGCGTGAGGGCTGGCCCATGTGGCAAAGCACCAGTTTCAGGCCCGGATGACGCTTTGCGATGGCTGCAATCTGATCTGTCTGATAAGAGCCGTCACCAGGCCGGCCGAGGTCAAACGAAACTGTTTTCCCGCCTGCTTCCATAGCCTCCCAAAGCCATCGCAGCTCTGGCGCATCCAGCTGCACACCTGCATAGACACCGTACAGGCCGCCCGCCTCAGAAAACTCAATTTTAATGTTTTTCCAAAGCGATCCTTCCAGCTTTTCGGCATAATACTGGTGCGCCGCGGGACTCCAAGGGTCAAAAAAAGCGGAGGCAGTAAACTGCTCCGGATAGTCCCGGCATGCTTGCAGTACATACTGCTCCAATCTCCATAGCACGGACAAAGGATCAAGACGGCTTTATCCACCTGTCCCTGCCGCATCTCATGCAGCAGCATCTGCAATGTATGGCTGGTGTTTTCGTTGATCGCCGGCAGCACATCCTGTGCAATGCCGTCTCCTGCATCGATCCGGCCATATCCCGCGCCATGGGTATGGCCTTTGGGCCATACCCATTAACGTTTGGGAAAATATGAACATGCGCGTCAATCAGCATAGCTTTTCCCGCTCAGTTCATGCTGCCCTTTACGCCCTGAACCAGCTGATCGATCACGTTGATTTGTTCGATCGTCGGTCTGTATCCGTCCTCAAACATGACCGAACCGTCCTGCGCATAGATCGGGCCCTCAAACACGGCAATCTCCTTTGTTAATCAACTGCTCGCGCACTTCACCAAGCTTCGCCACGATCTCATCAGAGACTGTGTCGCCAAATGTTGCCTGCTTGATCAGGTTCAGTTCCATGCCGCCGCTGATATTCACCGGTTCATATTCTCCGTCAATCGCCTGCTTCAGATACGGAATATAGCCGCTCCAATCCGTAATGCACGCAGACAGCCACGTCTGGGGATCCAGCTCATACGCATCAGAGTTGCAGCCGAAGCAGTGCACGCCACGGCTGCGGCAGATTTCCATCATCGTCTTGATGGAATCCTGGAACGGCGCAATGACATCACAACCGCTGTCGATCAACTGGTTCACAGATGTGGTCTGCAGGCCAGTATCCGCCCACGACCCGGTAAAGACTGCGGTAATATCAATCTCAGGCTTGATCGACTGCGCGCCAAGTGCAAACGCGTCGATAGCAACAATGACATCCGGGATCGGCAGAGAGCCAATGAAGCCGATCTTGTCCGTTGTCGAATACATGGCGGCCAGGACACCATTCAGATACCAGACATCCTGCACTTCTCCATGGATGATGGAAAAGTTTCCGCCGGCGTAATCCGTGATCGGGAGCGAATAGAACGCTACCTCAGGATGACGCAGCGCGACATTGTGCGAGTATTCGAGGAATCCGAACTGCGAGGGGAACAGAATGGTGCACCCCTGTGCAATCAGCTCCTCCATGACACCTTCGCTGTCAGAGGTTGTAGGGACGTTTTCCTTGATCACGACTTCAATGCCAAGCTCTTTCTCAACAAGTTCACCAAGCTGCACGAAATTCAGGTTGAAGCCATAGTCGTCTTTTTGTTCCGCTCAGGATAATGCCAAGCTTCTTTGCCCCCGCACCGGGCTTGACGTCGCCCGTCTGTTCCGTCTGCGTCTGGGTGGTGTCTGCCTGTTCCTGCGATGCAGCCGGCTTTGCGCATGCCACCAGCGTTGCCGCGAGCAGAACCAGCACCAACATCATTGCAACTACTTTTTTCATTGTTTTTCCTCCGTCCTTTTTCTTTAAGTAATAATTTTCAGTTGTTCCGGCATCGACGGCTTTTTGGACGTCGAAATAATTGCCAGAGCGACCAATGTAAACAGGTAGGGCATCATCAATGTCACATACATGGAAATGGGCACTTCGTGGATCTGGAAGAATATCTGCAGCGCCTGTGCCAGGCCGAACAGATACGCTGCAAGGTATGCTCGCTGCGGCTTCCACGAGCAGAGGATCACCAGAGAGGAGGCAATAATTCCCCGTCCGTTGATCATGTTGTTTGCCCAACTCATCGCATAGATCACGCTCATATGTGCCCCGCCGATTCCAGCCAGAACACCTGCAAAAATAACCGCTCCGTATTGCAGAACCACCGGGTTATACCCGTACGCTCTTGTGACATCAGGCCGTTCCCCCACAGAACAGAGCACCAGCCCCGTTCTTGTTTTTGTCAGGAACCACCAAGCCAACACCGGAAGTACATAAGCGATATACGTCAGAATATCCTGCTGAAAAAAGGCCGGCCCAATCACCGGAATCTTGCTCAGAACCGGAATGGCGAGGGAAAACGACTTTCCAAGGCTGACGCCAAGCTGTGATCTTCCAAAAAAGGTGGTCAGGCCCTGCGCAAAGAAAAATCAGGATAAATCCGGTCGCCATCATGTTGCTTTTTCTGGAGATGGAAAGAAACGCCTGGATCAGCCCAATCAAGCCGCCTGCAATCGCTGCGCACAAAACAGCCAAAAACAGGCTTCCGCTCCCGGCTGCTACGGCAAAGCCTACACATGCGCCACAAAGCATGCTTCCTTCTACGCTCAGGCTGGTGATGCCGGTTCGTTGGCCAATCAGATCTCCAAGCAGCGCGTAAATGATGGGAGTTCCTGCGCTGACCATGCAAATGAGAATCGTTGTCAATTCGTTCATGCCTTTTTCTTTCCTCCCACCGTCATAATTGTCAGCAAAACGAGCATGATCAAAATCTGCATTGTCGCCGCCGGAAGCCCGGTGTTGATCTCCATGCCGTTACCGGCGACGGTCAAACCGCCGATCAGTAAGGCGGACAGGATCAGCAAAAGCGGGTTGTTTCCGGCCATTCCTGCAGCAAGGAAGCCCATAAAGCCCATGGTCTCGCCCGCACTGATCCGCATACGGCCCTCGACGCCGACGACCATGACCGCGCCGGCAAGGCCGGCAAGTGCACCCGCGAACAAGAACACCCAGGTCTGTATTTTTCACCTGTATGCCTGCGTAACGTGCAGCCATCTGGTTTCCGCCGATCGTACGCACCGCAAACCCCACTCTTGTATGATAGATGATATACCAGGTCAAGCCTGCCATGGCAATCGCGACAAAGATACCGGCGTTCATTCTTGTTCCAAAATAGGTGTGAAAACGCAGCTGGGGCGCAACTTCTACCGTCTGCGGGTAATTCCATCCATTTGGATCGCGAAGGCTGCCAAACAGCATGGCAGAGATCAGGTAGGTCGCAACATAGTTCATAAGGATTGTCGTCAGGATCTCGTTCATTGCAAGCTTCTGCTTCAGAAAAACACCGACGCCTGCATACAAAGCCCCGCAGATCATACCAACCAGCAGCATCAGCGGGATTCCGATAACACCGGGCAGATTTGCCAGCACTGTGCTTCCGGCAACAGCGGTTCCGAGAGCGGCAATCGCCATCTGTCCTTCTCCGCCTGCGTTGGCCAGGCCAACACGGGCCGGAATGCTTGCCGCAAGGCCCGTCAGGATCAGATACGCCGCACGGACAATTACTTCGCCAAAGCCGTAAGCCGAACCAAAAATAGATGTAATGATGGTCTGATACGCCACAAGCGGCGATTTGCCCTGCGACAGGAGCAGCCCGGCAAACGCGATCAGAGGAAACAGGACGCAGATCAGGATCCGAACTGCCAAGCTGTCTTGAAGTTGCAGCGGCTTCTTTTGTGCCTTATTCATGTGCGTTCTCTCCTTGAAGCATAATTTTTCCGATCTCATTCGGCGTACACGCGTCTACACAGTACGGTCCAAACGCAGTGTGAGAAGACAGGACCAGGATCCGGTCGCACATCGTGAACAGCTCCGAGATATCTTCGGAAATCAGGATCGTACCCACGCCCTGTTTTTTCAGCCGGAACAGTGTCTGGTGGACTGCGTGTACTGTGGCGATGTCCAGTCCCCGGCTTGGATAACTGGCAATTAACAGGCGCGGTCTGGAGATAACGGCACGGGCAAACGCCATTCGCTGCAGATTGCCGCCAGAAAGTGTCCCGGCAATTCTTTCTGCCTGTGGGACCCGGAGGGTCTTGACCTCAGAATGTGTCTGCAGCTGACTGCGCATTGCCTGCCAGTCCATATCACCATGGCGGTAAATCGGATCCAGGCCGACCAGCGCCATGTTTTCCAGAATCGAAAACGTCGGAACAACGTTGTCGCGAATGGGATCCTCAGTCACCATTCGCATCCCCAACCGGATTCTATGCGCAATATCCGTTGAGGAGATATCCTCTTCATTTGCGCTCAGGATACCGCTCTGCAGCTTCCGCGCTCCGTATATGGCCTCCGCCAGTTCTCTCTGCCCATTTCCGGATATGCCGGCAATGCCCAGGATCTCTGCTTTGTGCATTTCAAAGCTGACATCATGCAGAATCAACTGATCGTGGTCATCCTTTATGCTGACTCCGGAAAGCGACAGCTGCAGTGCCGCTGCTTCGTTTTCCTCACTGCATTCCGGGCGTTCCAGCTCAAAGTTGACCGGAACATTCCCCATCATTGCCGAGATGATCTGCTGCTGGCTGAAGCCATCTCTGCGTTCGAAGGTACAGACATGTTCGCCCTGACGCAGAATCGTGATCCGGTCCGACACGGCAAGAATCTCATCAATTTTATGCGTGATCAGGAATATCCCATAGCCCTTATCGCGGAACCCGCTCAGCATCTGCAGAAAAGCCTGCACTTCGTGCGGTGCCAGCACGCTTGTGGGCTCATCGAAAAACATCACACGGGTCTGCGGATCCAGCAGAATCTTCAGGATCTCCACATGCTGCCGCTGCCCAAGATCAAGCTTCCAGACCTCTGTATCAGGGTTCACAGAAAGATGGTATTCCGCTGCGATCCGATTGATTTCAGCGCGAAGCTTCTTTTTTATTGATCTTCCATCCGGCAGAATGGAGGGAAAGAAATACATTTTCCAGAATGGTGAAGGCCGGAACGAGCCTGAAATCCTGAAACACCATTCCGATGCCCTTCTCCCGGGCAATCGTCGGATTCCAGCGCTCCATTTTTCTCCGTCAATATACAGATTTCCGGCAGTCGGCTGATAGACACCATAGAGCATCTTCATCAGCGTACTTTTTCCCGCACCGTTCTCGCCTGCTATCGCATGGATTTCACCGGCGTGGATTTCGATGTCAATCTCCCGGTTTGCCGTCAATTCTCCGAATCGTTTCGTGAGTTTTTCCGCCCGTAAAATCGGTTCCACTTGCCGTTCCTCCTGTTTTATCATCTCTGCTCACTATAGATCACAACATGATTTCCATGCGGATCAAGCAGGGTAAACGCCCGCGTTCCGTCCTTGCAGCCACAGGGCTCCTGCAAAACCTGAACCAGCGGCGCTGCCTTTTTCATGATTGCCTCAAAGCAACTGTCTGCATCCTGTGCTTCAAACATCAGCGTCTCGTTCCCCTGCGGCATCGGATCCTTTCTGCAAAGTACCTCCAGCGTTCCGTCCCCGGATCCGATTACAAATTTATGCCCCCGGTCCTTTGTTCCGTAGTCCCAGGTATAGCATGCGCGGAGCCTGAGAATATCCCGGTAGAATGCCAGGCTCTGTTCATAGTCCGCCACATCTACATACGCCACTGCGCGGTATTCACCACGGAACATCCCGGAACCGTCGGCTGCCAACCATGCTGGTACTCCATCACATCACGGCTCCAGGAGAAGATCACAATCACGTTTTCATCCGGATCGAGCAGCTGGAACAGCCGGATCCCATACGGGCGATCCGCGATATGTTCATAAACATGCAGCCCCGGTTTTTTTGCCAGCCGCGAATAGCAGTCATCAACATTGTCCGCCTCCAGCATAATCGTCGTCGGCCCCTGTGGAAGATTGGTGCCGGACGGACGCAGCTCTACTGCACCGCCTGCTGCAGCAAAGCGGCAGCCCTCCATTCCGCCGTCCCAGACCGGAACCAGTTCCAATGTCTGCTGATAGAAGTTCCGGCTCCGCTCCAAGTCTCTGACGCAGAGGACCGTCCGTACCTCTTTTTCAAAATAATCCCTGTGCTGCATACTTCTCTTCCTTTCTTCCGTTTCGGATATCGACCCGAAATACATATATTTACTTGTAAACTTCTTAATAAATGACTATAATCAGCAAAAAAGCTGGAGGTGCTGCTTCTATGCTCCGTCTATCCTCACAAACACAACAATCCAGGGTGCGCGCACAGCTTGAACTCCTGCTGCGCAATGCGGAACCCGGCGAACGGCTGCCCTCAGAGCCTGCGCTTGCAAAGCGTTTCGACGTCAGCCGAACCACGATCCGGGAAGTCATGAGCCAGTTGGAAACAGAGGGCTTCGTCCAGCGCAGGCAAGGAAGCGGCACCTATGTGCGTCGTCAGCCGCTGCTGGAGGATGAAAGCCTGCTCCACTTTGTCGATTTTCCGACGCTGATCTCCAAGCAGGGACACACGCCCGCCATGCGGCAGCTCGGATTTGTGCAGCAGCGCGCAGGAGCTTTCTTTTCCACCCGTTTTCACATCGGTGAAGAAGATCGGATCCTCACCCGGCGCTGCCTGTACACGGCAGATGAACATTTTTGTGTACTGGCTGAAGACAGTTTCCCGCTGGCCTTCCTCTCGGAAGGTCAGTGTGTACAGCTGCTTGGGTCAAACAATACCGATCTGCGGCTTTTCCTTTTTCGCGCAACCGGCCGCGCCGCATGTCAGGACGAAACCACAATCTCCGTTGCCCAACCGGAAGACTACCCGTTCCTTGAATCCCTGCTCGAGGACAAGCAGCATCCGCTGCTCTTTCTGAGCAGCATGTGTCTGGATAATCACAATGAACCGTTTATCAGTTCGCAGATTTACTCGGACACAGACTATATCAAGTATCAGCTGAACCGCAGGATCGTCTGAACTCAGTGATTGCTGTGATACAGGTTGATCCGGTTTCCACAGGGGTCTTCAACGGCAAAGTACCGTGTGCCGTAACTCTGTGTGACAGGCTTGCTCACAATCCGGATGCCTTCTGCAGCCGTAAGCTCCCGATAGGTCTGATCGACATCTTCGGTTTCCAGATTGACGATCACAGGGCCGGTCTTTCTGTCATGTGCCTGACAGAGTACGCTGATTGTGCCGCGGCCGGCCCGGAATTTTGCGCCGCGATCCTGCGTTCCTTCGTCCCAGCTGTAATACGGCTCCTGGCCGAGCAGCGTTTGATAGAAGTCCCGGCAGGCAGAAAAATCCACCTCTTCGGTATATAGAAGAATTTGAATGTCCCCTGTAAATGCTGTCATGGTTTATTCTCCTTTTTTATAGACGCAGACACCATCAATGTATTTTGCACAGATATCCCGGTCATCCGACCTTGTAATCAGGCGCTTCATCCGTTCATAGGGCGTCCGCTGTACGCCGTCACAGAGACGGCTGTCATCCAGAATCACCGCATCAAAACAATATCCCGGCTCAAAGCTTCCGCTTTTCCAGAGAACGCCGCCGCCTTTTTGTTGCAAGGTAGAACGCGTTGGGCAGAGACAGAACTTTCCGCTGGTCCATATTTCGCGCACTGTTTTTGGAAGCCCAAAAGACCTTGGAAGCCAAAATCGCCTCAAACATCGTCCGGAACATATTCAGTGTGTTGCCGCCGCCGACATCTGTACCCAATCCGACTTTGATCCCAGCGTCCAGATAGTCCATGATCGGCGCCGCGCAGCCGCAGCTGTTCATGTTCGACTGCGGACAATGCGCTACCAGCACATTGCGCTTTTTCAGTGTTTCCACCTCTTCCGGGGATGAAAACACGCAGTGTGCCATCACGGCAGGTGTCTTCGATCCAAGCAGCCCCGCGCGGTCATAGGCCTGTGCATAAAAGTCAAGATCCGGTGCAAGTTCCCGCACCCAGTCAATTTCATCCAGCCCCTCTGAAAGGTGCGACTGCACCGGGACATGGTATTCTTCTGCAAGCTGTCCCAACTGCTGTAGGCAGCTTTCCGTACAGCTGGGAAAATATCGCGGCGTGAGAATCGGATAAATTGCACCAATTCCGTTCTTTGTCTCTTCCAGCCAAAGGCGGGTCTGCGCGATCGTCTCCCGTGTCGTTTCCAGCAGGCCCGGCGAAGAATTTCGGTCCATATTCACCTTTCCGACATAGCCTGCAAATCCGTATTTTGCCAGGACTTTCATGAGAATCTCTGTCGCTTCGCGGCTGGTCGTTGCATAGGCGCACAGGCGCGTCGTCGGTGTAGCAAGAAGAGACTTAGCAAAACGGGTGTAGGCCTGTTCCGCGTATGCAATATCGTTGAATCTGGACTCATCGGGAAACGCATAGCGGTCAAACCATGTGTTCCACTGACCACTCTCGATATTCTGCCCGATTCCCTGAAAGGATGCCTGAGAGGCATGGACATGGATATCACAGGTACCGGGAATGACGAATTTACCGCCCATATCCAGTACATCGACCTGGCGATATCGATCTGGCAGCGTATCATAGGCCCCAGCGACCTTTTTTCCCCTCACAAACCAGATACGCATCTTCCATGATGGTAAACTGATCCCGCTGTGCGGTAAAACCAGCGTTCCCTTGATCGCAAAGCTCCGCTCTGTACGATGTTCAACTTGGCTCATAGCATCCCCTACTTAGCATTTCATATAATTCCTGCCTGCATAATACCAGCGTATTTAGGCATCGTCAACACAAACCGGCTATCCCAAAAATCTTTGGATAGATGCAAAAAATGGGGGCTGTTTGCCCCGCTTTCTTTTTTGTTAAAAGTGCAATTTGTACGACAACTTGCCAGTTTTTCAAAAGATGTCTGTCTGTAATCTGCTTGTTGCCGCCAGTCCAGCTTTTATCCAGCAGGAATCTGCGGCCGTCTTCCCCTGTTTTGAAAGCAGCATTCCGTCAACGCGCAGACTGCCGTTGGTTTTTTAATACGAAACCCAAGCAGAAAAAAATCTGCTGCCGCTCGGAATGGGCGGCAGCTTGCCTTTTATCAAATCATGCTGACATGTTTCAGTGTCTCTGTGATTGCTTTTTCCGCCGCTGTCCCCTATAATTGAAAGGAAAACGGTATGCAAGCCGCAAACTCAGAAGCAAAAGGCGCGCAACGACATGCAGTGCTCGCCGCCAACTTCCTTCACTGGAGTGTCAATGTAATCCATAGCAGTCTACAGCAGTCTAACGTTTATACCTGCGATTGTGTCTGGAGTTGCTCTACAAATCACGCGGAAAAGGCATATGGGTCGTGCAGGGACACGTTTTGCGGTTCTTTTGCTGCTTCTGGTGAAGGCCCTGTAGGGGATATCGGATTCCGCAGGATCGAGATACCTGAGGAATATGCATGTCCGGAGCTGAATGTCCACTATCGAGAAATTCCGATGAAGATCACGACCTCGCGACCCCTTTGAAAGTATTGGACGCCTTATGCCGAGCTGCAAAGGAGCAAAACTGATGAACGGCAAGGCCTTCAAGGGCAGCGTCGGGCATCAGGAGCTTGCGGCGTGGGTTGAAGAGCTTGGACTTTAAGGGACAGACAAATCGGGATTTGTGGAGGGAAAAGATGGACAAGCAAAATCTGATTACGCTGTTTGAGAAATATATCAGGAAACTCAGAATTACACCCGCTTGGGATATTCGACTTGAATTTGTTGAAGACCTAACATGGTCAAAGACAGGCGTTTCAAAATTGACTGTGACGACAGAAAAGCGATTCTGCTTCTAAATATAGTAAATCCTAAACAAGAGAATCTTGAAGAAGTAATTGTTCACGAGTTGATGCATATCAAAATGTATCCTCTGGATCAAGTAACTGAATCGCTAATAACAAATTGTTTTGAGGAAGGATCAGCCACAAGTGGTTTCGCTTATCAGCAATTTTTCACAGCCCTTGAACAAACCGTTGAAGAATTAACAAAATGCTTTCTTCTTGAATTTGGAGAGGATAAAGAGTTCTCCTATGGAAGATGCAGACGTGGAAAATCCTTCAATGATCTGTATAAGGGATTAAACAGCATTGAGTGACAAATTCCAGTTTAACGAACAGGAGATGATGAACGCATGAAAATCCTACATGAACTTTCTTGGCTATGGGAAACGCTGGGCATTGCACTTGTGGCTGCGGCTGTCTGCATGGCTTGCGCTGCGCTGATTGGCAAGGCAGCAAAGAAGAAGCTCGGCAAAAAGTTGTTGGCCGTCATAGGGGCTGCGGCATTTGTGGGCGCAATTCTGGCGGTCATTCTGATTGCACGGACACCAATGCCGCTTTGACAGGATATCCGGGACGATATGATTCTGGATAACAGATATTTATACGACATTCTGACCGAGGGAAAATATCCGGAAAGGATCCCGCTGGACAAGCTGCTGACCGGCGAAGAATAAGCGACTGAGAAGGGCTTTAGCAAAATCGCAGAAACGCAAAAGCGATATTTGGCGGGGAATAAGCGTGGCAAGAATCCATACGTATCAGGCATTTGACACCATAAAGATTGAAACAGGCAATCAGACGGTACAGGAGATTGCTGACGAAATCTGTACCCTGTAATAGAAGCTTCAATCTGTCAAGCAGAGCTTGCGTCGGCGTCATAAGCTGCGAATACCACACGGGAGAGAATCGCAATCAGATTCTCTCCCGTGTGGTATTTCCGCTCTATTCTCTGGGCGGCATTCTGCCGCAGGAATGCTTCTCCGGGCAAAAACCGATGGCTCTGCACTTCGGCATGAAGTAATGGCTGACTGTGTAGTCCCACTCCTCCGAGTAACCGCTCAGCTCCCGGCAGAGGTCGCTGAACAGTGCGCGGTATTCGTGATATGCACGGCTGCACATCCTCTGGCGCGACATATCCATGAGATTCCGCAGGTTGTGCTTGCAGACGATCCTCGTCTCCATGCCGAGCGGCAGCCCCATTGCGGAATCCTCGCGCGGGACGCCGAGCGCGTCCAGCCGGGCAAGATGCTTCTGAATTTCCGCCATCAGTTCGTCATAGACCGCCTTTGCAGCCGAACGCTCCGCAATGCTGGGCGGCGTCACATAGTCAAAGCCATGCTCATAGTTGATATAGCGCGTGCTGGCCTGCAGCCGTGTCGGTTGGCCGCCGATATGGGTGTACCACTCCCGAATCACCCTTGCTGAATATCCCTCCAGCGTCAGATAGACATCCGGAAACTCAAACGTTCTTCCGTGCCCGCTCTCCAGGCAGTCCAGCCCTCTGCGATAGTTCTTTTTTTCATCTGCAGTGTCCGCCCCCCAGCAGATCCCTGCTTCAAACCCGATCATCGTGATCGGGTTCTTGCATGTATAATTCTGTATAGTAATTTTTCCCATTGCCCATTCCTCCTGTTCTGCGCCAATGCCGTTATGCAATTCTGACAAGCCCCCAGCTGATCCAGTCCCATGCACTTTCCCGTCCGCTCCGTTCGGTGATGACAAGCCGCTGCTGTTCGTCAAACTGCCACGCGGCGGCATCCAGACCGATATCCGAGGCCATCCAGGCCGGGCGAAAGTTCTTTCCCGTCCAGTCGTAAATATCAATATGCTGCGACCAGCCCCAGTCCGGTCCGGTTTTCCAGAAAGGCCGGCTTTTTCCGAACCGCCCCCATCGCCAGACGAGGAGCAGCAGCTCCGGCGCTCCGTCATGGTCGATATCGCACCAGAGCAGGCTCTGCACCTTCTGTCCTGCCGCCGAGCGCCAGATCTCACTTCCGTCAGAGACTGCACGAAGCGTTTTTCTGTGCAGACTGAGCTGCTCCGGGCCTTCCTCCGCCGTACAGAAACAGTCTGCCTCCTGCCAGACGATCCAGCGCGGCAGGAAACAGCCCAGCCGCCAGAGGAGCAGGCCTGCGCCGCAGACAGCCGCCAGCACCGGAAGCAGGAGCCATTTTCTCACCCCTGCACCCAATAGCTTTGCGTCCACCCCGGCTTCTCCGGCGTTTCATCCTGATGGAAGCGCCCGTCCGGCGACATCCATTCGCCGATCATCTGCCGCCATTCGGTATCCGTCAGCCGAGCGGACAGCGGCTGACGGAACTGATAGAAATTATAGACGACGCCGGAGGCGATGCGAAGCGTTCCGTCCACCGGCACGATCACATAGATCTGCGCCGGACAGCCGTTCGCAGCCTGCAAAACCATTCCGTTCGGGTCTGTGGCAAGATCCGTCACCAGGGACGCCGGGATTTCCCGTGCGTCGAGATACTCCGCATCCGTCCGGTCTTTGACAGCTTCGATCCAGAAATGCTCCAGCGTGCCGCCGTATTCCCGGATGAGGTCATATTCCTCATCCGACAGCCGCTCGTTCTGCAGCTCCTTCCGGCTGATCGTCTCAAGGCTCCGCGCGAGCGAAGCGAGGCGTGTCAGATTTTCGCGGTCGGCAGGATCCAGAATTCCATATGTCTGAAGCCCGTCTGCCGTCTGCTCTGCCAGCTCTGCAAACCGTCGGTAGACCTCCGCCTCCGGCTCCACATAGCCGCGGTCATCCAGCTCCTCCGGAGGGCCGCCGCCCATCTCCGCCATCACCTGCTTGGCATAGAGCACCGTGTCGTGCTTGAGCTCGGTAAAGCTGCCCGCGTAGGTTTCCAGCGCCTTCTTTTTCCACTGCTCCGTCGTCATGAACGACGGGTATCCGGCGCCCTTTTCCTCCAGAAGGGGATTGAGCGTGTACAGCCAGCCTGCATAAAGACTCGCCGACCACAATTCCTCCGGCGCTTCCTTTACTGCTTTTCGGAGCATCTGCATCTGCTCCGGGTAGTGTGCGTAAGCCGTATCGCCCTGCTGCGTCAGAATGACCAGCGCCGTCTCGGAGCCGAGCGCCGCCGGCATATCCAACACATCCGGCAGCATCCGCCGTTCTCCCTGTGCGTTTTCCCTGACCTTGTTGAACACCAGCTGCTGCATCACGGCGGCATCCAGCGTAAAGCGCTGCCCCATGAAGCGGAAGCCCTTTCCCTCCTCCGCCAGATCGACGGTTCCGTCCGGGTCGACCACCGGGATGGAGTTGATCTGCGGCGCAGCCAGCGTCCTGATCTGTTCGGTATAGTGTTGATAGGCAGTCTCATCCGAGCGCAGCAGTTCCGTGTCTGGAATGGTACCGTAGGCAGCCTCGATTGCCGGCAGATACTCATAATAGCCAAGATCGTCGCTGACACCCGCGAAGAATGAGGTCACGGCATAGAGCTTTTCCCAGCTGTCCGACGCTGTGTCGTGCAGCGCCAGTGTGATCAGCAGCGCGGTGCGGTTCATATCCTCCTTCTTCTGCGTGAAATTGATCTGCCCGTACCACATCATCGCGCGGAAATACGTCTCCAGCGTCTCGTCGCCTTCATAGTAACCGCGCGGCTTGAACTGGGAATAATCCAGAAGATCTTCCGTTACAGCACACGGGGCAATGCCCTCTGCTGCATAAATGGCAGACAGCTCCTGCGCAGCAACATCCTTCACCTGCTCCGGTACCTGAATCTTCGGATCCTGGAGCGCAGCACCCACCGCGAAATACGCTGTGCTGCGCTTTGCCGCATTCTCCCACGCTGTTCCGGTCAGTGCGTCCAGCTGTGCGGCAGATGCGCGCAGCATGTCTCTGCTCAGTGCTTGCAGCTGCGCGGCAAGCTGCTGCTTTTCCGTCCGGTTCAGAAGCAGGCTGAAATACAGGTGATAGGTATGCATCATGGAATCTACCGTTACAAAATTCGGGATCTGCAGATAGCGATTCCATTCATAGCGTCCGAAAAACTCGGAATAATAATCCGGCTCGACCACAAACAAATTCTGCGCAAGGACGGCTTTGGCCGTGTCGGAAAGCCCGTTCCACTCCATCCATTCCAGATTTGTGATCTCATGTAAGTCCCCGGATACACTGTAGTCCGGCACAGCTGCAGCCGTCTGCACGTCAGCGGCCGTAAAACGGAGAAACTGTGGCCGCGCCAACGGCTCACCGGAGCCACCGCAGCTGCTTCCCGCTGCCTGCCGTCAGTGTCTTCACCTGAGCTTCTTTTCTTCCGCTGTGCGAGCTGATATACAAGTACCGTGCAAGCCACGAGCAGCGCCAGCACACCGGCTGCGATGGCAATCAGCTCCATAGGCTTGATTCTATGCCGGTTTCCACGTCCATGGGCTGCGGCAGCGCCGCAATACGGGCAGCTGCGCTCATATTCCCGGAGTTCTTTTCCGCACTTTGGACAAAACATGATACCGCCTCCTTTTCTGCGCTTCTGTTTCACCTCTTTTACAGTTCGAGCTTACCATACAACCGCAATTCTGGCAAGACAAATCCAGAAAAAAGGTTCCTGCCAGCCTAAGCTGCAGGAACCTTTTTCTTTCTATTGATTGAATTTTCGCCGGTAGGCCGCAAAGGCCTCCCGGATCACCGCGACGGCCTCAGCACGGTCATGGACACTGTCGACCTCCGCGTTGGTATCCGGCTCCAGATGCTTGTAGACGCTGAAAAAATGGCTGATCTCATTGGAGATATGCGCCGGCAGATCGGACAGGGAAGAATATCCGTTGAACATCGGATCGCCAAACGGGATCGCGAGAATTTTGTCGTCCATCGCACCGTTGTCGCGCATGGTAAAATATCCGACCGGATAGACCCGCACCAGGCTCATCGGGCGAATTGGCTCGCTACACAAAACCAGCACGTCCAGCGGATCGCCGTCATCGGCATAGGTGCGCGGGATAAAGCCGTAATTGGCCGGGTAGTGCGTCGAGGTGTAGAGGATCCGGTCCAACCGCAGCGCACCGGTCTGCTTGTCCAGCTCATATTTGTTTTTTGAGCCCTTTTCAATTTCGATCACCACCAGAAAATCCTCCGGCTGCATCCGCTCTGGGCTGATATCGTGCCATAAGTTCATCGGTCGGCCTCCTTTTTCCTGCGCGTTCTTTTTTGCGTTTATTGTATCGAAGACAGCCCTTTTTGTCAAATAGCGACCGCCTCGCATACAGATGAGAAGCCAGACGGCTATCCTCTACAGCTGTACGCAGATCCCTTTTCATGCTTTGTAGAAGCTGCGCATCATGTGATTCACTCCTGAAACAGTTTTTCTGCCACGGGCAGTTGCATGACTACGATTTGACTACTATCACCTGTAAAACCGAAAAAAGCCGGTTTGTCCAGTGTTTTCAATGGTTCCGCAACAATTCAGAAAAGACGGACGTTTTCGCCGAAAGCTGAACATTCCTTGAAAACACAGCATTTTATCCGTTGATGCCTGCGACTTGTAGGGGCCAGCATCCCCGCCAATGCGAATTCCAGCGTAAAAAAGCAAGTCGATCGTCAGGCAACAAGTTTTACCGCAGCCGGAAGGCGGGCAGTGCATTTTGCAGTCGGGCGGAAGATCGTACGAAGCAGTATCGACAACGCCAAAATGACATTTTCTGGCAACCGCCTGCTGCGTAGATTTTTTCGCCCTTGGACATAGCTTCCTTTGACATCTGAGAGGCCAGTATTTTACTCTGCAATGATGTCAAAAAGTTGAATCTGGGAGAACGGAGCCGATGGAGGGAACAACGGTGGTATTGTATGGGCGACAATTATTGTTTTCTTCTTATCGGACAAATCTGCTGTCGGGGACGAGCGCAAGGTGACGATCACCAGCATCACGGCGCTGTGAACATTGAGCGCGGCGAGAAGCGCGTAGGCATCCCTGATCGACAACTATTCCGGGGATCTCATCAGTGGCTTCTGCACGCTGCTGCACGAGCGCAGGCGGGGAAAAATCTTTACGACCGGCGAAGGCTTTTCCAACATCGTCGGAGCCTATATCGTCCAACGCATGTCGATCTGCGGCTTTATGGCTTTCAGCAACGTGCATTTTACGACTACATGCTCTTTCAGGAAGCGCATCAGCGCGCGGACGCAGACGAGAGCGCAATCATGTTCGCCGTCAGCCAGAGCGGAGAAACCGAACCGGTGCTCAATGACGTACGCCATGCCAAACAGCATGGACAGAGGATCATCTCCTTCACACGCCGGAGTGACTCCACGCTTGCACAGCTTTCCGACCTCGTATTCGTCGTGGACGGTGCGAAGCAGACGCTGGCAGGAAGCCTGCCGAATCTATTCTTTGGGCATATCATCCTGATCTTCGAGGAACTGATGGCGCGGTTCTTCTCACCGGACCCGATTGCGCAATAAATACTTTTTACGCAAACGAAAAATTTTTTCCTCTGTGCATATGTTATAATTACAATGCGGAACGAGGGTTTGCTCCCCGCCGCAGTCCATCGCCCCAAGGCATCTGCCGGAAGGGCGGCACAAACAGAAACAGACAATCTTAATGGAGGAAGTATCAATGAAGAAAATTCTTGCACTTTTGCTTGCGCTTGTCATGCTGCTCGGCGTTCTGGCCGGCTGCACTGCAAAGAGCACGGACGCTACAGACAGCAGCGATCAGGCCGCACAGGACGCGCAGACACCCGCTGAATCTACTGACACTGCCGACACCGCTAACACCAACGATGCCGCAGAAACCACCGACACGGCAGCCAAGACCATTGAAACGCTGAAGGTCGCTTTTGTTCCCTCCCGCGAGCCGCAGGAGATCATCACTGCGACTGAGCCGCTCAAACAGCTGCTCAAGGACGAACTGGCCAAGGAAGGCTACGACGTCAAGGACGTTGAGATCACCGTCGGCACCACCTATGAGGCAGTCGGCGAAGGCCTCGAGGCCGGTACCATCGACGTTGGCCTGATTCCCGGCGGCACGTACGTTCTGTATGATGACGGTGCAGAGGTTATCCTGACCGCGACCCGCGACGGTCTGAGCAAGGACTCCGACAACGCCAAGGACTGGAACGATGGTCAGCCCACTGAGGCTTCCGACAAACAGGCCGTCTCCTACCGCGCGCTGTTCATCGCAGGCCCGTCTGAAAAGGGTCAGGAGCTGGCCGCCAAGGTCAACGCTGGGGAAGAGCTGACGTGGGACGACCTGAACAGCGCCAACTGGAGCGTCATGGGTACGTCCTCCCCGGCCGGCTACATCTACCCCGCTCTGTGGCTCCAGGACCGCTACGGCAAGGGCATTTCCGACCTCAGCAGCGCCGTCCAGTCCGACTCCTACGCGAGCGCATTTGCCCGTCTGGCCTCCGGTCAGGTCGATATCCTTGTGACCTACGCCGACGCGAGACGCGACTATGCCGAGCGCTGGAACTCCGAGTTTGGCCGTGAAGGCTCCATCTGGGAAGAGACGAACGTCATCGGCGTGACCGCCCCGATCTACAACGACACCATCTCCGTCAGCAAGAACTCCGAGATCATGGACGCTGACCTGATCGCCGCTCTTCAGGACGCTTTCATCAACATCGGCAACACCGAAGAAGGCAAGGCCGTCATCGCCATCTACAGCCACAACGGCTATCAGAAGGCGCAGGCCTCCGACTATGACAACGAGCGCGCCGCGCAGAAACTCATTCAAGAGCTGACCGCAGCAGGCTGATAATCAAACTTTCCCAACGCGGGGAGGACTTGCACGGCAGATACCTTCCGCTGTGCGGGGCCTCCCGCGCTTCTTATAGAAATGAGGACGCTTTATGATCGTATTTGACCATGTATCCAAAGTATATCCCAACGGCACGGTCGGCCTCGACGACGTGAGCCTGCGCATTGAAGACGGCGAGTTTGTCGCGATCATCGGCCGCTCCGGCGCGGGCAAAAGTCCACGCTGCTGCGTGCCGTCAACCGCATGCATCAGATCACATCCGGCACGCTGACAGTAAACGGCACCGATGTCACGGGCCTGTCCGGCAAGCGCCTGCGGCAGTTCCGGCGCGGGATCGGCATGGTGTTCCAGTCGTTTAATCTCGTCACACGCACGAGCGTCATCAAAAACGTGCTCGCCGCCTGCGTACCGGACATGCCGTTCTGGCGCGTGCTTCTGGGCGCGTTCCGCAAAGAGGATAAAATCCGGGCGCTCGAGTCTCTGGACAAGGTTGGCATTCTGGACAAGGCCTATATGCGCGCGGATCAACTCTCCGGCGGACAACAGCAGCGCGTCGCGCTGGCGCGCACGCTGACGCAGGACCCGCATATCATTCTTGCGGACGAGCCGGTCGCCGCGCTCGACCCGGTGACAGCCAAGCAGGTCATGGAGGACTTCGTACACATCAATCAGGAGCTTGGCATTTCGATTTTGCTGAACATCCACCACGTGGAGCTGGCGCTCGAGTACGCCGACCGCATCATCGGCATCCGCGCCGGTAAAATCGTCTACGACGGGCCGTCAAAGCAAGTCGATCAGGCGGTTCTGGATACGATCTACGGAGAGGACACCGCATCGGAGGCTGCCGTATGAGCCTGTATGACCGCATCTTCCGCCCCCGGCGCTACAGGCTTTCCGACGGGACCGTCGTCGAAGAAAAGCGCAGCCGCGCGCCGCTGGTGATTCTGATTCTGGTGGTTCTGACGGCCGTGTCTGTCCGGATCACCGGCTTCAACTTCTCGGTCCTTGTGAAAAAAGGCAGCAAGTTCTTTGACATTCTCAAGGCAATGTTCCCGCCCAATACCGCATATTTAGGAAAGATCTGGCAGCCACTGCTGGACACGATCAAAATGTCCTTCCTCGGCTCTTTTATTGGCGCCATGCTTGCCATTCCGTTTGCCATCGCCGCGGCAAGCAACATTGTGACGAACCGCGTTGCGGTCTTTCTCGTGCGTTTGTTTTTGAGTCTTGTTCGGACGCTTCCGACGCTTGTCTGCGCGCTGATTGCAACCTATATCTTTGGCCTTGGCACCATGGCCGGCACCTGTGCCATTGCGGTCTTTACGTTTGCCTATGTCGGCAAGCAGCTCTTTGAGATCATTGAAACCGTCGACATGGGCCCGTATGAGGCGATGGAGGCCCTCGGCGCGACGCGGCTGCGCGCGTTCGTCACCGCCATCTTCCGCAGGTTCTGCCGACCTATCTGTCGGTATCGCTGTTCTGTCTCGAGGGTAACGTGCGCTACGCGTCGATCCTCGGCTATGTCGGCGCGGGCGGCCTTGGCCTTATCATGAACGAAAAAATCGGCTGGCGCGAGTATGACAGCCTCGGCATGATCCTGATCGTGCTGTTTGTCACCGTCATGATCATCGAAGCGGTCAGCCACGCGCTGCGCAAGCGCCTGACGTAGGGAGGAGACGGCAATGAACGAAAAAATTCTCAAAAGCCTATGCCTCCGCGCCGAAGACTTGGCTCTGGCAGCTGCTGGCGGCGCTTTGGCATTGCGTGCCTGCTGGCATGGTCCGGCTCTGCCGTCAGGGTCAGCAATCCAACCGGAAACGGGCTGGAGGTCGCGGGAAACATTCTCTCTGGCATTTTCCACCCGTCGGCAAAGCTTCTGTTCACGCTCGGTACGGACGGTGTGCCATATTTGCTGCTGGAAACCTTCTGCATCGCATTCCTGGGCACGATCGTCGGCGCGGTCATTTCGCTTCCCCTGTCGTTCCTGTCTGCCAGCAATCTGGTGCCAAAGGGCGTGGCGTTTATCGGGCGCGTGCTTATTGCGGCGATCCGCACCATCCCGGCCTTTGTCTATGGCCTGATGTTCATCCGCGTCACGGGTCCCGGACCGTTTGCAGGCCTGCTCACGATGTCCCTGTGCTCGATCGGCATGGTATCCAAAATGTTCATCGAGAGCATTGAGGACCTCGACAAACGGATCCTGGAATCTCTGGACGCGGCAGGCTGCACGACGTTCCAGAAGATCCGCTACGGCATCCTGCCGCAGCTGACCGCAGACTTCACCTCTACGATCATCTACCGCTTCGATATGAACCTGCGCGACGCGACCGTCCTCGGTCTTGTCGGCGCGGGCGGCATCGGCGCACCGCTGATCTTCGCCATGAGCTCCTACCGCTGGAACGAGGTCGGTGCAATCTTACTGGGGCTCATCGTATTGGTGCTCATCATTGAGTGGATCTCGGCAAAAATCCGCGTCAAGCTGGCTCGGGGGTAAGGCGATGCAGGAACGAAAGCTGACGATTTACTTTACCTCCGATCTTCACAGCTACATCTACCCCACCGACTACCGCAGTCAGACAGAAAAAGATCTCGGCCTTTTCAAATGCGCCAGCCGGTTCCAAAAGGACGGCGACACGCTCATCATCGACGGCGGAGATCTTCTGCAGGGCTCGCCGTTCGGGGCCTATTGCCACGATACGATCGGAAGCGCTGAGAAATTTGCCGAGATCATGAACCGCTGCGGATACGACTATGTGACGCTCGGGAACCACGATTTCAACTACGGCATGGCATATCTGGACAGCTATCTGAACGCGCTCCGGGCACGCTGTGTCTGCGAGAATGTCCGCTGGGACGAGGGCGACGTCCGTTTTCCGCGCGCGTGCATATGCTGGAAAACGGACTGCGCGTCGGCATTGTCGGCATTGTCACCGATTACGTGAACATCTGGGAGCACCCGGAGCATCTGTCCGGAATCCGGATCAAGGATCCCATCCCTGCGGCCGCCGCAGCGCTTGCGGCGCTGAAGGGCAACGTCGATCTCACCGTGTGCGTCTATCACGGAGGATTTGAGCGCGATCTTGCCAGCGGCCGGACGCTTTCCACGACACATGAGAACGTCGCCTACCGCATTTGCCAGGAACTGGACTTCAACATTCTCCTGACCGGCCACCAGCATATGTCCGTGCCTGGGCAGATGGTTCGCAATACCTTCGTTGTGCAGCCGTCGGACAAAGGTCAGGAGTTTCTGCGCGTGGAAGTCTCTGTATCGGACAGCGGCGCGCAGTTTTCCAGCCAGACGATCCACGCAGGCGGCCCATGCTGCACAGAATGGCTCACGGAATTTTCAGAGATAGAGCGCGGTGCGCAGGACTGGCTCGATCAGGTCGTCGGGCATCTGGAGGCGCCGATGACGCCGGATACGCCGCTGCGCATGGCAGCAAACGGAATCCTGCTTGCGGATCTGTTCAATACCGTGCAGCTGGCGGCAAGCGGCGCGCAGATCTCCGTCACGAGCCTTGCCAACGACGCAGCCGGACTGCCGCAGACCGTGCGGCGCAGGGATATTTTGAACGCCTATCCCTATACGAATACACTGACGATTCTGCAGATCACCGGTGCGGTCCTGCGCCGGGCGATGGAACGCAGCGCGGAATATTTCATCCGGAACGCAGACGGAACGCTTCGTATTTCCGATGCGTTTTTGAAGCCGAAGGTCGAGCATTACAACTACGACTACTATGCCGGTGTGCATTATGTCTTTGACTGCTCCCGCCCGATCGGCCAGCGCGTCACGGAACTCTGCGTAAACGGCCGTCCCGTCGCGGACGACGATGTTTTTACCGCCTGCCTCAGCAGCTACCGCGCCAGCGGCACCGGAGGCTACGACTGCTATTCCGGCTGCCCGGTGCTGCGCGAGATTGGAACAGAAATGTCCGACCTGCTGCTGGACTTCTTCCAGCCCAACCGCCCTCAGCCCACTTTCACGCACTGCGATTTCCGCGTGATCTGATGACAAAACCGGCGCACCATCCACTCGGGCGGTGCGCCGGTTCTTTTTGCACAGGTTCAGGGCCGAACCTGTTTTTCTTCCTGCTCGATCAGCTTCTTTTCCAGTGCAGACTGCTTGGCCAAGATGGCGTTGACTTTGTCGTAGAGGTCTTCGATCATGATTTCGGTCTTGAGATTGACCTTGTAATCATTCTCCGCGCGGCGGCGGTCTTTTCCTCCTGCCGGTTCTGGCTCATCATGATGAGCGGCGCCTGAATGGCAGCGACGCAGGAGAGGACCAGATTGAGAAGAATAAACGGATACGGGTCAAAGGCTTTGCAGCCAGAACCGTATTGACGACCATCCACAAGATCAGCACGCCCGTGAACGAAAAGATGAACGCCCAGCTGCCCGCGAATTTTGCGATCGCATCCGCCGCGCGCTGTCCGAGCGTGTATTTTTCCGCGGTGGGGCTTTCGGAAATTTTACTGTCTGCCAGCAGATTCAGAACTTCCTCGTCCGTCATATCGTGCCGGATGTCCTTGAGGACTTCCTTCAGGAGCCTTCGGTTTTCTTTCATGGGATTTGCCACTCCTTTTGGGGATTTTTTCTTATTATATTCCGTCGGCACGACCCGGTCAAGCACCGCACATTCTGCTTTTCACGTTTGTGCTTTCTGCACAAGCGGCAGGCTTCTTTACTGTTTCAGAAGCTTTTTCCGACGATCCCAATGCCCGCCAGAATTTCCACGACGGAGAGCCCCATCAGGATGCCGGAAATGAAATCCCGCACATCGGTCCCTCCGACCGTCCCCGACATAGCGCTGCTGGCAATGCCGAGGGTGATAAGCGCGACGCCATAGAGGATCCCCTTCTGACGTTCGAGTTCCTGCGTGCGGTGCAGAAGGTCGAGGATCAGCGCATCGTCATAGACACGCACGCTGTCTTCTGCCGCATCCTCGCCGTCCATCAGTTCCGGGCGCGTCACATGAAGCGCGTCGCAGAGTTTATGGATGATGCTGTAGTCCGGCATACATTTGCCGGTTTCCCACTTGTAGATGGTCGCTGGACACGCCGAGCTGCTGCGCCAGCTGCTCCTGCGTGAGATTTTGTTCCTTACGCTTGCGCGCGATGTAGCTGCCGATGGCTGTCTGGTTCATTTGGAATGCCTCCTGTTTCTTCGGATGCAGCAATTCTATCGAACATGCGGGGAATTTTACATCCCCCGTGGTAGAATTTGAGGGAAATTGTATACAGCTTTTCATTATGATAACTCCGCTATGTAAATTCCGCAATCGGTGCAATGTGAAATCCATGCAAATGAAAACGATAATAATTAAAAAGCCCGACCACACAATCGCGTGATCGGGCCTCTTTTTTTCATGATGAAGGGTTACGGCATGAAGCTTCGGGCAAGAACCGTCAGTTCGCCATGCTCTATGGTCGCCAGCGTATTTCCCGCGACAAAGCCGGGCGCATCTTCGGCAAGGTTAGAAAGGTCTTCTGCTGCATACGTCTCGTCCGGATGGTCAGGATCGGAGTTGTCCGTCAGGACAAAGCCCTCGGCGACCGGCACGGTGATTTTGCCAAGCTCGTGATACGACTTCGCATCGTCCATGCCAATGGCATAATAAACGCCGCTGTCATCGCTCGTCAAATCGACACCGCCCTGCTCGAGTCCTCCGTTGATGGCAACAAAGCCGTCCTTGTCCTCACGGGATGTAACGACCATGTCCTTGCCGTCCACGACGATGGTATCGCCGACGGCAAGCTGCGAGATATCCACCATGTCGTAGACATCGTAGTCATAAACCGTCAGGGTAATTTCCGTCTTGCCGTCTTTTTCGGAGATGTCCTCCGCGCCGAAGCTTGCCGCGACGGTCGCGTCGGTCAGTGCGTTCAGGTCAAGGCTTTCCGGCAGCGGTTCAATGCGCTTTGCTTCCTGCGCGGGCTGCTGTGTTTCTGCGGTCTGCGCAGAATCCGGCTGCTGCTCCGTTTCCGCTGTGTTGGAGTCCTTCTGTGTATCCGAATTTGCCTGCTTGGCTGCGCCGGCGCTCAAGGCCAGCACCGAAAGGGCAAGCAAAATTGCCAATACTTTTTTCATAGGTCAAACTTCCTTTCGACAAGGGGTGTTCCGTTCTTTTTTGAACGGTGGCCCTATTCTGACAGAAAGTTGTGACGAAATCTTGCCCGAAGCATGACCGAATTATGAATTATCAGGCGGCAGCTGCGGCAGGAAGAAATCCGGCCCCTTCGCTTCAAACAGCAGCAGCGACACGCTCAGAAGCAGATCGGCGTGCTTGACTGGTTCATCCAGCGGGATGGCGAACTCCTCCTGCATCCGGCGGATGCGGTAGAGCACGGTGTTTCGATAGGTAAAAAGCCGGTTTGTCCAGTGTTTTCAACGGTTTCTGGAATGTTCAGCAAACCAACAGCCGTTCAATCGCTGTGGGAATTTTCGTATGCTCTGCGGATGTCCTCCGGCAGGTGATCGGGGATCATCGCCGGGATCGCGTCCTCGTTGCCGTCTTTGATCGCCTGCTCATAATACCAGCATTTGAACTTCAGCATATCGAGCGTCCGGTTCATGCGCTCGATCTCCGCCTCAACATGCGTCCGCTGCGCCTTAAACATCGCCCTGCGCTGCGGATAGGTCGAAGGTCCCTCCACGCACCAGTCCATGAACTGCTTGATATCCTTAATTTCCATGCCCGCTTTTTTTTTCAGACATTCGATCACCCGGAGCGCCTCAATCTCCGTGTCGCTGAATTTCCGGATACCGGATACCCGTTCCATGTGCGGAAACAGCCCCTGCTTGTCGTAATAGCGCTGCGTAGAGATGGGCAAGCCGAACATCTCCGCCACCTGTCCGATCGTGTACATAAAAAGCCTCCAAAAAATTTCTTGAAAAGCTTGACCTAAAGTCAGGTTTATGTCTTATCATGAGTGTAGCACACCAGAAAACAAAACGCAAGGAGTGTTTTACGATGAATAAAAAGGTGTTGATTCTTTCCTCCAGCCCGCGCAAGGGAGGCAACTCGGAGACGCTGGCGGCAGCCTTTGCCAGAGGTGCGCAGGAGGCAGGCAATCAGGTAGAACTTGTGCATCTGCGGGAAAAGCAGTACGGCTTCTGTAGGGGCTGCTTTGCCTGTCTGAAACTTGGCCATTGCGTCATCAAAGACGATGCAGTAGAAATCGTATCCCAAATGCACGACGCGGATGTGTTGGTATTTGCCACGCCCGTCTACTATTACAGCGTCAGCGGTCAACTCAAGACGATGCTCGACCGCGCGAACCCCCTCTTTGACACAGACTACGCTTTTACCAAAGCCTATCTGCTGGCAACAGCAGCGGAGGATGAGCCAGGAACCGTGGAGAGCACCGAAAAGGCCGTGCAGGGCTGGGTAGACTGCTTCCCGCGCTGTCAGCTGGTGGAGACGATTTTCGCGGGCGGCGTAAATGATGTCGGCGAGATCGCCGGGCACCCTGCATTGGAACGAGCCTATCAGGCCGGAAAGGAGATTTGAACATGGAACAGCTGCATTTGACACAGGAATGGGACAAGGTGTTTCCCAAAAGCGATAAGGTCGATCATAGAAAGGTGACCTTTCACAACCGCTACGGCATCACGCTGGCAGCGGATCTGTACGCACCGAGGGGCGCAGAGGGCAAGCTGCCCGCCATCGCAGTCAGCGGCCCGTTTGGCGCGGTAAAGGAGCAGTCCTCCGGGCTGTACGCGCAGAAGATGGCGGAGTTGGGTTTTCTGACGATTGCCTTTGACCCGTCCTATACCGGCGAGAGCGGTGGTGCGCCCAGATATGTTGCTTCGCCCGACATCAATACCGAGGATTTCTGCGCAGCGGTGGATTTTCTGTCTGTGCAGGATCACGTTGACCCGGCGCGTATCGGCATCATCGGCATCTGTGGCTGGGGCGGTATGGCGATCAACGCCGCGGCCATCGACACGCGCATCAAGGCGACCGCCGCCATGACTATGTACGACATGACCCGTGTGACCGCCAACGGCTATTTTGACGCAGAGGATTCCGAGCAGGCACGCTTTGAAAAGCGGAAGGCGCTGAATGCGCAGCGCACCGAGGATTACAAAAACGGAACCTATGCGCTGGCAGGCGGTGTGGTCGATCCGCTGCCGGAGGACGCACCGCAGTTTGTAAAGGACTATTACGCCTACTACAAAACGCCACGTGGCTATCATCCCCGCAGCCTAAACTCCAACGGCGGCTGGAATGTGACTTCCTCGCTGTCGTTCCTGAATATGCCGATTTTGCAGTACAGCAGCGAGATCCGCTCTGCCGTGCTGCTGGTACACGGAGAAAAAGGCGCACTCCCGCTACTTCAGCGAGACGGCTTACAGCAAACTGACCGGCGACAACAAGGAACTGCTCATCATCCCCGGCGCGAGCCACACAGACCTTTATGATCAGATGGACGTGATCCCGTTTGAAAAGCTGAAGGTGTTCTTTGACGCGTATCTGAAATGAAGCGGATCGTTCTTTTCTGCCTGCTTGTAAGCGAAATGCATTCGCTTGCAGCCTGCGCCGCAAAAACATGTTCCGGATGCCGACACGGTTACAGTCGAACTATCCGTAAACTAAAATCGTCCCGGTTTGCGCCATTTGTGCAGACCGGGACAACGTTTTCAGATTTCCAAGCTGCTCTGCATGATCTGACTGTTCGTTTTCTTGTTCTTATCAACGGCGTGGTATAGATGTCCAGTGCAGTCATCGGTTGGCTGTGACCGGGGAGCCCCCGCGACTGTGCCGACATCTGTGCCGCTGGCAATGAACAGGCTTGCCGCCGTGTAACGCAGCCTGTGGACATTCAGGTCAGTCGGCAGATCGTTTGCTTTGAGGATTTTCTTATGCTGCCAAAAATGATACAAATAGGTGCCGCAGTTATTGGCGTGTAGACCGTAGAACCCATAGGAACTGGACATTCCCGGCTGGTCGGGAGCCACGGGCTGCAGGGGCACATTATCCTATCTGCGCGGCATCGTCCATCACCGCAAGTTCCGCGGGCACAATGCGGAACACAGTATGGAACCAGACTGCCGGTTTATTTTCGCCGCCTGCTCGTCGCTTCTGCGGCAGGAACTGGAGCGCATCCCGGCGGAAGCCGTGCAGCCGGATAGCTTTGCGGCGCGGAACTGGATGATGGATGAGTTTCCCTCAAAAGCGGAGGCTGCACTATGAATTTTGATTGGACAATCCTTCACTGGATTCAAAATACGCTTGTCTGCCCGGCGATAGACTTCCTGATGCCGAAAATCACGCTGCTCGGAAACGGCGGCGCGGTCTGGATTCTTGCGGCGGGTGTTCTTCTGGCGACGAAGAAATACCGGAAGCACGGCGCGTTTTTGCTGGCGGGTCTGGCAGTCGGTGTCTTGGCCGGCAATTTGACACTCAAGCCGCTCATCGCAAGACCTCGCCCCTGCTGGTTAGACGAAAGCGTACAGCTTCTCATTGCCAATCCGACGGATTACTCGTTCCCGTCCGGGCACACGCTCTCGTCTGTCATCGGCGCAACCGTGCTGACGAAGGCAAACCGAAAATTTGGCTTTGCAGCGATTCCGCTCGCGGCGCTCATCGCGTTTTCAAGGCTCTATCTCTACGTTCCTTTCCCGACTGACATCCTTGGCGCAGCCGTGTTGGGCATGGCAATCGGACTTCTGACCTGCATAATCGGAGACAAGATCTGGACCGCGCTTGCAAAAAAGGGCGTGTTTCTGCGCGCACGGTGAGAAGGTTGTGTTGAAATACCGGGCAGGACGCGTATATGCGTTCTGTCCGGTTTGCTTACATGTACGGAACAGGTGCTTGCAGCGAAGTTGATGCAGATAATTCAGAAATACAGTGACAAATAGGCCAGGCTTGTTGCATGCAGTACATATGCCCTACGCCTATTTCCAAATCGAATTGCGGTAAGCGGACGGCGTTACGCCGAAGGAGCGTTTGAATACCTTTGTGAAATAGCTGAAGTCCGTATAGCCGACCGCTGCGGCAATGACGCTCAGGCTTTGATCCGGCTGTTCAATGATCATACGCTTTGCCTTTTCCATGCGCACGTCCGTCAAATAGCTGCACGGAGAAACGCCCTTATATGCCTTGAAGATCTTGCTGATATACGAAGGAACAAAACCGAATTTCCGCGACAGGAGTTGGTTCGTGATATCCGTTTGGTAGTTTTCGCGGATATAGAGATCGATCTCATGCGCGACGCGCGCGGTGGCGTTCGGCGACTCGCTCTGCGAAAAAAGAGCGCGGCAAACAGCGCAAGAACAGAACGGCAAAGCTGCTCCTGATTCTGATACCGGGAGAAGCACCGCTCCATCTGCTCCCCCACTTCTGCGGGATCTGCGCGCCTGGCAGATGCTGCGCAACACTGATATATTGAAATTTAAGCCCATTCAGCATGCTCAGGCATGTCGCGTTTTCCGCGTAGGCCTTTGCCAGAAGCTGCCGCAGCCGCATCTGGCAGAGTGCCGGGTCCAGGCTTTCGGCGCTGCGGATCAGTGTTTCATCGACAGTAAACGGCGGCGCATCCGTCCCGGTATTTGCATGCTCCCACCAGAGCGTGAACTGCATCTTGCCGGGTTGGATTTGCTGGCGGATCTGCTGCCGGAGTTTTTCGGCAAGTTCCGGCAGTGTCTGCGTCTGTCCGGCCGGAGCAAGGAGGAAAAACACACCGGGAGTGGTGGCGGAACAATCCCGACAGGCCGCCTGAAACAGGATACGCACCGTCTGCACCGCCTCCTCGCGGGTCTGCGCGTACAGCAGCAGGTATGCAAGGCCGAACCGGCTGCCGGCAAAGACGCTGTCTACGTCCAGCCCGGATTGCTTGACGTATGCACGCAGCGCGGCGGCGTCCGTGCCCTTGTCTCCGGCGCAGAAGGGATAGTTCCCGAGGCAGGCAGCCAACAGGTATGCCTCCGCCTGCATCTGCGGCAGTGGAGACGGCTTCTGCAGTGCAATATCGAGTGAAAGCTGCCCGCCTGCAGATCCAGGGCCTTTTCCAGCAGATCCAGCGTCTGCTGGCACTGTGCCGGAAGCAGGGGCTTGAGCAGATAGTCAGATGCACCGTACTTCATGGCAGTCCGCGCATAGGAAAAGCTGCTGTAGCCGCTGATGATGACTGTCTTGATCCGGATGCCGCGGGCATCCAGCGCTTGCAGCAACTCCAGGCCGTCCATATACGGCATGCGGATGTCGGTCATCAGCACATCCGGGCGCAGCGCTTCAATCATGCACAGTGCGGCTTTGCCGTCTCCGGCGCAGCCCGCGACCCGGAAGGACGGATGCTCCTCGACCATGGCTGCGAGCGCGCGGCGAATTTCGCTTTCATCCTCCGCGATCAGGACGGAATAGACTCGTTTCATAGCAGCTGCCCTCCCACTCTTGTGATGCTGACGCCGTCCTTTGTTTCAACCGTAAAGCTAATGTTGTTGTTATCAAGCAGCCGCAGCCGCGTGATAGAGTTCAGAAGGCCCAGTCCGCCAAGATGCAGATGGCTGCGGCCGTCGAGAATGCTCCGGTAGATCTGCTCACTCTTTTCCAGCGTGTCGTTCAGTGTTTCCTGCGGCAGCGCAGTTCCGTTATCCTGAATCTCGATCATCCACTGCTTCTGCTCAGAGAACACGCGGATGTTGATGAACCACGGCTGCGGCGTGTCCCGGAAGCCGTGCTTGAAGCAGTTTTCCACAATCGTCTGAATCAGCATGCGCGGCAGGGGAATATCGGCGCAGTCCGGCTGACAGGAGGTCTGGAAAAAAGAAACCGTCAGAATAGCGGATCTGCATGAGTTCCATATAACAGGTCGTGTATTGCAGTTCTGTCTGAATTGTGCCAAACAGTCCGGAATAGTCGGCAGCGTAACGCAGCAGCTGAGAAAAGCTGTCGCAGAGCCTGATCACAGTCTGCGTTTCGCCGTTATACGCGCAGGCGCTGATATTGCTGATGATGTTGTAGATAAAGTGCGGGGAGATTTGCGACTGCAGCGCAAGATACGATGCCTCCTGCTCGTTGAGCCGGGCCTCAAGCATCTGGTTCGTCGTGGATTTAAGCTTTTCTGTGATCGCGTTGTAGGCGTCCTCCAGAAATTGCAGATCGCCGCCCCGGAAGGAAATCTGCAGTCCGTTCTCTGAATCCGTCCAGGAGAGTGACTGCAGCGAATCGACAAGTTCGCTAAGCGGCTTTGTCAGCCGGTGGCTGATGAACAGGCCAAATCCGATAGACAGCGCACACAGCAGCACGCCGCAGAGCACGACCAGCGCAATATACGGAAACAGCACCCGGTCGGAATACGGTTGCAGCGCAACGGCGTACAGTCCCCATTTATCCGACCGGGAAACGGCATAGAGATACTGCGCGTCCGCGGCCTTGTGAAGCTGACCGGACTGTCCGGCACGGAGCGACTCCAGGCAGCCCGCTGCCGCATCGATATCCGCCTGCAGCGCTTTCGCCGAGGACAAAAGCAGCGTCCCTCCTGATCGAACACGCAGATTGCCTGATTGCTGGTACTGACCTCACAGCACAACTGCAGCTTTTCCACGCGCTTAAGGATCTGCACCTTTCCAAGCACCTTCTTGGTGTTGTAATTGATGTAATTCCGGGTCAGGGAAATATACGAGTTGCTGTCGTAATAGTCCGTCGTCCAATAAGCGTCGTGCGGCCCGGAGAGAACCGCCGTATTGGCGCCGCCGAGTTCCTCGTCAAGCTGCGCAAGCAGCCCGTCTTCCATGCAGGTCTGAATTCTGTTCCAGAAGCACTGGGTATAGCGGTTGGAAATGAAGGCATTCCGGTTATACAGGTTTACAATGGTATCGCTGTTGCTCGTGCTGACGATAGAAAAGATCCGGTTGCGCACGGTGTCCTGCACAGAGTAGTGCTCCTCGAAATACTCCGACTGGTCAGTGGATGCGGCGGCGTCCTTCATGGCCTCGGAAATTTCCGAAGAAAAAAAACAGGCGCGCGGAAATGCGGTTCATTTCATCAAACGTCATTTCCAGCTGCTGGACAGCAGCGTCACCGACAGTCTGAAGCAGAAGGCCGCTTTGCCGCAGCGAACTGTCGCGGTAAAACTCAGCCAGTACCACGCAGGCAACCGCCGTAATGAACGCCAGAAGCAGGGAAAAGCAGACGGAAATTTTTTTGTGTTTAATCTTGCATTTTTTAACATGAACATGCCTCACATCCAGAGTCGAGAAGTACTTTTATTCTATCTGTCTCTCCGGAACAATGCAATCATCTGTTTTCTTTTTTACCAAACTGGTTTAAAATTTTCTCTGCCATTTGCGGCGCAGGCTTCCTATAATAAAGCCAACAGGCACGAACCCGTGCTGAAAAAACAGGAACAGGAGAAAAGAAACATGAAAAATACCATGGCAATGAAGCTAATCTGCATGCTGCTGTGTGTCGTGATGCTGGGCGCAATGCTCGCCGGCTGCGCATCCGGCAAGCAGGAAACCGCACAGACGCAGCCTGCCGCCGCAGATCCCGCAGCCACGTCTACGCCCGCGGCAGAAACGGATGCACCCGCAACTGAGGAAGCGCCCCGGACCGGTACGATCTCGATCATGAGCACGAAGGATTCCTGGTATCCCGGCTTTGACGATGTATGCGAGCAGATTGAAAAGAACTACGGTATCGCGGTCGATCTGACGCTGGTCGATGACAGCAGCATGGGTGAAATCCTGTGTCAAGTTCTCCACCGGCGACGCCCCGATATCTTCCTGCAGAACGCACCGCAGGTTGTCGAGCAGTATGACGCGCCCAACAACTGCGTGGTGCTCGACAATGAGCCCTGGGTCTCCCGCTGCACCGACGCGGATTATCTGCGCTACAAGGGCGACGGCCATATCTACGCCATGCCGGTCTATCAGCCGTCCAGCTTCTTCGGCGGCGTGTATTACAACAAAGGAGGTCATGGCTGACTGCGGCATCACCGACCCGAACCCGCAGACTTATCAGGAGTTCCTTGACATCTGCCAGACCGTCAAGGATCACGGCTATACACCTATCTGGATGACCGATCAGGACAGCTGGACCACGCAGGTCTGGACAACCGTCGGCTGGGGGCGTAGCCCTCGACGCGAAGAAGGACACCATCTATGACGACCTGAACACCAACAAGGTTGACTTCAGGATGTTCCCGAGATGGTTGACGTACTGCAGAAGCTGCAGGATCTGTATACCGCAGGCTACTGCAACGCAGACCACCTCTCCTCTCCGTATGCCAGCGGTCAGGTCGCCATCGGCGAGAAAAAAGCCGCAATGGTCATTCAGGGCGAATGGTTCGTCTCTGCTTGCCAGGCCGCATATCCTGACGTACAGCTTGGCTCGTTCGCTATCCCGTTTATCGACGGCGCTGACAACAAGATCGCTATCGGCGCATTCGTCCTTGGCGGCTATGTCTGCAAAGGCGAAAACGAGGATCTTGCCAAGCAGTTCCTGAATTACTGGAGCCAGCCGGAACAGATGGCGCTGATCTATGCAAAGAACGATGTCTATCCCGCCTTTGTTGACTGCGAAGGCAACAAGATTGACCCCAGCATCGAGAATCTGGTTGAAAACTACGTCAAGACCGACAGATACACGTATGATTTTGACTCCTACTTCGATTCCGCGCGTCCCATCATGACCGACTACCTGTTCGGCAACATCGTCGAGTGTGTGGCCGGCAGCAAGACGCCGGAGCAGGCGCTCACGGACTGGAATATCAAATTTGAGCAGTATATGGCTGAAATGGAATATGACGGCTTCTGATGCTTCCGGCAGCCTGACAGTCAAATAGAACATCTGAATCATTCCGCGGCCGGGGGGTGCAGCCTCATTCCCCGGCCGCACAGCTATTCTGAAGGAGACGGAAGCAAATGAAGCAAAAGAAGAAAAAGCCAGGCCGCGCGGCCGTCTGGAGCATCAACTCTACCCCCGCTATCTGACGCTGCCCGCGTTTATCCTGTTTACGGTATTTTTTATCCTGCCGATTCTCGGCGGTGTTGGGATTTCTCTGACGAATTGGACGGTCAGCCGTCCCAGCATTACCCGTTTTGTCGGGCTCAAAAACTACATCACCATGTTCCAGGACGACGACATTCTGCTGGCCTTTAAAAAATACGGCCATCTTTACAGTTGCGATCGTAATCCTGCGCAATCTTTTCGCCATTCTGCTGGCGCTGGCGCTTGTCAAAAAGCTGTACACCAGAACGTATCTGCGTACAATTTTCTATATTCCTGCCGTTTTGAGTTACGTCGTCGTCGGCATCATGTTCACCGCGATGTTCCAGATGAACGGCACGTTCAACCAGATCCTGAACGCGTTCGGGATCCCGTGCACAAAGGAATGGCTTGCGAGCGGCGACACGGCGCTGCTCATGGTCATTGTGGAGGACGTCTGGAAATGGACAGGCTTCCATATGATCATCTATATCGCGGGACTGCAGGCCATCCCGACTGATCTGTATGAGGCGGCAAAGATCGACGGCGCATCAGCTGTGCGCACCTTCTTCAGTGTGACGCTGCCGCTGCTTATCCCGTCTCTGACGATCAACGTCACGCAGGCGATCATCGGCGGCTTCCGCGTGTTCGAGCAGGTGCTCACACTGACAGACGGCGGTCCGGGCCACCAGTCTACGGTCGTCAGTATGATGGTCTATGAGTATTTCGGCCGCGGCTTTTACGGAAAATCGACCGCGATCAGCATGATGCTCTCGGTCATTGTCCTGTTCGTCACGCTTGCTGTGCGCGGATATTTCAACAAAAAGGCGGTGAGCTATTGACATGCGAAAGTCCAAAAGCTTCATCCCGGCAATCTGCTCCTGGAATTCATCCTGCTGCTGGCCAGCCTGCTGGTCGTTATCCCGCTCCTAGTTGTGATTTTCGGCTCACTCAAATCACAGGCGGAGGCAATGCGGTTCGATCTGGCATTGCCGTCCGAGTTGCATCTGGAGAACTTCGTCAAGGTCGCACAGAAGGGAAACGTCCCGCTGGCCTTCAAAAAAACAGCATGATCGTGACAGCGGCCGTCGTACTCGTCGTGACGCTCTGCACATCGCTGTCCTCATTTGTGATTGCCCGGCGGAATGACCGTTTTTCCAGCTTTCTATCCGGCTATTACTCGCTGGGCCTGATCGTGCCGTGGGCTATCGTCCCGACGGTCCTGCTGCTCAAAATCCTGCATATCCAGAACACACAGCTGGGGCTGATTGCCGTTCTGATTGCACTGAATATCCCATGGGGCAGCTTTATCATCACCAATTTCATCAATACCATCCCGCGTGAACTTGACGAGGCCGCCGCAATCGACGGCTGCGGGCCGCTGACGTTGTTTTTCCGCGTCGTGCTTCCGCTGCTCAAGCCGGTCGTGGCAACCAATACGATCATCGTCGGCATGGGCGCGTTTAATGAACTGCAGGCGCCGTTATATCTGCTCAGTTCCAGTGCCCTTACGACGCTGCCGCTGACAGTCTACAATTTCAAGGGTCGGTATTTTTCGGAGTGGAACCTGATCTTCGCAGATCTGCTGCTCGTGGCGCTGCCGATGGTGATTCTCTATGTGATCTGCCAGAAATACATTGTCTCCGGTGTTACAGCCGGTGCGGTCAAGCAGTAAAGGAGGGGGCTTTCATGGATCAGAATTTGACCTGTGTCCTGCACGGCACAGCGGACGGCTGGCCGAACGCCGTATGCGGAGAACTTGCGTTTTCCTGGCTCGCGGAGGGCTGCGCGGGATGGCAGCAGGCATACCGGCTGTGCGTCATGGAAAACGGCAGGCCCGTCTGGGATACCGGATGGACAGAAAGCCGCTGCTCTGCCAGTGTGGAATACACCGGGCCCATGCTGTGCTGGAACAGGGACTATACGGCGCAGGTTTGCCTGCGCACATTACTTGGGCAGGAACTGACCAGCGCACCGCTTCATTTCTCTACAGCACTCGACCCTTCGGCAGACTGGGACGCAGATTGGCTATGCTCCGGCTTTGTCCTGCCGGGTACAACAGCACCGATGTTCCGCAAGCAGTTCCGGCTGGACGCGCTTCCGGCGCGGGCAAAGCTGTTTTTCTGCGGACTTGGTTACCATGAGGTCTATCTGAACGGCCGGAAGGTCGGCGATCAGCGCCTGAGTCCGGCGTGGACAGATTACCGCAGGCGCGTCAATTATGTTGTCTATGATCTGCTGCCGTATCTGCGCAGCGGAGAAAACGTCATTGGCGTCATGCTGGGAGCCGGATGGTACCGCAATGAGGAATCCCAACCGCGCCCGTGCTTTACCGCGCAGCTGCATCTGACGATGCCGGACGGCACGCAGCAGATCCGCCGCACCCGCGTGCAGGACGGCTGGCAGTGCTGCAAGACGCCATTTTCACGCAGGCGAGCATTTATATCGGTGAACGGATGGATGCCCGGCTGGAAGAACCCGGCTGGACGGAGCCTGACTTCGTGTCCCGGCTGGAATGGGGGCCGGCGCTGGAATCGGAACCACCCGAAGGCCGGCTCGTTCCGATGCGTGTCGAGCCGATCCGCGTAGTCAGCTGCCTTGCTCCCTGCAGTGTCCGGCAGCTGCCGTCCGGCGCGGCGGTCGCGGATTTCGGACAGAATCTGGCGGGTGTTGTACAGCTTCGGATGCACGGGCTTACACCAGGGACATGCGTCACGCTGCGATTTTCCGAGGTCATAACGCCGGATGGTGAACTACACACAGAAAACCTGCGCACAGCGCAGCAGTGTGACGTGTATCTTGCGCGCGGCGGCGAGGAAACATATTGTCCTCGTTTTACCTACCACGGCTTCCGTTATGCTGAAATTTCCGGGTTGCCGGATCCGCTGGCGGCGGAGGACGTCTGCGCGCTTGTGCTGCGCAGCGACGTTGCTTCGCGCGGCAGCTTTGACTCTGGTGAGCCGCTCATCAACGACATTCAGCGCATCTGCCGTTGGACAGAGAGCAACAATCTGCACAGTGTCCCGACCGACTGCCCGCAGCGCGACGAGCGCCTCGGCTGGCTGAACGATCTGACCGTCCGTGCGGAGGAGGCCATGTTCAACTTTGAGATGGACTCCTTTTATCGCAAATTCGTAACCGATATGCTGGACGCGCAGGGCAAAAAGACCGGCGCGATTACCGACACCGTCCCCTACGTCCGCTATGGCTCGCAGCCCGCCGATCCGGTCTGCTCCAGCTTTCTGCTGCTGCCGTGGATGCTGTATCAGCAGTACGGAGACAAGCAGACACTGCGATCCGCGTATCCGGGTCTGCGTGCGTGGACCATGTATCTGACCCGGCAGCGGGAGGACGGGATTGTCTGCTACAGCTATTACGGCGACTGGGCCTCACCGGTCGGCGGCAGCGTGCGCGGCAGCTACGGCTCCGGTGCAGTGTCGAGTATCACGCCGGGCAGGCTGATCTCCACGGGGTATCTGTATCTTAACTGCATGCTGCTGGCGCAGATGGCGGATGTCCTGATGCTGGAAGAGGATCATGCCTACTTCCGGGAACTGGCTGCGCAGACATGCAGCGCGCTGAACAGAGCCTTTCTGAACCGGGAGGGCGGCTTCTATGAAGGCAATTCCCAGGCTGCCAACACGTTCATGCTCTATCTCGGTGTTGTCCCGGAGCAGTTCCGGGCACAGGTGCTTCAAAATCTGATCCGCGATATCCAGCAGCACGATACGCATGTGACAACTGGAAACCTCTGCACACGATACATTCTCGATGTCCTGGCGGATAACGGCGAGATCGACCTTGCCTATGCGCTCGTGACGCAGACAACCTATCCGAGTTGGGGGTATATGCTTGCCTGCGGCGCAACGACTGTCTGGGAACGCTGGGAATACGTCGATTCCGGCGAGTTAGTCCGCATGGCCTCGCATGACCACCCGATGTACTCCGCGGTCAGCGGCTGGTTCTACCGCTGCCTGGCCGGGCTCCGGCCAGACGCACCCGCATTTTCCCGTTTTACGCTCCAACCCTACTTCCCGCGTGAACTGCCGGAGATCCGATGCACGCTGCACACGGTAAAGGGTGAGATTCGAGTGGAGTGGACGCAGCGCGGCGGAGAGGTCCGTCTGTTGGTGCGGATCCCGTTCAATGCCTCCGCCGTATGGAAGCCGACACTCACCCTGCGCAGGCTTTTGATTGACGGTGCTCCCGCGCCGGACGCGGCGGAGTACCCGCTGGGTGCAGGCACACACAGCATAGAATTTGAAAGAAATGATCAATAAAAAGGAGAATATAACAATGAAACTGGTCAAAGACAAGCAGATCCTGGTTGCGGCAGATTTCGCCGGCCTTGCGCTGAAAGATGCGGTTGTGCAGCATCTGAAGGAACGCGGCTGGACCGTCACAGACGTCGGTATGAAGGCCGATGACACCGGCACTCCCGAGATGTATCACCGCATTGGCCTGCGCGCGGGCGCAATGATTGCCGAGGGTGAGTTTGAGCGTGCGCTTCTCTTCTGCGGAACTGGAATGGGTATCCATATTGCGGCGAGCAAATGCCCGCATGTCCATGCAGCCGTCTGCGAGACGGTCCCAGCCGCGCTGCGCTGCGTGACGGCCAACAACTGCAATGTTCTTGCGATGGGTGGATTCTATGTTGCCCCGCGCACCGGCATGGCGATGGCCGACGCATTTCTGGAGCATAAGCTCGGTGACGGCTATGAGGACTGGGACGGCTTCTATGAGTTCCATAAACTCGGCTATGACGAGTTGGAACATTTCGACTATGAGGCCTATAAGGCAAACGGCTTTGAGATTCCCAATCCCGGCTGCGCACCCTCGGCCCTGAACCGCTCGGCCACGCTTATTAAAGGTTCCCTGAAACAACGCATCGCACAGGAGATTACCGGAGTGCTGAACACCGTGTGATAGAAAAAGTAAGATCATCACCACGCAGGAACTGCCGACTCCGTGCTGAATATTATTACGGAAAGCATGGTATGGTGATAATGAAAGCGCGGCGGCTCTGAACATCAGAGCCGCCGCTTCGGATACCCTTCACCGGTCAATGGCACTATCTCTTCCGACAATCATGGCAGAGTCACTCAGCATCATCGTTGCAACACGCTGCCTGGACCCGAAGATCGTCTCCGCGGTCTTCACATACCGCATATCGGCAAATCCCATGCCCTTCAGCTTTTCAGCACCTGCCGTCAAATCTATACGAACGGCACATCTTCAAGTTCAGGCGGCACCCAAAACCGACTGTGTCCGACCCACAGCTTGTCGATCACAACACTGTCGTAGATATTCATGACTTCGAGAAACAGCAGGGCCTGCCAATAAGCTTCACCAAACTTGGAAACGCTGTTCCTCACTCCAATGATCAGCACAGGAGCGGCAAGCACCACGATATAAAACGAAATCATAAAGCGCCTCCGTTTCCGGTTCATCGTATTGCGGTCGATCAGTCCCCTCTCGATGGCCCGGTCCTGCAGCGCTTTGGCAAAAGAACAGCCCATTGACTGCACCGCCGATCACAGCAACTTTTACCATTGCGGTGAACAGCAGACAATCACGCAATACTTGCCGTACGATTATCGCTTTTTCCAGTCTGTTCGTCAGTTAGGTAATGATGCGCTCCATATGTCTATTCTCTCACTGCATTCAGAAAACTGCGGATTGTACGAATATAACCGTCTGTTTTCAGCACCGTTGACAGATGGCCGCCCGAAACATAGGAGATCTGCGGATTGTGCATCCACATTTCGAGCGTATTCATCCCGCCGTTCAGGAACACAAGCGTTTTACCGTCAGCTTCCCCTTCCAGAATATAGCGATATCGCGCGCCGCCAACGGTTATCTCCTCGCACGGATGCGTGGCCGTAAATGCCTTTAGCGTCAGCTGACAAGGGCACACATGGTTTTCCCATGCCTGAACAGCAGCTGGCGTCGTTATCCTCGTTGATGGGCGTCAGCCCATCTGCCTCGTCTGCCTTGCCATCTGCTGTCCATGCTCCGGGAAAACTCGAAGACCTGCCGGGTGCTCCGGCGCGTTTTTTGTAAGGCAGAGGACGCAGGCAGGCTGTCGCCTGTCAAGGACGATAACGCCGCGAAAGGCGTGCCGGTGCGCTCCGCGGGCATGTGCACCCTTGTCAACTGACGCTACCTTTTCCGAATACAACATCATTATTTCCTCCTTTATACGCGCAGATAGCGAAATATCCTCTCATGCCCCGGCTTTGCGCCACGCACGACATCAATGAACGGCTATCCGTGGTATAGCATCTCACCGCTCTCCGACAGAACAACTCTGCCTCCATTTTTGCAATTCTCCGCTCAGTGCTGGTTAGAGTATTCTAACCAGCACTGATTATATCACCAGTTCTGCACAATCACAATGATAATTCTCAAATTTGTGAAGAAAAACTTCAAAGGGTGCGGTTCGTTCAAAACCGTACCCTTTGGTAATATTACTCGTTTTTTCTTCTATACGCGCAGCTTCCAATCTGCCGCGGCGGTCGTTTCGTCCAGCAGCATGACACCCTGCGGCGGATTGCAGTCAATGGCACCCACAATGCGGTGGGGCACATACGGCTCCTCCAGATAGGCGATATCCTCGTCCGTGAGTTTAACTGCAAGCGCAGCGGCGGCATCATCCAGATACTTGGCTTTCGTCGCGCCCACGATAGGCGCGGCCACACCGTTGGCCCAATGCCATGCCATGCAATCTCCTGCATCTGCACGCCGTATTTCTCTGCTAATTCGTGAACACGGGTGACAATCTGCATATCCTGTTCTTCAGTGCGGTCATATTTGCCCATGGCAACGCGGTCCGTCTTGCTGCGGAGCGTATCAGTGGTCCAAGTGGGCCGGGTCAGGTGTCCCGCCGCCAGCGGGCTGTACGGCATCAGGCTCACGCCCATCTGCCGGCATATGGGAATAAGCTCCCGCTCATCCTCGCGGTACAGCAGGTTATAGTGGTTCTCCATCGCCTCGAATCGAGCCCAGCCGTGGTTGCGGGCACAAAGCTGCATATTGTAGAACTGATAGCCATACATGGCAGACGCGCCCAGCGCCCGCACCTTGCCGGCCTTCACCAGATCGTTCAGAGCCTCCATTGTCTCCTCAATGGGAGTTTCATAGTCAAAGCGGTGGATGATATACAGATCGAGATAATCCGTTCCCAGCCGCTTCAAAGTCCCGTCGATCTCCCGGTGAATTGCCTCCCGGGACAGCCTGCCGGGATTGAAATAGACCTTGGACGCGATCACGGCTTTCTCCCGGCTGATATTCTTTTTCAGCGCACGGCCTAAATATTCCTCGCTGGTTCCGGCAGAATAACCGTTTGCGGTATCGAAAAAGTTGATGCCAAGGTCAAGGGCGTGCTTCACCACTTCCTCGGTAGCCGCTTCGTCCAGCGTCCAGTCGTGCATGGTTCCTGCCTTGCCGAAACTCATACAGCCCACGCAGACCTTGGAAATTTTAATATCGGTTTGTCCTAATTTCGTGTACTCCATTTGAATTGCTCCTTTATGCGTTCTCCGGCAGGATTTCGTTCACGCAGCCCAGTGCATTGAGGGTACGGGGGAAACCGATGTAGGGCAGGCAAACTGTCAGCGCGGCAAGCAAGGTTTCCTTGCTGTTGCCCACAGCGGCATTGCCGCCCACATGTGCCTTGACCTGCGGCTCGCAGCCGCCCTGTGCCACGAGAATGGCAAAGGTCAGCAGTTCCCGCTCCGGGATGGTCAGGAACTTACGGGTATAGAAGTCACCAAAGCAGTAGGCGGAAAGATAGTCCTGAATGTTCTTCTGATTTTCCGGCGCGGCGGCACGCATGGCGTCGATATGCTCCCCGAAAATGGATTTCTGTGCGGCGATGCCATCAGGCAGTCTGCTTTCCTCCGTGACGGTCTGACCGCTCGGCCCCGGCAGGGCAACGCCTTTTTCCGCCAATACCTCATTGACAGCGTTCACAGCATTTTCAGCTTTGCCAAGACCGATATAATACGCACATGGTTTCTGCGGCTTTCTCTGTTCTGTTCATTATGATTCCTCCTGATCCGAGCACAACTCTATTTCATCTTTCACGATTCAACTCGCCGGACGGCTCCAGTACGACAGCCTTCGCACACGTTGAGCCAATGTCGATTCCGATTCATCCAGACAGCACAGGCGTCACCGCCCCGCCGCATCACGGGCGAATCACAAGATCAGCCTGCATCTGCTTTTCGGTAATTACATACATATTTGTGACTGCGCCGACCTGCAGTTTGTCCGTCAGGCCGTAATAGTTGAGGCAGGTGCCGCAGGTGAGAATTTCCACGCCGAGTTTCGACAGCGACAGCAGATCCTCCAGCGAGGCCGAGCCTTCGCAGGTGAGGCTTGCGCCGCCGTTATAGAACAGAATGGTGGACGGCAGCTTTTCCTGCTGTGTCAGCGCGAACAGGAAGCCCTTGAGCAAAATCTTGCCGAGTTCGTCGTTCCCTTCGCCCATATGGTCAGCAGAAATGACGACCACAACCGTTTTCTGCTCGGTAGGCGTCGTGCAGAGGTTTGCTTCATCACCTGTGCGCTCGACAGCTTCTCCCGTGGTGAGCGTGACGCGGTATTCCTTCTCCGAACGTTTTTCCGTCTCGATCGTGCAGCCCTTATTTTCTGCGAGCCGCGTCAAATTCTGCACGGCAATCTCGTTATCGACCAGAACCTCGACCGTTCCTGCGCCGCCAAGTTCTTTCAGCGCATTCATCGTAACCCAGGACCGACCGGTTATGAGCCGGCTGCTCTAACCAACTGAGCTAAAGGCCCATAATCTTGGAAAGTATGATAGCCGCCACCGTTGTGACGGCTATCAGTGGCTCCCCCTGTTGGACTCGAACCAACGACCCCCTGATTAACAGTCAGATGCTCTACCGGCTGAGCTAAGGAGGAATATATATGTTGGCATTACCTATCTTCCCGACCAGTCACCCGGTAAGTATTGTCGGCGGATGTGAGCTTAACTTCTGTGTTCGGTATGGGAACAGGTGGACCCTCACACCAATCAGCACCAACTATATATATGTTAACGACCTCTCGGTCGGTAACAACTGAATCAGCATGCCGCGCTTTTAAAAAGGTGGTGACCCGTACCGGATTCGAACCGATGTTAATGGCGTGAGAGGCCACTGTCTTAACCACTTGACCAACGGGCCGCGTGCACTATATGAAGCGGAAACCGCTTATATATATGGTCCGCCTTCGGGGACTCGAACCCGGGACCCACTGATTAAGAGTCAGTTGCTCTACCAACTGAGCTAAAGGCGGATAATGGACTACACCCTGAAAACCGAACACCATGGAAGTTCTGCAGATCGGAAAGCACTTTATAGAGCCTGCTAACTACCAATTGTAGGTCAAGCCCTCGGCTTATTAGTATCAGTCAGCTACACACATTACTGTGCTTTCACCCCTGACCTATCAACGTCATAGTCTACGACGAGCCTTACTCCTTTTCAGGATGAGAGATCTTATCTTAGGGGGAGTTTCACGCTTAGATGCCTTCAGCGTTTATCTCGTCCCGACGTAGCTACCCAGCTATGCCCTTGGCAGAACAACTGGTGCACCAGAGGTCAGTCCATCCCGGTCCTCTCGTACTAAGGACAGCTCCCTTCAAATCTCTTACGCCCGCAACAGATAGGGACCGAACTGTCTCACGACGTTCTGAACCCAGCTCGCGTGCCGCTTTAATTGGCGAACAGCCAAACCCTTGGGACCGAATACAGCCCCAGGATGCGACGAGCCGACATCGAGGTGCCAAACCTCCCCGTCGCTGTGGACGCTTGGGGGAGATCAGCCTGTTATCCCCAGGGTAGCTTTTATCCGTTGAGCGATGGCATTTCCACTCACATACCACCGGATCACTAACTCCTACTTTCGTACCTGCTCGACCCGTCGGTCTCGCAGTCAACTTGGCTTATACGTTTACACTCATTGCATGATTTCCATCCATGCTGAGCCAAGCTTTGAGCGCCTCCGCTACATTTTAGGAGGCGACCGCCCCAGTCAAACTGCCCGCCTAACAGTGTCCCCCGACCAGATTCATGGCCGCAGGTTAGAAACCCAGCAATCCAAGGGTGGTATCCCAAGGGTGACTCCGCAGCGCCTAACGACCCTGTTTCTAAGTCTCCCACCTATCCTGTACATGAATTACCGAATCTCAGTATTAAGCTGCAGTAAAGCTCCATGGGGTCTTTCCGTCTAGTTGCGGGTAACCGGCATCTTCACCGGTACTACAATTTCGCCGGGTAGGCTGTTGAGACAGCGCCCAAATCGTTACGCCATTCGTGCGGGTCAGAACTTACCTGACAAGGAATTTCGCTACCTTAGGACCGTTATAGTTACGGCCGCCGTTTACTGGGGCTTAAATTCAAGCCTTCGCTTGCGCTAAGCTCTCCTCTTAACCTTCCAGCACCGGGCAGGCGTCAGCCCCTATACGTCATCTTTCGATTTAGCAGAGACCTGTGTTTTTGGTAAACAGTCGCTTGGGCCTTTTCACTGCGGCCCTCTTTCGAGGGCGCCCCTTCTCCCGAAGTTACGGGGCAATTTTGCCGAGTTCCTTAACAACCCTTCTCCCGTTGGCCTTAGGATTCTCTCCTCATCTACCTGTGTCGGTTTGCGGTACGGGCACCCTATCTTCGCCTTTTCTCGCCACAGAGCATCGCCGACTTCCCTACTGTAGTTCGGTCCCTTTCGCCCGGGTCAACCAACGCCCGGGTTCGGCTATCTCTATGTGTCAGCTTTGAACGATAAGGTGGCTACGGAATTTCAACCGTATGTGCATCGACTACGCCTTTCGGCCTCGCCTTAGCTCCCGGCTTACCTTGGGCGGACGAACCTTCCCCAAGAAACCTTAGATTTTCGGCCATTATGATTCCCACATAATTCTCGCTACTCATTCCGGCATTCTCACTCGTGTACAGTCCACACGTCCTCTCGATCGTACTTCACCCCGTACACGACGCTCCCCTACCACTGCGCTTTGCGCAATCCCAAGCTTCGGTTACATGCTTAGCCCCGTTAAATTTTCCGCGCAAGATCACTCGACCAGTGAGCTATTACGCACTCTTTGAACGAGTGGCTGCCTCTAAGCCAACATCCTGGTTGTTTATGCAATCTCACATCGTTTTCCACTTAGCATGTATTGGGGACCTTAGCTGTGGGTCTGGGCTGTTACCCTTTTGACCACGGATTTTATTACTCGCAGTCTGACTGCTGGGAAGCATTTATGCGGCATTCTTAGTTTGATAGAGTTCAGTAAGCTTGCGCCCCCTAGCTCATTCAGTGCTTTACCTCCGCTAAACTCATTCCCAACGCTAGCCCTAAAGCTATTTCGGGGAGAACCAGCTATCTCCAAGTTCGATTGGAATTTCACCGCTAGCCACAAGTCATCGCCGGCCATTGCAGCGAACGTGCGTTCGGACCTCCATGGAGCTTTACCTCCACTTCATCCTGCTCATGGCTAGGTCACATGGTTTCGGGTCTATGGCCACTAACTTCATTCGCCCTGTTCAGACTCGGTTTCCCTACGCCTCCAACACTGAATGTCTTAAGCTCGCTAGTGACTATAACTCGCCGGACCGTTCTACAAAAAGTACGCTACCACCCTTTAACGGGCTGTAACTGCTTGTAAGCACAAGGTTTCAGGTACTATTTCACTCCCCTCCCGGGGTTCTTTTCACCTTTCCCTCACGGTACTTCTCCTCTATCGGTCATCAGGTAGTATTTAGGCTTGGAGGGTGGTCCCCCCGACTTCCCACAGGGTTCCTCGTGTCCTGCGGTACTCTGGATCCAGACTGTCAGTCTTCTCTTTCGACTACGTGGCTCTCACACTGTTTCGCCGGCCTTCCCATGCCGTTCGTCTAGTTACCTCTGATCATGATGTCTGTCCGTAACCCCGAAGATATTGCTACCTTCGGTTTGGCCTCTTCCGCGTTCGCTCGCCACTACTAGCGGAATCTCGGTTGATGTCTTTTCCTCGCCCTACTTAGATGTTTCAGTTCAGGCGGTTCCCTACGTACTGCTATTTGATTCATAGCACGTTGATACGGTATTGCCGTACCGGGTTTCCCCATTCGGATATCTCCGGATCAATGCTTATTTGCAGCTCCCCGAAGCTTTCGCAGCTTGTCACGTCCTTCATCGGCTCCTGATGCCAAGGCATTCCCCTTGCGCTCTTATTAGCTTGACCTAATAGAATCTCAATCTTGCGATCTGGTTCTCTTTAGTAGAATTATGCAGGCTCATTAAGTTCTTTACCTTTTAGAAATTGTATCTTACCCTAAAAAATAATTGTTCCTTACTGTTGCCTTCTCATAATTTGCATCATTTTTCATGGTGTTCAGTTTTCAAGGTGCATCCCTGAGTCTTAAGACTCATTGAAATCCCCTCCAGGAGACTTCAATCAACCTTAATACTCTGCCGGAGAGTGGTGGGCCAAAGTGGACTCGAACCACCGACCTCACGATTATCAGTCGTGTGCTCTAGCCAGCTGAGCTATTGGCCCGTTTGGTGGAGATTAGCGGGATCGAACCGCTGACCTCCTGCTTGCAAGGCAGGCGCTCTCCCAGCTGAGCTAAACCCCCATCTCCGCACCGAAGTGCGCCCTCTAAATTAAACAACGAGTTCTCAGTCCCTAACACTTGACTGACCTTAGGACACTACCTGTGCTTCATTCAGCTCAGGAGTTCTCCTTAGAAAGGAGGTGATCCAGCCGCACCTTCCGATACGGCTACCTTGTTACGACTTCACCCCAATTATCAGGCCCACCTTCGGCCGCGCCCTCCTTGCGGTTAGACTACGGACTTCGGGTGTTCCCAACTCTCATGGTGTGACGGGCGGTGTGTACAAGGCCCGGGAACGTATTCACCGTGGCATGCTGATCCACGATTACTAGCAATTCCAACTTCATGCAGGCGAGTTGCAGCCTGCAATCCGAACTGAGACGGCTTTTAGGGGTTTGCTCTGCCTCGCGGCTTTGCTTCCCTCTGTTGACCGCCATTGTATTACGTGTGTAGCCCGGGACATAAGGGGCATGATGATTTGACGTCGTCCCCGCCTTCCTCCGTTTTGTCAACGGCAGTCTCGCTAGAGTGCTCTTGCGTAGCAACTAACAATAGGGGTTGCGCTCGTTGCGGGACTTAACCCAACATCTCACGACACGAGCTGACGACAACCATGCACCACCTGTCTCTACTTTCCCCGAAGGGCACCTAATGTATCTCTACTTCGTTAGTAGGATGTCAAATCCCGGTAAGGTTCTTCGCGTTGCGTCGAATTAAACCACATAATCCACTGCTTGTGCGGGCCCCCGTCAATTCCTTTGAGTTTCAATCTTGCGATCGTACTCCCCAGGTGGAATACTTATTGTGTTAACTGCGGCACGGAAGGGGTCAGTCCTCCCACACCTAGTATTCATCGTTTACAGCGTGGACTACCAGGGTATCTAATCCTGTTTGCTCCCCACGCTTTCGCGCCTCAGCGTCAGTTGTCGTCCAGCAGGCCGCCTTCGCCACTGGTGTTCCTCCTAATATCTACGCATTTCACCGCTACACTAGGAATTCCGCCTGCCTCTCCGATACTCAAGGGAAACAGTTTCAAAAAGCAGTTCATGGGTTAAGCCCATGGATTTCACTTCTGACTTGCTTCTCCGCCTACACGCCCTTTACACCCAGTAAATCCGGACAACGCTTGCCACCTACGTATTACCGCGGCTGCTGGCACGTAGTTAGCCGTGGCTTTTTCTCCAGGTACCGTCACGTCCTTCGTCCCTGGTAAAAGAAGTTTACAACCCGAAAGCCTTCTTCCTTCACGCGGCGTTGCTGGGTCAGGGTTTCCCCCATTGCCCAATATTCCCCACTGCTGCCTCCCGTAGGAGTCTGGGCCGTATCTCAGTCCCAATGTGGCCGTTCAACCTCTCAGTCCGGCTACTGATCGTCGACTTGGTGGGCCGTTACCTCACCAACTATCTAATCAGACGCGAGGCCATCTTTCAGCAATAAAGCTTTGGTATTCCGATCATGCGGTCAGAATACATTATGCGGTATTAGCAGTCGTTTCCAACTGTTGTCCCCACTGAAAGGCAGGTTCCTCACGCGTTACTCACCCGTCCGCCACTAAGTCATCCGTTCAACTTGACCGAAGTCTTGTATCGCAGAGCTTCGTTCGACTTGCATGTGTTAGGCACGCCGCCAGCGTTCGTCCTGAGCCAGGATCAAACTCTCAATAAAATGGTATCTTAAAGCCTTGAAGCTCTAAAATCAATTTTCTTCGTTCGCTCTTAGCTTAACTCAAGAATTTTCGTTGGCTATTCAAAGAATCTCATTTCGACATTCACTGAACAACTCTTTTGGTTCTTTTTCAGAACCTAAATTGTCCAAGGTGTTTGTTCATGTTTCTCGTTGTTTAATTTACAAGGTGCACTCCGCAGTTTCGCGGGCTTTTATTGTATCACATCAAGTTTCATTTGTCAAGAACTTTTTTCAAATTCTTTCGAACTTTTTGTGATCCGCTCGTCGCTTCGCAATTTCTCGCTCAGCAGCGAACTCATTTAGTTTAGCACATCTTCATCCGTTTGTCAAGAACTTTTTTCGATCTTTCCAATCTTTTTTCTTGACTTCCGTCCGATTTGCCGCGCCCCTCAGAACGCTCGGCTATGATAACAAAAACTGATGCAAAAAAAGTCAACAAAAACTTATATTAAATCCTGCACAAAAACGCGCCCTATTGTTTTTGGTCGTTTTAGCCATAAGTACCATAGAAGAAGGCCGTTTCTGTTTTTTCTTATGCCCGGAAACGCAAAATGGACGCCCCAGAGGGCGTCCATCGGTATTTCACAGTACTTTAAGCTTCGTCCTCAATGAGGCCATAGCCGCCATCGGTTCTCTTGTACACGACTGCAAACGCGCCGTCGTTGTCCTCGTCGCGGAACGCGAAGAACGTATGCTCCAGCAGGTTCATCTGGAGGATGGCTTCCTCACGGGTCATCGGCTTCATG
>VOFG01001178.1_pt1 | contig 50184 bp, 51 predicted proteins | sample 5384171 | NCBI WGS metagenome assembly VOFG01 (sample SAMN12384726, study PRJNA508395) | human gut metagenome | isolation source: healthy gut F | host: Homo sapiens
CTTACATGCTGCCGAGAGAATGGGGTAGAGCCGATCGTGACGATGATGCATTTCACATCTCCAAAATGGTTGATTGAGAATGGCGGTTGGGAGAATGAAGCAACCGTAGAGGGCGTTCAAGAACTATTGTCAGTATGTAACAGAGCAGTTGGGCGATCTGATGCATTATGTCTGCACCATCAATGAGGCGAATATGGGAATCCAGGTAGCTGCAATCTCCGCACGTTACAGAGCACAGATGATGGCAAAGATGCAGCGAATGCAGCAGGGCGGAGCAGAAGAGAAAAAGGATCTGGAAGGAACTGCTCAGGTTGGAATGAATTTCAACGACATGATGGCAAATATGCAGAAACAGAAAGAAGAGAACGTGGAAATATTCGGAACAGATACTCTCAGACATTTGTCAGTGCAAGAACACCGGAGGGTGACATGCTTGTGATTCGTGCACATCAGGCAGCAAGAGCAGCTATGAAAGCAGTAAAACCGGAACTTCAGATTGGTCTTACCTTATCACTGCATGATATTCAGGCACAGGAAGGCGGAGAAGAGACAGCTGCTAAAGAATGGGTGGATGAATTTACACACTACGTTCCTTATATCAAAAGGATGATTTCTTTGGTTTACAGAACTACTCCCGTTCACTCATTGGACCAAACGGAATTCTTCCGGTTCCGGAGGGAGCAGAGATCACACAGATGGATTATGAATATTATCCGGAAGGCTTAGAGCATGTGATCCGCAGAGTATATGAGGAAATGCCGATGCCGATCATGGTGACAGAGAACGGTATTGCAACAGCAGATGATACACGAAGAGTTGCTTACATTCAGACAGCGATGAAAGGTGTGGAGAACTGTATTCAGGATGGCATTCCGGTCAAAGGATATATGTACTGGTCTATGATGGATAATTTCGAGTGGCAGAAAGGATTCGGAATGACATTTGGTCTGATCTCCGTAGACCGCACAACACAGACACGTACAGCAAAACCAAGTCTTACTGTACTTGGAAATTATACAAAATAATGAAAGGTAAAGATTATTAGAATATGAGAAAGGTAATGGAATTAAAAAGACAACTGGATGTTTGTGAAAGAAGCAGAGAATGCAGAAGATGCAGCATCAAAGAAAGGAACTGCGATCAGTCTGCCACACACATGGAATGCCGTAGACGGACAGGACGGCGGCAATGACTACCACAGAGGTACCTGCTGGTATGTGACAAAATTTCAGAAACCGGAATTAGAAGCAGGAAGTCAGATATATGTGGAATTCCTTGGTGCATCTGTAATTGCAGATGTCTATCTGAACGGAGAAGCAGTGGCACATCACGAGGGTGGATATTCTACATTCCGTGTGAATCTGACAGATAAGCTGCAGGAAGAAAACGTGCTGGCAGTTGCCTTGAATAATGCAGACAATAATTATGTGTATCCACAGAAAGCAGACTTTACATTCTATGGCGGTCTGTATCGTATGGTGAATCTGATTGTTGTACCGGAAAGCCATTTCGAACTGGATTATGCGGGAGGAAATGGAATTGCAGTGACTCCGACCGTAGAGTGTGACGAAAATCGCGTGCCGACAGGAAAAGCATCTGTGAAGGTGGAGACATGGGTAACTGGAAATGCGGATTCAGTCGTGATTACGATTACAGGAGAAGATAGCGAATCCAAAACAGTTGCGGTTGTGGACGAACATGCAGAAGCAACATTCGAACTGGAGCACGTTCACCTGTGGGATGGTGTGGATGATCCATACTTATACTATGCAAAGGCAGAACTTTCAAGCGGAGATGTGACAGAGACTACATTTGGATGCAGAAGCTTTTATACAGACCCGGAAAAAGGATTCGTATTAAACGGACGCGTATATCCACTGCGTGGTGTCAGCCGTCATCAGGATCGTACCGGAGCAGGAAATGCATTGAGCTATGAGATGCACAAAGAAGATATGGAAATCATCAAGGAAATCGGTGCGAATACAATCCGACTTGCGCATTATCAGCATGCACAGGAATTCTATGATTTGTGTGATGAGTATGGAATGGTTATATGGGCAGAGATTCCATATATCACCATGCACATGCCAAAAACGGCCGTGCCAACACGTTAAGTCAGATGGAAGAGCTTGTTGTACAGAATTACAATCATCCTTCCATTGTATGCTGGGGACTTTCCAACGAAATCACAGCCGCAACACCGGTTGACGAGGATTTATTGGAAAACCACAGATTACTGAATGATCTGTGCCACAAGTTAGACAAGACTCGTTTCACAACGATGGCAAATGTATTCATGCAGGAAACAGATAGTCCTCTGTTGGAAATTCCGGATGTGAACAGCTACAACCTGTATTTCGGATGGTATCTGGGTGAATTGGAACAGAATGATGAATTCTTCGATGAATATCATGCAAAATACCCGGATCGTTGTATCGGATTTTCCGAGTACGGTGCAGATGCCAATCCACAGTATCAGAGTACAGCACCGACTCATGGGGATTATTCTGAGACATATCAGACAGTGTATCATGAGCATATGTTGAAAATGATTGAGGAGCGTCCATATCTGTGGGCAACCCACGTGTGGAATATGTTTGACTTCGCGGCAGATGGTCGTGATGAAGGCGGCAAGCACGGAGTGAACCAGAAAGGTCTTGTCACAATGGACAGAAAGCTGAAAAAGGATGCATTCTATCTATATAAGGCATACTGGAACAAAGAGGACGCTTTCGTTCACATCTGTGGAAGAAGATATGTAGACCGCAAGGAAGACACAACTGAAGTAAAAGTATATTCCAACCAGACAACAGTATCCTTGTATGTAGACGGAACATTGTTAGAAACTCAGGAAGGAAATCGTATTTTCCGATTTGCAGTTCCGATGACAGGGAGCATGAGATTGTTGCGAAAGCAGGCGCAGAAGAGGACAGCATCCACATCCGTAAGGTAGAGGAAGCAAATCCGGATTACGTGATGGGAGAAATCAAAGATGTTATCAACTGGTTTGATGATGAACCATACAAATCAGACTGCTATTCTATCAAAGATAAAATGAGTGAGATTCAGGCAAGTCCGAAAGCAGGTGCAATTCTAGCAGAACTGATGGCACAGGCACCTGGAGCAGAATCAAGAGGAGATGTGGCAGAAAGTGTCAAAGACAATCCGAATCTGGTTCGCATGATGGGAAGAATGACGCTGGAAAGTATGTTAGGACATATGAAAGACAGTATCACAGAGGAACAGGTGAAGGGCTTAAACCGCATGCTTCAGCAGATTAAAAAAGGCGAATAGTAAGGCAGTCGCAGCAAGAAAAACGTAAAGAAAAAGAAGGCACATCCGGGAGTTTTGACTTAAGCTGGGATGTGCCTTCTTCTTTGCTAACTACAGCTTTGTATTTTTATTCCGATATTCGCTCGGTGACATCCCGAACGCCTTCTGAAAGGAAGAGGAAAAATAACTTCGGGAACCGAAGGCGAGTTCATCGCTGATTTCCTGAATATTCATAGTGGTTGCACTAAGCAGCAGCTTTGCCTTTTCTAATTTTATCTGTTTGATAAAGTCTGCAATACTGATACCGATTTCCTTCTTGAATTTATGGGAAAAATAATATTCTGTGTAGCCGGTTCTTTCCGCCAGTTCTGTAATTGAGAATTCCTCCCCGGGGTTCATGGAGATGTAGTCGCAGATATTCTGAATCTGGGAAGAAACATCAGTAGTCTGTTTTGCAGAGCGGACACGCTGCATAAAATCTTCCAGCATAGTATTGGTTAAGTTATTTATGGTAGATGCACTTTTAGCTTCTTCGAGCTTCTGCATGTAATAGTCGTTTAATGTGTAGGCAATGGAAGGATTTAATCCACCTTCAATCGAAGCACGTGAGCAGAGTACGAGCAGAACAATTACATCATTTTTCTGTTTACGGAGGGAATCACCGATATCAAATTTTACGCCACTGCTTAGATTGGCGGATTTGCCAAGAGCCTTCCTATAATCAGGACTTCCTTCCCGGAACATCTGAAGCATCTCCTGCTCGGCTTTCCAGATACCGGCATGTTCATCAGATATCAGTTTGAGGCCATCAGAATCTGAAGTCTGCTCCTGTGGATAAGAAATGTCGGCGGTAGTAATTTTTCACCTGTAACAGCATAGTGAAACATCAGGGTGTACTGGTAAAGACTTGAGGAAGGCATTACCGGAATCTGCTCGATCTGCCGAAATATTTTCGAGCGAAGTTTTACAGAAAGTGTACGCGAATCCAGGTCTTTCTTAATTAACAAATGCGAGTTCTTGCCCCTTAAAATAGGTCCCAGCATATGAATGTGCTTTAATTCAGCCTCCTCGTATTCGAAAACAGAAATGTAAAGAAGACCCATAGAGGAATCCAGCCATATCGGTGTGCGTTTTCCGGATGTGACATATTCTTGTAAAGTGTCAGCAAAATCCAGAATAGAAGAGGCATCACTGATTACAAGATCCTGAGGGCAGTTTGTATGAATAAGTTCTAATTCAGGAGTATACGTCCATAAATACACATCATAATTGCAGCGCAGCATTTCTTTGAAAAATTCCAGCCGTTCATTTATTGTCATCTCATATCCTCCACTTTTCATTATTATTTACTTAAAGATTTCGAATTCTATATTTCTTCTATCCACGGGAGAAGCAACGATATATCGGATTCATACTCAAATCGAAGTGTTCCGGTTTCAAAAAGTTCCGGTTCATTGGCAATCGTACAGAAGATGTACTGGCTCAGTGCAGATTTCAAAGCAAGGCAGTCTCCGTCGGGCGTTTCAAAAACACCTCTCCGGTACATTTCTTCAATTCTTTTAAAAAGCCATCATATCAATCTTTCCTTTTAGTTTCATAAGATTAAGTCCTTTCTTCTTTCTATTATAATTCTTTTCTTTTATTATGGAAGATAAAGCTGAGTGAAAAGACAATTTTATCGTGAAAATGTTATGAGATTCGTCATGTGATATATATATCATGAAAAAAGAAACGAAAACACGAAAAATTTGTTACACAACCGGGGTGGCACTTTTATAATCAAGATAAAGAATCAAAACAAAAAAGGTATTGGGAGGAACATAAGAATGAAAGAAAAGAAGAAAAAATTAACCCAAAGTGAAATTGACGGTGTGCAGTATCGCCGTGCGAAATTGTGGCAGATCATCTGTTATGCATGTAACGCCTTCATTGGAATGAGCGTGTATTCGTTGATTGGAATGGCAAGCTACAGTGCAAGTATTGGATTCGGAGTTGCAACGGCCGTTGTGGGTGTGATTTTGACATGTACACGTATTCTGGATGGAATTACAGACCCGATGCTTGCATTTGTGTACGACCGCGTAAATACAAAGTTTGGTAAAATTCGGATCCTAATGGTTGCAGGATGGGGCATTGAAGCAATAGGACTGCTGGGAATGTTCAGCTGGTTTACAGGAAAGTTCACTGGAGTTGTAGGTATCGTTGTATTTACATTACTCTATGTCGTATATGTAATTGGATATACTATCGTAAATATGACAGCACAGACAATTCCGGCTCTCATCAGCAATGATCCGAAACAGCGTCCAACAATCGGTGTATGGATGACTGCATTGAACTACATGATTCCTATGGTATTGACAATTGTGTTCAATGTAATTCTTCTTCCAAAGTTTGGAGGAACCTATAATCTTGAATTCCTTTCTGCTGTGTGTAAGTTAGTTGTTGGAATTTCCTTCGTCGGTCTTATTTTGGTATCCCTTGGAGTAAGTGAGTATGATAAACCGGAAAAATTTCGAGGGATTGAATGAAAAAAAAGAACCATTGAAAGTAAAAGATATGGTTGCAGTTCTGAAAGAAAATAAACCTCTGCAGTGCTATGTTGCCGCAGTTGCATCGGATAAGCTGGCACAGGTAACAGCATCACAGGCAGTCATTACGACAATGATGGGTGGAATCATCATCGGAAATATGGGATTGTCATCTATATTAGGAATGATTTCCATGCTGCCATCGATTATATTTGCAATCTTTGGTGCAAGATATGCAGGAAAGCATGGAAGTCAGGAAGCAATTACGACATGGACAAAAGTATGTCTGGTATTGGGCGTAATTTCAATTATCTTTTTTGTTGCTGTGGATCCGAGTAAAATCGGTGTGATGTTCAGTTCAAGTATGATTATCTATGTGGTACTGACATTATTTTTAAACGGAGCAAAAATGTGTGTATCGACGGCAAATACTTCATTTATGGCAGACATCATTGACTATGAGTTAGACAGAACAGGAAAATATGTTCCGGCAGTTGTATCCGGTACATACAGCTTCCTGGATAAAATTATCAGTTCATTTGGTGCGTTGCTTGCATCTGCATCAGTAGCTCTGATTGGATATACATCAACGATGCCACAGCCGGGAGATGAGTGTACAACTGGTGTATTGGTGTTGACAATTGGTCTTACATATGCACTTCCGATGTTGGGGTGGATCTGCACATTGGTTGCTATGAAATTCTGTCATCTCAATCGTGAGGAGATGGTAGCGGTTCAGAAACGTATCGCAGAAAAGAAAGAGGCTCTGAAACAGCAGAAGGCTCAATAATATGGAAAATGTAGAAATTACAGTTTGGCGGAAGCTAAACTGTAATTTTTACAATAAGGCATATGGGGAAGGAGAAAACGATGCAAAATCAGGAAATATTTAAGAAACCGGTATGGGAAGCAATATTTTCCATGGGGATCCCATCCTTGATCTCGGTTCTGGTTATGATAATCTACAACATGGCGGATATGTATTTCATTGGCTTTTTGAATGATTACACACAGGTTGCGGCAGTATCCCTTATTATGCCAGTGTTCAGTATTATGACAGCGGTCAGTATGCTGCTTGAAATGGTGGCTGCACCCTGATTGCGCAGGCACTCGGAGCAGGGAGAGAAGAAACGGGCACGCAGCTATATGAGCTTGTGTATCTGGACAGCCATTTTATTAGGAGTGATTATAGCAGGTCTGATTATAGTTTTTTCGAATCCTTTGTTGAAATTCCTCGGAACCAATGAGGAAATGTGGCAGTATGCAAGAAATTACATGCTTATTCTGGCAGTGGGGTCACCGGCAATGCTTTTGAATTATGAAATTGCCTGTCTTGTCAGGGGGAGAGGGTGCGATTAAACCAGGTTTAATTGCCAATTTTGTATCAACCGGTATGAATATTCTTTTTGGATCCGGTGTTGATCCTGGTGTGAAAATGGGTGTATCAGGAGCCGCACTGGCTACCGTGCTGAGTAATGTAATTGGCATTGTCTATCTGATTTGGTATAAAATGCATCATGAAATGATTCTGACATTCAATCCGAAACCGGCGAGAGAAAGTGTACGACATCTGGGGCGAGTATTTGCACTTGGATTTCCAAATGCCATTTCCAACATTTTAAATGGGTTTGCATCAACATTCAGCAACCAACTCCTTGTACTGTACGGAACAAGTGCAGTTGCGGCGATGGCGGCAGCAGGCAAGGCAACGATGATAGTAGGATTACTCCAGATGGGGCTCTGTATGGGTGTTCAGCCACTGATGGCGTATTATTACGGTGCCGGGGATATGAGACGTATCAAAGAGGTCGTGATGAAGTTATTTATTCTTACATTAGGGATTGGCGTTGTTTTCGGAGCGGTGGGAATGCTTGGAAGCAAAGCTCTGGTTGGTCTGTTTATCCGGGATTTGGAAGTTGTTGAGCTGGGACAGAAGATTGTCTGCATTCAGTTGTTGTCTGCTCCATTTGTAGGGATATATTATATCGGACAGAATTTTATGCAGGCGACAGGGAGTGCTTTGATGGCGACGATTACATCAGTTTTGAGGCAAGGAGTACTACTCATACCGCTTCTTTACATTATGAATGCGATCATGAAGATGATGGGTATTCCAACCGCACATGTGATGGCCGATTTTATTTCGATTGTAGTGACATCGGTACTTACGGTAATTATTTATAAAAAAGTGAAGAATCAACTGAAACAAAAAGAGGGAGGCTTAATTATGAAATATTTTTGTAATCCGGTAAATATCAATTACCGCTATCAGTTTAACATGGATCCAAGAGAGGGGCGTTGAAGGTTGCCCGCGAGGCGGCAGACCCGTCCATGATTTATTTCAAAGGAAAGTATTATATTTTCGCATCGATGAACTTAAGTGTCTGGGTGTCAGAAGATCTGGCTCACTGGGAGAGTCATCGTCTGCCGGAGAACCTTCCGCTGTATGATTACGCACCGGATGTGCGTGTGATGGGCGAGTATGTGTACTTCAGCGCATCAAGACGCGGAGAGGTTTGTAATTTCTACCGCACGAAAGACATCCTAAACGGAGAGTATGAAGAGATTCCGGGAACCTTTGATTTCTGGGATCCGAACCTGTTCGTGGATGATGACAAAAGAGTGTATTTCTACTGGGGATGTTCCAATACAACACCGCTCTGGGGCGTGGAGATGGATCCGAAAACCATGCTGCCACTCGGCGAACGCCAGGTGATGATTGAGGGAGATGCATTTGCCAAAGGGTACGAACGTGCAGGAGAGGATCACTGTCAGTGGCCACTCTCAGATGAAGAGATAGAGATCCGTTTTCAAGGATTTTTGAAAATGAATCATCAGACAGAGGAGCAGCTTCCGAAAGAACTAGTTCCGTTGATTAAAGGCATGCTCAGTCAGAAACCATACATTGAGGGTGCATGGATGGATAAGTGGGACGGAAAATATTACTTACAGTATGCATGTCCGGGGCGCAGTATAATGTCTATGCGGACGGTGTCTATATCGGTGACAGCCCGCTCGGGCCATTTACATTGGCGAAGAACAATCCATTCTCCTATAAGCCGGGCGGATTTCTCCCAGGTGCAGGACATGGTTCAACGATGGAGGATACAGCGGGAAATCTGTGGCATACCTCGACCATGCGAATCAGTGTGAACCAGCAGTTCGAGCGTCGTGTCGGGCTCTGGCAGGCAGGAAGGGATGTAGACGGAGAGTTATTCTGCAACCAGCGTTATGGTGACTGGCCGATGGAAGTGACAGGCGAGAAGCAGGATCCATGGGAGAATCCAAAGTGGTATCTTTTAAGTTATGGAAAACAAATGACAGCTTCTTCTTGTGAAGAAGGAAAAGGTCCGGAAAAAAGCTGCCGATGAGAATGTACAGACATGGTGGAGAGCAGCATCTGAGAAGCCGGGAGAATGGCTACAGATTGACCTTGGCAAAAACTATGATGTGCGTGCCGTGCAGATCAACTTTGCAGATGATAAGATTGACATTCCGGTTCCAGGGAAAATTAAAGGAACACAGACACAGCCAAGATATATCGAAGAGCAGGATCATGTGACGAGATGGATTCTGGAAGGCTCTGTGGATGGCGAGCATTTTGAGGTGCTGGAGGATAAATCACAGGCAGAAACGGATTTACCGCATGATCTGGTCGTGATGGAAGCAGGAAAACAAACCGCTATGTGAAGCTGAACATTCTGGAGATTCCATATGATCAAAACCATGTATCTCAGGATTACGTGTATTCGGTATCGGGGAAGGTGCGAAACCAGAAGTGCCAGAATTCGAGGCAGTACGCGAAGGTGATGTGGATATGAACGTGTCCATCAAGGAAAATGGAGCAATGGGCTACAACATCCTATGGGGACATGCGCCGGAGAAACTGTACCACAGCTATATGGTATTCGGAAATACCAAAAAGGTAGGAGCGCTTGTTAAAGGACAGGACTACTGGGTGAGAGTGGATGCTTTCAATGAGAGTGGAATCACAGAAGGTACTGTGAAGAAATTATAAAAAGGAGTGTCACACGATGCCAAAATTATTTGCAACAGGAAATTCAGAAATCAGTTCCCGTGAAAAGAGAAACATGGAGCGTGCCAGAAAGGTGGCATCCCAGGGAATGGTATTATTGGAAAACAAGGGAGCACTTCCGATTGACAAATCCGTCAAAACAATTGCATTGTTCGGTAACGGTGCAAGAAGAACCATCAAAGGCGGAACTGGTTCGGGAGATGTCAACAGCCGCTTTGTGGTGAACGTGGAACGGGGATTGGAAGATGCAGGCTTCAGTCTGACGACGAAAGCATGGATGGATACATATGATACACAGGTAGAGACTGCCAGAATGGGATATTTTGGAGAACTTCAGCAGGAGATGGCAGCAAAAAAGGAATGGCTGCTGTGATGAAAATCTTTACGGAGCCATTTGTAGAGCCGGCAATTTCCGGAGTGAGTCAGAAAGAAATTGATGCGATGAAAGCAGACCTTGCCATTTACGTGCTCTCCCGTAATTCCGGAGAGGGAAAAGACAGAACTCCGGGGGCAGGAGATTATGAGCTGAGTGATACAGAAAAAAACTGCAATTGCAAATCTTGCCAACGCCTACGGGAATCTGATTGTAGTGCTGAATGTAGGCGGCGTTATTGATACAAAATTCTTACGTGCACAGGAAGGCATCGGTGCAATCCTGCTAATGAGTCAGGCGGGCAATATCGGCGGACATGCGCTTGCAGACGTACTGACAGGCAAGGTATCTCCGAGCGGTCATCTGACAACAACATGGGCAGAGAACTATGAGGATTATCCGAATGCGAAGACGTTTAGCCATATGAACGGAGATATCCATGATGAATATTATGAAGAGGGAATCTATGTCGGATATCGCTATTTCGATACCTTTGATGTGACTCCTGCTTATCCGTTTGGCTATGGAAAATCCTATACAACATTTGACGTAAAGACAGAAGAAGTGACTGCAGATGCGAAACAGATTTCCGTAAAGGTATGTGTGACAAATACCGGCGCTACATACAGCGGAAAAGAAGTGGTGCAGGTATATTATTCCGCTCCGACAGGCAAACTGGAAAAGCCGTATCAGGAACTGGCAGCCTATGTGAAGACAAAGGAACTTGCTCCGGGTGAGAGTGAAGAGCTTATTATCACTTATCAGGTGGATCGCATGGCATCTTATGATGTACAGAGAGCCTCTTATGTATTGGAAGCAGGAACCTATTATGTCAGAGTTGGTGTGAATTCCAGAGCAACGAAGGTGTCAGCCGCAGTTGTGCTGGATCAGGAGACTGTGACAGAAGTACTGTCGAATCGCCTTGTATTGGACTGCGAGATGAATGAGTTATCATCAGCAGATGTGACACCTTATGGTTATGCAGAGGAAGAGGCTGAAAAAGAGCAGGCTTGTAAGCTCGATATCGCCTCCACTGATATCGAAACAAAAACTGTGACCTATGAGGAAACGAATGCAGAGATTGCTGCAAACACTTCAGAGAAAAAAGATTACGATGCAGGATGTCATGTCAGGGCAGGCGACCTTAGATGATCTGGTTGGTCAGCTGACCATTCCGGAGATGGCAGAATTATGCGTCGGTACCTCCAGAGGAAATATGGGCGGTGACACTGCTATCATTGGCAGTTCCTCTGCAGTTGTACCGGGGGCGGCGGAGACACCACTTCCTGATGATTGAAGATCGTGACATTCGCAATCTGGTACTGGCGGACGGACCGGCAGGACTTCGACTGTCGAAGCATTTCAAGGCAGATGCAGAAGGCAATGTGATTCCGGGAACAAGTGATGCGCCAATTCCGGGAATGGACTTACTTATGGTGGTTCACCAAAGCCGGAGATTCCGGAAGATGCCATTGACTATTATCAGTACTGTACTGCAATCCCGTTGCCACACTGCTTGCCCAGACATGGGATGTGGATGCAATCAAAGAATGTGGAGATATTGTCGGGGAAGAGATGAAAGAATTCGGTGTGACACTGTGGCTGGCACCGGGGATGAATATTCACAGAAATCCGTTGTGCGGACGTAACTTCGAATATTATTCCGAGGATCCGCTTGTTGCAGGGAAATGTGCGGCAGCAGATACATTGGGCGTACAGCAGCATGCCGGAGTTGGCACAACTATCAAACATTTCGCACTGAATAATCAGGAAGATAACAGAATGCACACGAATGCACACGTCAGTGAGAGAGCGGCTCGTGAGATTTATCTGAAGGGATTCGAGCTTGCAGTCAAAGAAGCAAAACCGATGTCCATTATGACATCCTACAATCTCATCAACGGAATCCATTCTGCCAATAATAAAGATTTGTTGACAGCCATTACGAGAAATGAATGGGGATTTGACGGAATCGTTATGACAGACTGGGGGACAACCGGCGGTATGGAGATGAATCAGGGAATGGAATTCAAGTACGGATGCTCCAGTGCAGCAGGATGTAGCAAGGCAGGAAATGATCTGACGATGCCTGGAAAACAGGAGGATGTGGATGAGATTATCGCTTCAGTAGGTGCGAAAGATGGCGATGTAGTCTGCCCGATCACACTTGGAGATCTGCAGACCTGTGCGAAGAGAATGTTGAATACGATCATGAAGAGTTCGGCATATATGGAATAAGTGAGGAGACAAGATAACATGGCAGTAAAAAGCAATTCAGTTAATTCAGATCGGAACGGCAATGGGTTCCGAAGAAAAGGCAAGAGAAACGATCCGCCTGATGAAAGAAGCCGGATATGACGGAATCGAGCTGAATGGATTCATGATGAAAAAAGATGCCGCCGATCGTTCGTGTTCTGACAACCCCCTTGCGGGGATGCCGATTGGAAAGACAGCGAAATTAGACTGGAAGAAGTTGATTGCGGACACCGGACTTAAGGTGGTCAGTATCCACGAGGATCTTGGAAGCATTCTTAGAAATCCGCAGGAAATTATGGAAGAAGCAAAAACATTTTCCACAAAGTATATTGTCATTACGGGAATGCATCGGTTTGATTATTCCAATATGGCAGCGGTACTGGAATTGGCACAGAAGCTAAATAAGGCAGGAAAAATTCTGAAAGAAGGAGGCATTTCCTTGTTATATCACAATCACAACTGTGAATTCCGCAAAGTGGGAGCGGGAAAATGTGCCTACGATGTGCTGATTGAAAAGACAAATCCGGAATATGTCAACTTCGAATTCGATTCTTACTGGGCGACAGAGGCCGGTGTGGATACGATTGCTCTCATGGAACGCTTGGGAGAGCGGATGAAGCTCTACCACATCAATGACCGAGGAACAAGGATGAGCGGACCGGGAGGACAGATTCTCAAATCGGACAGTATGGAACTTGGATACGGTAATATGAACCTGACGAAGATGGTGGAGATTGCACAGAAAAGCGGTGTGGATGCCGTGATACTGGAAAGCCATAAGAACTGGGTGGACAAGTCCCCGGTGAAGTCGTTCCAGCTCAGTGCGAAGTTTATGAATGAGCATGTGAAAAATTAGCTTCAAAAAATGTTGCTCTCAAATTCAGAAAGAATCATTTGAATAACAGGAGGAAATGGGAATATGAAGAAACAAAAATTCAATCATGACTGGATATTCACAGTTGGAAGCGGAAGCTCCCTGGATGCATTGGCTGGTGGGAACAATATGGCAAAACAGGTGACTCTGCCGCATGATGCATCAATAGGAAGAGAGCGAAACCCGGAAGAACCGAACGGAAGCGGAAATGGATTTTTCCGAGAGGAAAGCTATGTGTACACCAAGACATTTTCGATGAATGCAGATGATAAGGATAAGAATGTATATCTGGAGTTTGAAGGGGTATACCAGAATGCTTTTGTATATGTGAACAATTCATTTGCCGGGAAATGCCCGTACGGATATAGTAATTTTTATGTTGATATCACAAAATATCTGAACTACAACGAACCGAATGCATTAAAAGTAGTTGTCAAAAATGGAGTTCCGAGCGGACGCTGGTATACAGGAGGCGGAATTTACAGAGATGTCAATCTGATGATTGCTGATCGTCTTCATCTTGTTCCGGACAGTGTACAGCTTGCAGCAATTGAAGTGGAAGATGATCAGGCAATCATTCGTGCAAAGTCAACAATCGCTTACACAGGAATCGGAATCCGGGAGATTACACTGTGCACGGAACTGATGGATGCAGAAGGAAATGTGGTTGCTGCAGATGAAATGTCAGTGACGGTCGAGGAACATTCTGAACAGGAATATCAGCAGAAAATGTATGTACCAAATCCAAATCGTTGGGATGCGGAGAATCCATACCTGTATACTTATCGTACGTATATCAAAGAAAATGATTCCGTGATTGATGAGGAAACAGGAACCTTCGGAATTCGTAAACTTCAGTTGGATACAAAACACGGATTGAGAGTGAATGGAAAAGTTGTAAAACTTCGCGGCGGATGTATCCATCATGACAACGGAATTATCGGAACAGCAGAATTTACGCATTCTGCGGAGGCGCGGGTAAAGAAACTCAAAGAAACCGGCTTCAATGCAATCCGCAGCGCCCATTATCCGATGAGCCGGAAGCTGTTGGAAGCATGCGACAAATACGGAATGTATGTTATGGATGAGTATTCGGATGTATGGGTAAGTACCAAGGTGGAATTCGATTATAGTACACAGATGACAGAATGGTGGGGAACACGATATCGAAAATCTGGTGAAAAAAGATTATAACCATCCGTGTGTGATTATGTACTCCATCGGAAATGAGATTCCGGAGGCGGGAAATAAATTCGACGTGCAGTGGGGCAAAAAACTAGCAGATAAATTGCGTTCTCTCGATGATACCAGATATACGACAAACAGCCTGAATCTCCTTCTGGTACCATCATGAATGATCTTCCAAAATTAATGGCGCAGAATGCAGCCGCACAGGCAGCAGCGAATACAGAAACAGATCAGCCTCAGGAAATCAACAGCATGATGAACAATCTGGGGGCAATGATGGCACAGTTCATGGCAAGTGATTTTGCAGCTGAGAAAGTGAAAGAGGCATGTGCCCAGGTGGATATTACCGGTTACAACTATGCGGCAGCACGCTATGAGATTGACGGAAAACTATTCCCGAACCGCATCCTTGTAGGTTCTGAGACCAATCCGCCGGATTTGGACAAAAACTGGGAACTGGTCGAGAAATTGCCATATGTAATCGGGGATTTCGACTGGACAGCCTGGGATTATATCGGAGAGACAGGTATTGGAAAAATTAATTACACAGATCAGCAGAGTATGGGGTTCTATGCACTATATCCTTGCAAAATTGCCTACTGCGGAGATATCAATATTCTTGGAAACCGCCGACCAATCTCTTATTGGAGAGAACTGATCTGGGGATTGAGAAAAGCACCGTACATCGCTGTACAACTTCCACAGCATTACGGAGAACCCCAGAGTACGACACAGTGGAGCATGTCCGATGCAGTCCGCAGCTGGAACTGGAACGGATACGAAGGGAAACCTGTAAAAGTAGAAGTGTATGCTGTAGCCGATGAAGTAGAACTGTTGATTAACGGGCAGAGTGTGGAGCGTAAGAAAGTCGGAGAAACAAAGAAATACATCACAATTTTCGACACCACATATCATGCCGGAAAAGTAGAAGTTATTGCGTACAGCGACGGAAAAGAATGTGGCAGAGATGAAATACTGACAGCTTCAGACGAGGTTGTGATTGCCGCAAAAGCAGACCGTACACAGATTCCGGCAGATGGAAGTGACATCGCCTATATCGACATCTGTATGCAGGATGCTTCGGGAATTTTGAATCCAAATGCAGACAAAGCGGTATCTATAAGCCTTGACGGTCCGGGAGAAATTATGGGATATGGAAGTGCGGATCCGGAATCAGAGGAAAATTATTACGATACGGTTGCGAAAGCATACGAAGGAAAACTTCGTGCTGCAGTACGCGGAACCGGGGAAACAGGCAAAATCGTAGTAACATTATCGGCGGATGGATTAGAATCAGTAAAAGTAGATGTTGAAGCCGTATAAGTACAGTAATCATTGAAATGATTTCATAATAGAAGGAGGAGCTGACATAAGTTGGCTCCTCCTTTTATCTCTCAAGGAGAAAGGGAAGAGTTTACAATTGCTCCAATTCTCCCAGCATATTTGTAACAACATCCTCCGGCAGTCCGAGCATCGGAGCGAGAGCTTTGAAAGTCATACCGTAAGCGGCCTTTGCCTGTTCATTTTCTGCAAAGCCAGGCAGATACTTGTCTACAATTGCTTTGGCGTCAGTGTTCTCCATGATAGCAGCAATTGTGCTGTCTGCGTTTAATTTTCCTCCGGTCAGGATTTCAGGATGCTTCCAACTTGTCACATTCTTGCTTCCGGCGGAGAGTGCACCATCGACAGGAATTGCAGCTCCGGTGATGTACCGTGACATATCACTTGCGAGGAAGAGTGCAAGATAGGCACATTCCATCGGATCGCCCATACGTCCGGCAGGACAGTCATTTGCGAAGAAATCCATTGCTTGTTCCGGTGCATCTCCGAAGATACTTGTTTTCGTGTATCCCGGACAGATTGCATTGACTGTGATCCCGTATTTAGCATAATCCAGTGCAGCGACGCGTGTCATTCCGACAACCCGAATTTGGTTGCGGTGTAAAGAGCCTGACCACGCTGTGGCATGAGTCCTGCGATAGAAGCAACATTGATGAGAAATCCGCCTTCACTTTTGGATTTGAAGATTGCTTCCGCACCATATTTCATTCCGGCAAAGACGCCTTTGCTGTTCAAGTCAAAGATTTTCTCATAATCATCCAAATCATATTCATGAAGAGGACTTCCGCCCATGCCGATACCTGCATTGCTCACAACTCCGTCGAGACGTCCATAATGAACAACTGCCTTATCTACGAGATCTTTAATCGCATTTCCGTCACTACAATCTGTCTGAACAAAAATTGCGTCCCCTCCATTGTTGATAATATCGTTCACTACAGCTTGTCCCTGTTCCACACTTCGTGCGGCACAGATTACTTTCATGCCATTTGCTGCATAGCAGCGGGCAATTGCCTCTCCAATTCCACGGCTTGCACCGGTGACGATTGCTACTTTTCCTTCTACACTTTTGAAATCCATAAATAATATCCTCCTGATGAGTTCATAATTGAATTTAGAAAATACATTTCTATGAGACAAGTTTAAAAGGAAGAATGAAAATGAAGGAATAAAAAATCGTGATTTTGAGTGCAAATTCGTGTAAAAGAGGTTGTGACATGTATTCGGAAACAAAATCAAGAGAAATAGAACTTGAGATGGGGAGAGTGATGTGGGAAGGGGCTGACCCCAATGTGATGCCATTTCAATTTATAGAAAAATATGTTCTAAGGTTATCAGAAAAGTGAGATTAGTGAATTGGTGTGATTGCTGAGAGAAAGAGCAAGGCTCCGTGCAGGAAATTCACCGGTTCCTCTTTTAATGCTGTAGAGCTTGCAACATCTCCATCGTTAGAACTTGCATATATCATAGCTGCCCCGAGAATGGCATATTATATGACCTACAGTACGAGAATTTACGATATTTATTTAAAATACATTGCACCGGAAGATATGCATGTGTATTCTATAGATGAAGTTTTCATGGATGTAACGGCGTATCTTTCAACCTACAAGATGACAGCCCATGAGTTGGCACTTAAAATGATTCGGGATGTCCTTGGGGAAACCGGTGTTACGGCAACGGCCGGTATTGGCAGCAACATGTACCTTTGCAAGATTGCCATGGATATTGTGGCAAAGAAGATGCCAGCAGATAAGGATGGGGTGCGTATCGCAGAGCTTACGGAGCGAAGCTACAGGAAATTATTATGGAATCATACGCCACTGACCGATTTCTGGAGAATAGGCAATGGATACGCCAAGAAACTTATGGAAAACGGCATGTTTACAATGGGGATGAGGGCCTACTACAATAGCTGAGATTCGGGCATATAAACCACAGAATAACAGTGTAAGCTCCAGGCAGGTATTACATTGCCCTATACAGCAGAGAAAGCAAAGCTTATTGTGAAGGAGATGACGGATTTACTGGTTCTTGATCTCGTGGATAAGAAACTTCTTACAGACCAGATGGTGCTTCATATTGGATACGATATCGAAAGTCTGACAGATCCGGAGGTTCAAAGAAAGTATCAGGGCGAGCTGATGGGAGTAAGTGGATATAATCTTGCGGTCTCTCTCGTATGGTTTTTGGCATTGATGCTGGGAACAGGAGTACTTCCGCATGTAATGGACATTACAATCAATTATGGATCTGATACATATTGGTGCAGAGGAGGTATTTTTGTTAATCTCTGTATTGTGTTTTTAATCATTCTTACTATTACGGGATTTGGGTATACTATCAGTTACAAAATAGTGGAGATAAAGTGTATTCATTTGGACGGTGGATTGGATGGAGCAATGGAAGTAAATGATGCCGCTATGAATGCAAATCTGAAAGGACAAATAGCAAAAGCGGCAGGGGGAGCGTATGTTGATACGAAGGCGCTTACAGCCCGATGGCTATTTTGTCAAGGTATTGTGTGCAAAATGGTGTAAGTATAATGAATTCGCGTGTGTTTAAGTGGATAAACAGAGCATGCATTGCAGCGCAGATTATATTTGCTGTTGCTTGTTTCTGTATCTTGATTCAATATTAGTAGTCGGGAGAAGTTAATGGGAAAGATAATAATTCACAAATCGCTTTTAGACCATATAAAGATTGACGGAAGTTTTATTGATGATAAAGTTAAAGAGTTAGAAATGGCTAGTGGAATATATGATATAGTTGGCGGAACAGATTGCGATTCATCATATAATACAGAAAGCTATCAGCATGGAAGTAAATCCAGTATAACCTGGGGAATACATGAAAAAGTGAAAATTGACGATAAATCCGTTTGCCATGTGCATGTAAAAAGAAAATTGTCATTTTATATATTGTTCCGGTAATCAAAGTGAAATATGAGAGTAATGAGGTATTATAAAATGTCAGATATCAAAGGTAAGATAGTTTTAAAAACACCTTTCATTTGTGAATGTTGTATCAGAAGTGATAGGGTATACAAAACTCTAAATTTTTCAAAAAAACACAATGGTTGAACTATCAGCAGGCAAGCATATGATTAATGTGGGTATCGGTTATGATGAAATGCCAGAGAGCAGCAGAGTATATAGTGCGGATACTTGGGCATGGGAAAGCGATAAAGCAATAGAAATCGGTGAAAATGCTTTGCTTATTTCGATAAAGAGAAAATGGCATTTATTTAGCCGGTTACAGTAGAAGCTGAAATAATAAAATAGTGGAAACATACTGCAAGGAGATAATGATGAGTAAGTTGAGTTTTGATAAGAAAACCTTTAACTGGGGCTATGGTTTTGTCTATACCTTCCAAAGTCGAAGTTAGAAGACCACAGTCACAATTATTATGAATTCTATTTCTTTTTGGAAGGAAATGTATCGATTGAAATTGCAGGAGAAAGGCGTCCGCTTCAGTACGGAGATGTCGTTCTAATTCCGCCGGAAGTGGCACACCATGTTGTGATTCATGATGTGGAAATGCCGTATCGCAGATTTGTCTTTTGGATTAGCAAAGAGTATGCAAATCAGTTGATGCAGTTGTCACAAGCTTACGGATATCTGATGCAACAGGCAGCGGTGACTGGTAAATACATTTTCCATAATGATAGAATTTCGTTTAACGCAATACAGACAAAAGGTGTTTCGTTTGATAGAAGAAATCCACTCCAATCGTTTTGGAAAAGAAGCGAAGATATCTTTGTGCCTGAATGATCTGATACTTCATTTGAATCGAACAGCATATGAGCAGGAGCATCCGAAGAGTCAGAAAGAGGAGCAGAACTTATATGAGAATCTGATGGATTATATCGAAGAACATCTAGATGAGGAATTGACATTAGAGAAGCTGGCAGGTGAATTCTTTGTCAGCAAATACTATATTGCGCATATCTTTAAAGAAAATATTGGACTATCCATTCATCAATATATCATGAAAAAAAAGGCTGTCTGTTAGTAGGGATGCCATTCTCACCGGATACAAAATCACAGAAGTATACTTGATGTATGGATTTAAAGATTACTCTAGCTTCTTTCGGGCGTTTAAAAAGGAGTACGGAATATCGCCGAAGGAATTTCGAGAGATGAATTCGGTGGATGTAAACGAATTTACGAACAAAATATAGAAATCATGAACGTAATAATTTTTGCCATTCGCTATAATTTCTATTATGAGATACCCTATGTATAATGGAAATGAAGGAGAATATTCGGATATGAAAGCGATAAAACTTAGAACGGAGCAGAAGGTAAACCAATCGGAATAGACGGAAAGAACAGTTCCTCTCATGGATTTGTGAGGACGGAATCTCTCAGAGTGCATATCAGATTAAAGCATGTACTGGAGACCAGACCATTTATGATAGCGGTAAAGTGGCAAGTCAGGACATGCATCATCTGTTGGAACTGAATCTGGAAAGCAGACAGCGTGTCTGCTGGAAGGTGTGTCTGTGGGATGAAAAGACGAAGCCGGAGAATGGAGTGAAGAGGCTTATTTTGAAATGGGTCTCTTAAGCGATGAAGATTGGAATGCCCAGTGGATCAATCCAGAACTTTCCAAACTTACAACAAAGGAATACGACTGCAGTGATGCAATCAATGCACAGGCAAAGAGGGAATGGGAAACACGGGAAATCGAAGGCGAGTATGAAGTACATCAGCCTGCAAGCTACCTGCGACGTGTATTCAGTGCACCTGAGGGAACAATGAAAAGATTCTATATTACCTGTCACGGGTTATATGAGGCATGGCTAAATGGAAAACGTGTAGGTGATGCCGTTCTGATGCCGGGCAGTAGCAATTACAATAATGAGCTTATTTATCAGACATATGATGTTGCAGATTTATTGCGTGAAGGTGAGAATGAGCTGGTGATTGTTCTTGGTGATGGCTGGTATCGTTCTACATCCGGAGTCGATGGTGACCGCGGTGTGTTCGGACAGGAACTGGGATTATTATGTCAGTTGGAAGTGGATGGAGAATCGGTGCTTGTATCTGATGAGACATGGGAAGCAAGTCAGGCAGGACCTCTGCAGCAGAATGATATGCAGCAGGGAGAAGTATACGATGCGAGAAAAGAAACATTTGCCACAGAAAACGGCGTGTGGCATCCGGTAAAAACAGAAGACTTTGATAAGAACCTGCTGAAAGGAATGAATACTGTCCCAATCAAGGAAATGGAGAACTTCGAAGGTAAACTGATTCAGACTCCGAATGGAGAGACGATCATCGATTTCGGACAGAATCTTGCCGGATATGTGGAATTTACTGTATTTGGCAAAGACGGTGAAACGATTGTTCTGACTCATGGAGAGTCTTTGGATGAGAACGGGAACTTCACGACGGAGAATTTCCAGGATCGTAAACGCCACAAAGAGGGCGGTACGTATCAGATGATTTCATACATTTGCAAGGATGGAGAGAATCACTACAAGCCGAGATTTACCATCATGGGATTCCGCTACGCAAAAGTGGAGACAATACTTGATCTGTCAGATGCAACATTTATCGCGCATGCAGTGTATTCCGAGATGGAAGAGACAGCAGACTTCACTTGTGGAAATGCGGATGTGAACCAGTTGGTATGGAACAGTAAATGGAGTCAGAAGGGCAACTTCTGTGATGTGCCGACCGACTGCCCGACTCGTGAGAGAGCAGCGTGGACAGGAGATGCGGGACTTTATGTCGATACGGGGCTGATGCTGATGGATAGTTATAATGTATATAGAAAATGGCTGGCGCAGTGTCGTTACGGACAGTATCCGGAAGGCAAGGTGGCAAATATCGCACCGCCGAACAGCAAAGGAAGCTTTATGACAGCGATGCTGGCAGGTTCTGTCGGCTGGGGGGATGCCTGCATTATTGTGCCAATGGCAATGTATCGTAAGTATGGAGATGTTCGTATACTGGAAGAAAATTATGAAATGATGAAGAACTGGTATGCCTTTTGGAAAGCCGTGCAGAGAACAATGCAATTCAGTCGGGTATTGATTACGGTGAGTGGTGCGAGCCGGGAACCAATCCAATGATGTCTATGCAGAACGGAAACTTTGATGTTGCAACCGCATATTTCGCACATTCCGGGGAAACGTTGTCTGAGATTGCAGCGATTCTCGGCAAAGAAGAGGATGCGGCACATTACCGTGAAGTATCAGAAAACGCCAAGAAAGCATTTGAGGAAATCTTTACGAAAGACGGCGTGGTAGAATCAGAGCGTCAGTGTCAGTACATCCGTCCGATTCAGTTTGGCCTTGTGAATGAAGAAAACTGTGCGAAGAATGCAGAGAAGCTGAACGAACTGGTGCTTGCAAATGACTATCATCTGAACACCGGATTCCTGACAACACCGGCAATCTGCGGTATACTGTGCGAATACGGATATGAAGATACCGCATTCAAACTTCTGCTTCAGGAGTCTGCACCGGGATGGCTGTATGCCGTGAAGAAAGGTGCCACGACAATCTGGGAGACATGGGATGGTATCAATGAAGAAGGAAAACCAAGCGAATCTCTGAATCATTATTCCTATGGTGCAATTACCGGATGGCTGATCGGTGGCGTATGCGGAATTCAGCAGGAAGGAAGAAAAATCACAATAAAACCAATCGCATGCAAGGAATTATCGCATGCAAAGGCAGTGTATGATTCTCCGGTTGGAACAATTGAGAGCGGATGGAAATACGAAGGTAATAAGATTACGTTCGAGTTTGTTATTCCGGTGAACACGGTGGCAGAAGTAGTGCTACCGAATGGGGAGAGACATGAACTTGCGCCGGGAGTACATCAGTTCTAATGGATGTGGATAGTTAAAAAAGAAATGGATACACATGTAAGGGGGGCTTACCGATTTATTTCGATAAGCCCCCTTTTTGTTGCTGAATCTCGTTGATTTTTTTCATCTGAAAGCTCGGTGTTATCTAAAAGCATTGTCCGGAACATTTGAAGTAACATTTGAAAAGCCTGTATCCATGTGATATCAGACATTTCATCTGAAAAGTATAGAAAAAGCTCGCGCAGGGATCGATTATCATTGGATTCCCTGCTTTCCAGCGACAACATCATGTATCGTGTAAAAACGACTGCAGTATGTGAAGTCATTGCATCATAGGAAAGGGAGTTACATTCTTTGCTGAGGTTAAGGTAGCTTTTGCACACCTTGAAGAACACATCTATGTCCCAACGTTTTCCATAGATCCGGATGATTTCATTCTCATCCAGATTTACGTCCGTGGAAATAAGGCAGAGATATTCCTTGCGTTTATTACGATTGCGAACATAAACTACTTTGGCAGGAATGATTTCACCATCCTTTACAACATCAACCATAACGGAAAGCAGATATCTTGATCTTCCGCGCCTCTTTTTGTTCGTGTTGTAGATAGAAGTTAGAGACATATCTTCGCCATTGTAGCGGAAAAACATCTTTGGTGTTTTCTTGACCATGCCGATTACATCGTAACCCATACTTTTTACTGCGTGAAGAGTGCTTGGTGATGAAAACCAGCTGTCAAAAAGAACATATTTCGCCGGAATTGCAGCTTTCTTGGCTGCATCCAAAAGCGTAAGCATGGCTTGTGTTCCTTTTTCCATGGAAAGCTTCCGGCGTTTGTAGCCAACAGTTCTTTTATCCACTTCTGTTGCTTCATTGATGCGGTTTTTCCTGTTTTCTGTGGAAAGAAGAACGCTGTTGACCGGTAGGAAAGTGCTTCCATCTGACCAGCCTAAAGTAAGCATTCGAAAACCAAAGCGATATTTATGTTTTGCATGGTCATAGACTTTGGCAAGGAGTTCAACCTTTTTTGAGCGGTTATGCTCAAACATGGAATCATCAATGATAAGAACATTTGCACGATCCTCGGAATCTAAAGGCAGAATGGCATCCCTGATGATTCGGGTTGAAAGTATTGTTGTGAAGCGGATCCAGTTGATCTGAATCATTTTCATAAAACGATATACAGTATCCTTCGCAAAATCAGGAGTGTTCCGTCCTGTGATCAGATTCATATACATACTTCTGTTAGAAAAAATCAACAGAAACAGATACTGGAAAAATTCCATTACTGGAAGGCCTTTCTTTTTGTAGGCATTGGACGCTTTCAAAGCTGAAGAAACATGAAATCTCGTAAAAATCTTTTGATAGATTTTGAAATCTGCTTATCATTTCTGGAAAGGAATGTGCGGACGTCGTGCATGGAATCGCTTCCCGGTGGATATAGTTATTAGGAGAAAACATGACGCGGAGGATTGCCATGGAGCGGGAAGAGCGGATCAGACATCAGAAAGAATTCCTTATTAAGTTTGCATACTGGGCGGTGTGGGGTGGACTTGTCCTCGCGGCGGTAAAAATGATCGGACCGGTGCTCCTGCCGTTTATTGCGGCATTTTTGTGGCGTGGATTCTCTCGTTTCCAGTGGTGTTTGCGACGGAACGCATGCATATAAGGCGCGGGATTGCAGCAGTGGCGGTCGTTCTGCTGTTTTACGGACTGGCGGGACTGCTGATCGGATTCCTTGGAAACCGCATCATGCTTTTGGGACAGGAGCTGCTAGGGGAAGTGGTGCGGTTTGTCTCGGAGACGATTTTTCCGATGATGAAGCATTTCTGCGCGTGGACGGCAGGTTTGACTGGAGAGACGGTGGGAGGGGAGGTGCTGCGGACGGCGGGTACGGAGTCGGCGGAGGCGGTCAGCCGGGCAGGGGAGCTTCTGACCGGAATGTCCGGCACCCTGCTGCAGCAGGTCTCCGGCATTGCGGTGAATATTCCGGGGATGTGCTTTAAATTGCTGCTTGCGGTCATATCGACGGTGTTCATGGAACTGGATTTCCCACAGATCATGTATTTCCTCGAAAAGATCATACCGGAAAAATGGAAGGAGACGGTGTCTGCCGTCAAAAAGGGAACCTTCGGAACGATGGGAAAATGTGCGGCGGCATACGTTTTCATCTTTTTGATGACGTTTGCGGAACTTGCGGCAGGTCTGCTTCTTCTGCGGATCGAGGGCGCTTTTGCGATAGCGTTTCTGATCGCGGTGTTAGATATTCTGCCGGTGCTCGGCACGGGAACCGTGCTGCTTCCGTGGGCGGTGATTGCGTTTGCCGGCGGCAATGCCAGAATGGGAATCGGGGTGATGGGGCTGTATCTGATCATCACGGTGGTGCGCAACATTGTGGAGCCGAAGCTGGTGGGAAAACAGATGGGGCTCTCGCCGGTTGTGATGCTGCCGTGCATGATTCTAGGGCTTCACTTTTTCGGAATCCTTGGACTGTTCGGAGTGCCGCTTCTGGCATCGTTTTTGAAAAAACTCTACAGTGACGGCTATTTTTCTGAAAAACTTTCCGGAGATTGTCAAAAGAAAAATTGAACTTGTCACACAAAACATGTATAATAGAACAAGAATATGTTTGACAGGGGAAATGACAATGACAGAGAAGATTATTTTGACAGGTGACCGTCCTACCGGCAGACTGCATGTGGGACATTATGTGGGTTCTCTGAAGCGGAGAGTGGAACTTCAGAATTCGGGGACGTTTGATAAGATATTTATTATGATTGCGGACGCACAGGCGCTGACGGACAACGCCGACAATCCCGCAAAGGTGCGCGACAATATTATGGAAGTGGCACTCGACTACCTTTCGGTTGGAATCGATCCGGCGAAGTCTCATATTTTTATCCAGTCCTACGTGACGGAGCTGACGGAGCTGACATTCTATTACCAGAATCTGGTTACGGTCTCCAGATTGCAGCGCAACCCGACGGTTAAGGCGGAGATTCAGATGCGTAACTTCGAGGCGAGCATTCCGGTCGGATTCTTCAATTATCCGATCAGCCAGGCGGCGGACATCACGGCATTTCATGCGACGACGGTTCCGGTCGGCGAGGATCAGATGCCGATGCTTGAGCAGACCAAGGAGATTGTACATAAGTTTAATGCGGTGTATGGTGAGACGCTCACAGACCCGCAGATTTTACTTCCGGATAACAAGGCCTGCTTAAGACTTCCGGGTACCGACGGAAAGGCCAAAATGAGCAAGTCGCTCGGCAACTGCATCTATCTCTCGGAGAGTGAGGCGGATGTGAAGAAGAAGATCATGTCCATGTTCACGGACCCGGATCATATCCGGATCGAAGATCCTGGAAAACTCGAAGGAAATACCGTATTTACCTATCTGGATGCATTCTGTACGGACGGGCATTTTGCGGAATATCTGCCGGAGTATGCGAACCTGGATGAGCTGAAGGCACATTACAAACGCGGCGGTCTGGGGGATGTCAAGGTGAAGAAGTTCCTGAATAATGTCATGCAGGAGGAGCTGTCTCCGATCCGTGCACGCAGGAAGGAATATGAGCAGCGCATCGGCGATGTGTATGATATTTTAAAGGCGGGAAGCGAAGTGGCAAAGGAAGAGGCTGCAAAGACACTTTCCGAGGTAAAGCATGCCATGAAGATTGATTATTTTGATACACCGGAGTTCCTGGAGGAACAGGTGAAGAAGTATTCCGAGTAATCACAAATTGTTTTTTACAAATTCAGGCAATTCATGTTATATTATACTTGCACCTTGACGGTGTATCATGTATGATATTTCATGAGTTGCTTTCTCTTTTTTTGACAGGGAAAGCAGATCGGACGGCAGGCTGTCCGGATTGTAATTGAGGAGGATGCGACATTATGGAAAATGAAAATGTCTCAAAGAATTTTATTGAGCAGATGATTGACAAGGACATCGAGGAAGGGCACTGCAAGGTTGTTCATACCAGATTTCCACCGGAACCGAATGGCTATCTGCATATCGGTCATGCGAAGTCCATTCTTTTGAATTATGGTCTGGCACAGAAATATGGTGGAAAGTTTAATCTGAGATTTGACGATACAAATCCTACCAAGGAGAAGACCGAGTTCGTGGAGGCGATCACGGAGGACATCAAGTGGCTTGGCGCGGACTGGGAAGGCAGACTTTTCTTCGCGTCCGATTATTTCGATCAGATGTATGAGTGTGCCGTAGAGCTGATAAAAAAAGGAAAAGCTTATGTCTCTGATCTGTCTGCAGAGCAGATCCGTGAGTACCGCGGAACGCTGACGGAGTCGGGCAAGGAAGATCCGTACAGCGGCAGAAGCGTCGAGGAGAACTTAAAGCTGTTTGAGGAGATGCGGGAAGGAAAGTATGCGGACGGTGAGAAAGTGCTCCGTGCGCGCATCGATATGAGTTCTTCCAACATCAATATGAGAGATCCGGTCATCTACCGTGTGGCACACATGACACACCACAGAACCGGCGATAAATGGTGCATCTACCCCATGTACGATTTTGCACATCCGCTCGAGGATGCGATCGAGGAATCACACATTCCATCTGTACGCTGGAGTTTGAGGATCACAGACCGCTCTATGAGTGGGTCATCAACGAGGTGGGCGCACAGATTATCCCGGATAAGGATGAGATGCCGCCGAGACAGATTGAGTTTGCAAAGCTGTATCTGACCAACGTGGTAACCGGCAAGCGTTACATCAAGCGCCTGGTGGAGGAAGGCATTGTGGACGGATGGGATGATCCGCGTCTGGTATCCATCGCAGCGCTGCGCAGAAGAGGATTCACACCGGAATCATTAAAGATGTTCGTAGAACTGTGCGGTATTTCAAAGGCAAACAGTTCTGTTGACTATGCAATGTTAGAGTACTGCATCCGCGAGGATCTCAAGATGAAGAAGTCCCGTATGATGGCAGTTCTTGATCCGGTGAAGGTTGTGATTGACAACTATCCGGAAGGACAGACCGAGTATCTGGACGTTGTGAACAATCTGGAGAATGAGGCGCTTGGCTCACGTAAGATTCCGTTTTCGAGAGAACTCTATATCGAACGCGAAGACTTCATGGAGGAGCCGCCGAAGAAGTATTTCCGTATGTTCCCGGGCAATGAAGTACGCCTGATGAATGCATATTTTGTAACCTGCAACAGCTTTGAGAAGGATGAGAACGGCAATGTGACAGTGATCCATTGTACTTACGATCCGGCGTCCCGCGGCGGCAACAGCCCGGACGGCAGAAAGGTAAAAGGTACGATTCACTGGGTATCCGCAGCACATGCGGTTCCTGCAACGGTCAGACTGTATGAGAATATCGTGGACGAGGAGAAAGGGGTATACAATGAGGATGGAAGTCTGAACCTCAATCCGAATTCACTGACTGTGTTAAAGAACTGTATGGTGGAGGAGAATCTTGCTGGGGCAAAGGCTTACGACAGTTTCCAGTTTGTACGCCAGGGATTCTTCTGTGTGGATGCAAAGGATTCGACGCCGGAGCAGCTGGTGTTCAACCGCATTGTGTCACTGAAGAGTTCATTCAAGCTGCCAACTGCGTAGGACGCGGTCTGAGATTTAGGAGGAATAGATATGAATTTATTATCCGGTTTGGAAAAATTTGGTTTAAAGGCAGAGGATACCACGAATCTTTTTGCGGAAGAAAAGAAAGAAGTCGTGGGAGAGGACGGCACAAAGCAGGAGGCGGCGCCGACAGAAGAAAGCTTTCTTCTGGAAAAGGCTGTGCGTTGTGCAGTGTGCGACAAGGTATTTAAGACAAAGATGATCAAGAGTGGAAGATTAAAGCGTCTTGAGTCCGATATGGATCTGCGCCCGCGCTATGAGCACATCGACACCTTAAAGTACAGTGTGATTTCCTGTCCGTACTGCGGTTATACCGCGATTACGCGCTATTTTGAACACCTGTCCTCCATGCAGGTCAAGATGATCAAGGAGAAGATCTGCGTGAATTTCAAGCCGGCGGACAATGTGGAGCCGACGCTGATCGATTATGATACCGCGATCGAGCGCTACAAGCTGGCACTGTTCAACACGATTGTGAAAAAAGGTAAGAACAGTGAGAAGGCATATACCTGCCTGAATCTTGCATGGCTGCTGCGCGGCAAGCGCGAGTCTTTAGATGCGAAAGATCCGAAGATGGCAGAGCAGATCAAGGAGTGCAGGGAGCAGGAAGAGGCGTTCTATGCACAGGCGTATGAAGGCTTTACCAAGGCGGTATCCACAGAGACCTATCCGATGTGCGGCATGGATGAGTGCACGATGGATTACCTGCTCGCGACGATGGCATACCACTACAAAAAGTACGATGTTGCATCGAAGTGCATTGCAAGAATCCTGCAGTCTGCGGCGGCATCCAAGAAGATGAAGGACCGCGCGTACGAACTCAAGGAGCGCATTGTCGAGGAGATCAAGAGAAGCAAGGCATAACGACGGATAAGGCTTTATGATGATAGAGATTATGATGAACTTACAGGGGGGAGCGAAAGCTCCCCTCTATGAGAAAATATACGAATACATCAAGAGTGAGATTACAGACGGCAGGGTTCCGAGAGGGGAACGGCTGCCGTCCACGCGTCTTCTGGCGAAGAATCTTGCGGTGAGCAGAAGCACCGTAGAGATGGCATACGATCAGCTCCTGGCAGAGGGATATATACAAGCGGAACCCTGCCGGGGTTTTTTTGTATGCGACATCGCGGAGCTGTACCGGCTTCGGGGAAACAGCGCTGGAGAAACGGGACGGGTACACAGAGCGGAAAAACCGGTCTGTCTGGTTGATTTTTCCCCGTATGCGATTGATACCCGCAGTTTTCCGTACAACGTCTGGCGGAAGATCAGCCGGAATGTGCTGTTGGATGACAGCGAGGAACTGCTGATGGCGGGGGACGGACAGGGGAGTACAGCCTGCGCAGTGAGATTGCGGACTATCTGCATCACGCCAGAGGTGTGAACTGCCGCCCGGAAAACATTGTGCTCGGAGCCGGAAATGAGTATCTGGAGATTTTGCTTACGCAGCTTCTCGGAGGAAATAAGACTGTGCTCATGGAGAACCCGGGATATCCGCAGGCATACCACACGTTTCGGAATATGGGATACCGGGTGGTGACGGTGCCAGCGGACGAGCAGGGGCTTAGCGGCGGTACGGTGCGTGCGCCGTAGAGCCGGAACTGGTCTATATGATGCCATCACATCAGTTTCCGACCGGCAGCGTCATGCCTCTTGGAAGGAGACTTGAACTTCTTGCGTGGGCGGCGGAGCAGGAGGAGCGCTATCTGATCGAGGACGATCACGACAGCGAGTACCGCTACCGCGGAAAGCCGATTCCATCGCTGCAGAGCGTGGATGGACTTGGAAAGGTGATTTACCTTGGGACATTTTCCAAAAGCATCGCGCCGTCTCTGCGTATCAGCTATATGGTGCTTCCACAACAGCTGATGGAGCGTTACCGCACCGTCTGCGGATTTTATTCGACGACGGTGCCGCGCATGCAGCAGGAGATTCTCCGGGAGTTCTTGCGGGATGGGCATTTTGAGCGGCATCTTAATAAGATGCGCGGTATTTACCGCGGCAGGCATGATTTCCTGATCGGTGAACTGAAAAAAAGAAGCTGGGTGCTCTCAGTCAGCGGAGACCATGCGGGACTCCATGTGCTCGTGGAGGCAGATACCGGATGCAGCGAGAGGGAGATCTGTGAGCGTGCGGCTGCGCAGGGCGTGAAAGTATCGGGGCTCGGCGAATATGCGCTGACGAAAGAGGATGGCAGTGACAGAAAATGTCCGGTGCTGCTGCTTGGATATGGCAGCCTGACCGAGCAGGAGATCCAGATGGGGCTTGCCGTGCTGGATGCGATACTGGATGCGCAGGAAAGCGCATGATCAGGAAGAAAATTATCGGAATGTGAATAACCGGACAGAAAAGGAACCCCCGGAAATCTGCCGAAACGGCAGATTTCCGGGGGTTCTTGTGTAAGCAATCCGGATGTACGATTTATTCGTATTTGTTTTTCTCGCCGATTTCCTGCATCTTCATTGCACGAACTTTTAACGGCAGTCCGAACAGTGTGATGAATCCGGAAGCATCGTGGTGATCGTAGAGATCGCCGGTGGTGAAGCTTGCCAGGGACTCGCTGTAGAGAGAATACGGGGAGGTCGTTCCGGCTTTGATGATGTTGCCCTTGTAAAGCTTGAACTTGACTTCACCGGTCACATATTCCTGTGTGGAGGTGACAAATGCTTTCACTGCGTCGCAGAGAGGGGTGTACCATTTGCCCTCGTATACGATCTGAGCGAGCTTGTTGCCCATATCTTTCTTCACTTCCATGGTAGCACGGTCAAGTACCAGCTCCTCGAGCTGCTGATGTGCTTCCATCAGAATGGTTCCGCCAGGAGTCTCATAGACACCGCGGGACTTCATGCCGACAACACGGTTCTCCACGATGTCGATGATGCCGACGCCGTGCTTGCCGCCGAGACGGTTCAACTCACGGATAATATCGGAAACCTTCATCTTCTTGCCGTTGACGGAGGTCGGAACACCTTTCTCGAAGGTCATGGTCACATACTCGCCCTCCTCAGGAGCTTTTTCCGGGGAGACGCCGAGTACCAGCAGGTGATCGTAGTTCGGCTCACAGGCAGGATCCTCGAGCTCAAGACCCTCGTGGCTGATATGCCAGATGTTGCGGTCACGGCTGTAGCTGGTGTCTGCGGAGAACGGAAGATGAATGCCGTGTGCCTGGCAGTATGCGATCTCATCCTCGCGGGACTGCATGGTCCACTTGTCGTCTCTCCATGCAGCGATAATCTTGAGATCCGGAGCGAGAGCCTTGATGGCAAGCTCAAAACGGATCTGGTCGTTTCCTTTTCCGGTAGCGCCGTGGCAGATGGCGGTAGCGCCTTCTTTTCTTGCGATCTCAACCAGCTTCTTGCCGATTAACGGACGTGCCATGGAAGTGCCGAGCAGATATTTGTTCTCGTAGATGGCATTCGCCTGTACGCACGGCATGATGTAGTCATCGCAGAACTCGTCGATGATGTCGACGATGTAAAGCTTGGAAGCTCCGCAGGAGATGGCTCTTTCTTCCAGACCGTCCAGTTCTTCCTCCTGACCGCAGTCGATGCAGCAGCAGATGACTTCGTAATCGTAATTCTCCTTTAACCAGGGAATGATGGCGGTGGTGTCCAGACCGCCGGAGTAAGCTAAGATAACTTTTTCTTTCATGGGCTTTTTTTCCTTTCTGTAAATCATTAACTGCAATCAATATACAACATATGCAACGGAAAAGCAAGTGAAAAAATATACATATATTTCAAATAAAAATGCATATACATGTACAAAGCATACAGAATAAAAATAGGGAAAACCTATATAAATTAAGGAAAAAAGAAATCCAAAACAAGAAAAACGTTGCATAAATAGTAAAACAGTGCTTGCATAAAAGAAAAAACGGATGTATAATTATGCAAGAATATTTCTAAAAAGCGGACAAAAAATACTTTACTATGGCAAAGAGGTAGACTAATATAGTGATATAGTGTGAAAAGATTTTTTGCAGGAAAAGGAAAGGCGGAATACGAACATGATAAAGGCAGGAATCATAGGTGCGACCGGTTATGCGGGAAATGAGCTGGTGCGTCTTCTGATGGGACATAAAGAAGTGGAGATTAAATGGTACGGTTCCAGAAGTTATATAGATCAGAAATACGCAGAAGTATATCAGAACATGTTTGAGATCGTGGATGACGTGTGTATGGACGACAATATGGAAGCACTGGCAGAGCAGGTGGATGTGATCTTTACGGCGACGCCGCAGGGATTTCTGGCAGGCGTCTTAAACGAAGGACTTCTTGAGAAGACAAAGATCATCGATCTGTCCGCGGATTTCCGTATCAAGGATGTTGCGGTGTATGAGAAATGGTACAAGATTGAGCACAAGAGCCCGCAGTTTATCGGGGAGGCGGTGTACGGCCTTTGCGAAGTGAACCGCGATAAAGTGAAACATGCGAGACTGGTTGCCAACCCGGGCTGCTACACAACCTGTTCGATTCTGACGGCATATCCGCTGGTGAAGGAAGGGCTGATCGATCCGGATACCCTTATCATTGATGCGAAGTCCGGTACCTCCGGCGCAGGGCGCGGTGCGAAGCTGCCGAATCTGTTCTGTGAGGTCAATGAGAATATAAAGGCGTACGGTGTCACGAGCCACAGACATACACCGGAGATTGAAGAGCAGCTCGGCTACGCGGCAGGCAGACCGGTTGTTGTGAATTTTACGCCGCATCTGGTGCCGATGAACCGCGGAATTCTGGCGACAGAATATGCCACCCTGACGAAAAAGGCGGACGGAAGTCTTCCTTCTTACGAGGAGATCAAGGCGGCTTACGATAAGTATTATGCGAAGGAAAAGTTCGTCCGCGTGCTTCCGAAGGATGCGTGCCCGGAGACCAAATGGGTCGAGGGAAGCAATTATGTGGATATCGGTTTTAAGATCGATGAGCGCACGGGCAGAATCGTGATGATGGGAGCGCTTGACAATCTGGTCAAGGGTGCGGCCGGACAGGCAGTGCAGAACATGAATCTGCTGTTTGGATTTGACGAGGCGGAAGGGCTTTGTCTGGTGCCGATGTTCCCGTAGATACAGAGCGAAAACAGAACCCGGGAAGGATTTTCCACGGAAGGAAGCAGCGGGAAAATGAACCGGAAATGATAAAGAGAAGAGATGGAAGTATGAAAGAGACAGAACCGGTCATCCGCGAGATGACAATGGATGATTTTGAAGCGGTACATGCGTTATGGATGGAGATTCACGGGTTTGGAATCCGCAGCATCGATGATTCCAGAGAGGGCGTGGAGCGTTTTATAAGACGTAATCCGACCACCAGCATGGTAGCGGTGGCGGAGGGAAAGATTGTGGGCGCGATTCTCTGCGGACATGACGGGAGAAGAGGCTGCCTGTATCATGTATGCGTGCAGGAGGCGTACCGCAAGCACGGGATCGGACAGAAACTTGTGGGTGCCTGCGTGGATGCGCTTGCGGCAGAGCATATCAACAAGATCAATCTGATTGCATTCAAGAAAAATGAAGTCGGAAACCGTTTCTGGCAGGGACTCGGGTGGACTTTCCGCGAGGATGTCAACTATTACGAATACGTCACAAATGAGGACAATATCACGACCTATAATCCATAGGAAGAAAAGGAGTGCGGAATGATAAAGATGATAAAGGGCGGAGTGACCGCCGCAAAAGGATTTTGTGCTGCCAGCACGGCGGCCGGTATCAAATATCAGAACAGACAGGACATGGCAATGCTCTACAGCGAGGTTCCCTGTGCGGTGGCGGGAACTTTTACCACGAATCTGGTGAAGGCTGCCCCGGTAAAGTGGGATCAGAAGATTGTATACGAGAGCAAAAAGGCGCAGGCGGTTGTGATCAATGCGGGGATTGCCAATGCGTGTACCGGCGAGGAGGGAATGCGCTACTGCAGACAGACGGCGGAAAAAGTCGGTGAACTGCTTCCGGTTCCCAAGGATCAGGTGCTCGTGGCATCGACCGGAGTGATCGGCATGCAGCTTCCGATGGAGCGCATCTGTGCGGGAATTGAGGCGATGGTTCCGGCATTGTCGGGTGAGACAGAGAGCGGTCATGCGGCGGCACAGGCGATCATGACGACGGATACCCACGAGAAGGAGATTGCGGTGGAAGTCATGCTTGGCGGCGTTCCTGTTACGATCGGCGGCATGTGCAAAGGCTCGGGCATGATTCATCCGAACATGTGCACGATGTTGAGTTTTGTGACAACGGATGCGGCGATCGCACAGCCCCTGCTTTTAGAAGCGCTGCAGGCAGATGTCTGCGACACCTATAATATGATCTCCGTGGACGGCGACACTTCCACCAATGATACCTGTCTGCTTTTAGCGAACGGGATGGCGGAGAATCCGGTCATTTCAGAGAAAAATGAGGATTACGACAGGTTCTGCGAGGCATTGCGGACAGTCAATGAATATCTGGCGAAGCAGATGGCAGGCGACGGCGAGGGAGCCACGGCGCTGTTTGAGGTGAAGGTCATCGGAGCAGAGACGAAAGAGCAGGCGAAGATCATCAGCAAGTCGGTCATCACATCGAATCTGACCAAGGCGGCAATCTACGGACACGATGCAAACTGGGGAAGAATTCTCTGTGCGATGGGTTACTCGGGCGCACAGTTTGATCCGGAGAAGGTGGATCTGTTCTTTGAGAGTGCGGCAGGAAAAATGCAGATCATAAAGGACGGCGTGGCACTTGACTACAGCGAGGAGGAGGCGACGAAGATCCTCTCGGAGCCGGAGGTGACGGCGATCGCGGATATCAAGATGGGCACGGCGGAGGCGACGGCGTGGGGCTGTGATCTGACATATGATTATGTCAAGATCAACGCGGATTACCGTTCCTAAGCAGAGACGTAAAAATTCAGGGAGAGTGGAGAGAAAATGGACGAGAAAAATATGCAGGAAATTCTGGCAAAGGCGGAAGTGCTGATCGAGGCGCTCCCTTATATACAGCGTTTTAACCGCAAGATCATTGTGGTAAAGTACGGCGGAAGCGCAATGGTGGACGAGGAGTTAAAGCGCCATGTGATCCAGGATGTGACCCTCTTAAAACTGGTTGGATTCAAGCCGATCATCGTGCACGGCGGAGGCAAGGAGATCAGCCGCTGGGTTGGAAAAGTCGGCATGGAGCCGGTGTTTGTCAACGGACTCCGCAAGACGGATGAGGCGACGATGGAGATTGCGGAGATGGTCTTAAATAAGGTCAACAAATCTCTGGTCAAGCTGGTGGAAGAGCTGGGTGTCAATGCAATCGGTATCAGCGGCAAGGACGGCGGACTGCTCAAGGTGGAGAAAAAATATTCCAACGGGGAGGACATCGGATTTGTCGGCGAGATCACGGAGGTCAATCCGAAGATCCTCTACGATCTTCTGGAGAAGGATTTTCTGCCGATCGTGTGTCCGGTCGGAATGGATGATGCCTACAACAGCTACAATATCAACGCGGATGATGCGGCTTGTGCGATTGCAAAGGCGGTCAGCGCGGAGAAGCTTGCATTTTTGACGGACATTGAGGGTGTATACAAGGATCCTTCGGACAAGAGCACGCTCATCTCGGAACTGACCATCGACGAGGCGAGAGCATTGATCGGCGACGGCTTTATCGGGGGCGGTATGCTGCCGAAACTGAACAACTGCATCGACGCCATTGAAAACGGCGTGTCCAGAGTACATATTTTAGACGGGCGGATCGCACATTGTCTGCTCCTTGAAATCTTTACCAACAGAGGTATCGGTACGGCGATCCTTAGTGAGAAAGAGAAGAGGTATTACAATGAATAAAGAGACATGCATGAAAGAGGCGGAGGAGAGCATCCTCCATACCTATAACCGTTTCCCGGTGGTGTTTGACCATGGGGAGGGCGTATACCTGTATGACACGGACGGAAAAGAATATCTGGATTTTGCGGCGGGAATCGCCGTGCAGGCATTTGGGTATCATAACAGGGAGTACAGCGAGGCGCTAAAGACGCAGGTGGATAAGCTGATGCACACGTCCAACCTGTTTTACAACGAGCCGATCACAAGCGCGGCGAAACGTGTCTTAAAGGCAAGCCGGATGGACCGCGTCTTTTTTACGAACAGTGGCACGGAGGCAATCGAGGGAGCCTTAAAAGCCGCAAAGAAATACGCGTACACCAGGGACGGTCATGCAGGGCATGAGATCATTGCCATGAATCACTCGTTCCATGGCAGAAGTCTCGGAGCACTCTCGGTAACCGGCAACAAACATTACCAGGAACCGTTTGAACCGCTGATCCCGGGAATCCGTTTCGCGGAATTTAATCAGTTAGATAGCGTAAAAGCTTTGATAAATGAGAAAACCTGTGCTATTATTTTGGAGACGGTACAGGGCGAGGGTGGAATCTACCCGGCAACCGACGAATTCCTTCAGGGCGTGCGTGCACTCTGCGACGAGCATGACATTCTGCTGATCTTAGATGAGATCCAGTGCGGCATGGGGCGCACCGGCGAGATGTTCGCATGGCAGCACTACGGTGTGAAACCGGACATTATGACCAGCGCGAAGGCGCTTGGATGCGGTGTTCCGGTGGGAGCATTCCTGATGACCGAGCGCGTGGCGGAAAAGTCGCTGGCACCGGGCGATCACGGAACGACCTACGGCGGCAACCCGTTTGTCGGAGCAGCAGTTGACACCGTGCTTAAGATGATGGAGCGGGATCGGATTACAGAGCATGTAAAAGAGATCACGCCGTATCTGGAGCAGAAGCTGGATGCGCTTGTGGAAAAGTATGATTTCCTTACGGCGCGCAGAGGTCTGGGACTGATGCAGGGCGTTGTGTGTGAGAAACCGGTTGGAAAAATTGCGTCAGCAGCATTGGAACACGGACTTGTCGTGATCACGGCAGGCGCCGATGTGCTTCGTTTTGTACCTCCACTGATTATCGGGAAAGAGCATGTGGATGAGATGGCAGAGAAGCTGGATGTGGTTCTGGAAGAGATGTAATTCCCTGATAATGAGAATAAAAAAACGGATTAGGGAAATAAAATGAAACGATTATACAAAAGACTGACGGCGGCAGGACTTGTCGTTGTGCTTGGAATGACAGGAATGGCTGTTATGAATACAGCGGGATGCGGCAGCAGCGGGGATGGTGTGCCCTCCACGGAGACGGGAGAAACGGCGGCGGATGAAGCTTACCGGAGCGCACCGGCAGACCTTACGCTGTGGTATGCGGATGACAGTTATGCAGACTTTTTTACCGAGGCGGCTGTGCGTTATTACGCTAAGACCGGGAAAAAAGTAGCCGTGCAGTATCAGGATACCATTGATTATCTTGGAACTATTTACGATAAGACCATGCAGGATGATGCATTTCCGGATGTTTACCTCTTACCGGGGGACAATCTGGAGGAAGCATACCTCTATGGTCTTGTTTCCGTGAATCAGACGGATCCGTCGGAAAACGGCGTGCTGGAAAAGGCAGTCGAGGCGGCGACCTACGAAGAGCGCGTGCTCGGGTATCCGCTGTCCTACGATGCGTGCGTGTTTATTTACCAGACGGATTATTTTACCGAGGCGCCGGCATCGCTGCAGGCAATCATCGATTATTCCAATGAGAACGAGCCGGCAGAGAATGTGGAATATCTGCTGGAGTGGGATGTCAAGGATGCGTTCTATGATTTCCCGTTTGTCGGCAACAGCGTCACGTTCGCAAAGAGAGGATCGGACGAATTGGATATCACCTACGATGATACGCTCTATCAGCAGGATCTGGAGTATTTTGACACGATATTGGCATCTTTTTCCATTGATGCGGAGCAGGTGTCCGAACAGCATATCGTGAACAATTTCCGGGAAGGGCGGACTCTTTCGGCAATCCTGGATACTGATACACTCTGGCAGCTGGACGGATATGACTATGGGCTGATGCAGATGCCGGAGTTAAGCGATACGCTCTCGGCGGCGACATGTGCGTCTACCGATATGATAGTGGTCAATGATTATACAAAAGACAGTGCAGCGGCGGCAGATTTTGCACAGTTTGTGACAGTCGGCATGGCGGACGAATTGCATGGATTGTCGGGGCATTACTCCGTGATTCCGTCAGAGACGCCGGATACCGTGGAGCAGACGGCGTTGGACGCGTATGAGGGGGCAGTTTTAATGCCGGATTCCAAGGATGCCAAAAATTTCTGGGTAACATTGGAAGAAACAATTTTGAAATATTTCTGAAACACTCTTGTCACGGCTGTAAAATTTCGTTAGAATATGAATATCGGGCATTGAGGACTCCTTTTATATAGAAGAAGGAGAATGCTTATGATACGAACATGGAAGAAGATAGGGGCTGGCATGATTCTGTGCATTTTTATGGCGGGATGTGGCAGTCAGAACGAGGTTTATCTGGAGACGGAAGTCTCGCAGGAAACTGGGAATCCGCAGGAGCCGGAAGAAACGGAGGCTGGGAGCGTCTGGATATACTGGACGTTTCCGGCGGAGAGCAGACGGGAAGTGTGGATCTGCCGGAGGTTTCCGGTGAGGAATGGGCGGCTGAGGCAGCTCTTGCACCGGAGACGACGGAAGCTATGCAGCAGGCAGAGCGTGTGTCTGGAAAATGTTATGTCTATGTCTGCGGAGAGGTGGCGGAACCGGGCGTGTACGTGCTAGAGTCCGGAGACCGCATCTATGAGGCGGTCGAGATGGCGGGCGGCATGACAGCGGATGCCGGGATGTGTGCAGTCAATCTTGCGGAGAGCGTGTACGACGGACTCATGGTGTATATTCCTGACAGCGAAGAAGCGGCCGGGATGGCGGGCAGTATGACTTCTGCGGGCGGCAGTGCAGTTTCTGCGGGAGGAAGTGTGACTTCTGCCGACAGCAGTGTCAGGAACGGTGAGGGAACTTCGGGAGGGACGGCAGCGTCTCCGGAAGACGGACGTCTGAATCTCAACACGGCGTCGCTGGCAGAGCTTATGACGCTTTCCGGGATCGGACAGACCAAGGCGCAGGCGGTTGTAAACTACCGGGATGCGCACGGAGGATTTTCTTCCGTTGAAGAGATTATGAATGTAGATGGAATCAAAGAGGGATTGTATAATCGGATCAGAGATCAGATAAAGGTGAAATAAATGGCGAAAAAAGTTCTTGTGGTGGATGATGAAAAGTTAATCGTAAAGGGAATCCGTTTCAGCCTGGAGCAGGACGGCATGGAAGTGGATTGCGCCTACGACGGTGAGGAAGCGCTTAAGATGGCGACAGAGAATGCATACGACATGATTCTGCTGGATATTATGCTGCCGAAGATGGATGGATTCGAGGTGTGCCAGCATATCCGCGAGTTTTCCAATATGCCGATTGTCATGCTTACAGCCAAGGGCGATGACATGGATAAGATTCTCGGACTGGAGTACGGCGCGGATGACTATATCACAAAGCCGTTCAACATTCTGGAAGTGAAGGCGAGAATCAAAGCCATCATGAGAAGAACTGCCGCATCGCAGCCCAGGAAAGAAGAATCCAAGGTGATCGAGGCGGGAGACTTAAAGCTGGACTGCGAGAGCAGAAGGCTGTTTATTCTCGGCAGGGAGGTCAATCTCACTGCAAAGGAGTTCGACCTTTTAGAGCTGCTCGTGAATAACCCCAACAAGGTATACGGAAGAGAGAATCTTTTAAATCTTGTATGGGGCTATGAGTATCCGGGGGATGTCAGAACGGTGGATGTGCATGTGCGGCGTCTTCGGGAGAAGATCGAGAGCAATCCGAGCGAACCGAAATACGTTCACACAAAGTGGGGCGTCGGGTACTATTATTCACAGAATTAATGGGTGTACACAATGTCTAAATTTAAAAAATTAACCGATTTTCTCAAAAGTCTTAAGTGCAGACTGATTCTTCTCTGCATTCTGATCGGAATTGTACCGAGCGTCCTGCTGCGTGCCGGGATGCTCGGCTCTTATGAAAACCGTGCGGTGTCGATCCGCACGAGTGAGATTCTAAGCCAGGCGAAGATTCTCGCCAATCAGATCGTTTCCAATGATTATCTGAATAATGCGGAGAGTGAGTCTGCGATCAACGTGCAGTTAGAGCAGCTGTCAACGATCTATGACGGGCGTGTCATGATTATCGATGAGGAGTTCCATATCATAAAGGATACCTACAATCTTGACACCGGAAAGACGATTATTTCCGAGGAAGTGATCAAGAGTATCCAGGGGGAGGAGATCAGCAAATATGATTCCCAGAACCGTTACATTGAAATGACGATTCCGTTGGTGCATGTGGACCCGGAGACGGAGAACAAGCGGACGATCGGTGTGATTATGGTGAGCGTTTCGACCGACAGCATCAATCTGAATCTGGAATATCTGGCGCGCAATACGCTTGTCATGGAACTGATTGCGATCGTGGCGATCATCTTTGCGGGAACGTTTATCGCGATTCATCTTGTGGCGCCGTTCCATGCCATGGCAAAGTCGATCGAGGAGATTCAGACGGGATATGGGGATGACGCATTAAAGATTAACGCTTACACCGAGACCAGGCAGATCTGTGAAAAGTTCAATAAGATGTTGGGGCGCATGAAGGTGTTGGATGATTCGAGACAGGAATTTGTGTCCAATGTCTCGCATGAGCTGAAAACGCCGCTGACTTCCATGAAGGTGCTGGCGGATTCCATCAACAGCATGGAGGACGCACCGGTGGAGCTGTATCAGGAATTCATGTCGGATATCGGCAACGAGGTGGACCGTGAGACGAAGATCATCAATGATCTGCTGTCTCTGGTAAAGATGGATAAGTCTGCGGGAGATTTAAACATCACGAATGTCAACATCAACGAACTGTTAGAGCAGATTTTAAAGCGCTTAAAGCCGATTGCGGAAAAGCAGAATATCGAGCTGGTGTTGGAGAGTTTCCGACCGGTCAGTGCGGATGTGGATGAGGTAAAGATTACGCTTGCCTTTACCAACCTGATCGAAAATGCAGTCAAATATAACCGCCCGGACGGATGGGTACATGTCTCTTTGAATGCCGATCACCAGTATTTTTATCTGAAAGTGGAGGATTGCGGAATCGGTATTCCGGAGGAGTCGTTAGAGCATATTTATGAGCGTTTTTACCGTGTGGACAAGTCTCATTCCAGGGAGATTGGCGGAACGGGACTTGGACTTGCCATTACGAGGAGCGCGGTTCTGATGCACCGCGGAGCCATCAAGGTGTTCAGTACCGTGGGAGAGGGAACGATTTTCAACGTCAGAATTCCGCTGAATTATATTTCTTAGATAAGGGAGAGTCTATGAGCCGAGAAGCTTATCGATGGAGAAAAAAGTTAATATGTCTGGGACTGGCATGTCTGATGTTCCTGTCAGGCTCGCTCGCGGCGTGCGGCAGGCAGACGGAGCAGAGTGCCTATCATATCGAATATCTGAATAAGGACAAGAACCGTCTGGTGGAAGAACCTTATGAGCCTTCGGCAACCGATACCGACGGAATGATCAAGGAGTTCCTTGCGAAACTGAGTTCGGATTCGGACAATGTGGATTACCGGAAGCCGATTCCAAATGATGTGGAAATCACGAATTATTCACTGGACGGTGTGCTTTTAACCCTGCATTTTGATGAGGATTACAGCAAAATGAGTGCTGTCGATGAGGTACTGTGCCGGGCGGCGGTTGTCCGGACGATGACACAGATCGACGGGGTGGACTGCGTGGCATTTTACATTGGAGACGCACCGCTTACGGATGCGAAGGGGAATCTTGTCGGTACCATGAATCAGGACAGCTTTATCGAAAATCCGGGAGAGCAGATCAATTCCATTCAGAATACAACACTCACGCTGTATTTTTCCAATCTGGACGGGGACGGTCTGGTCAAGGAAGTGCGCGAGGATGTCTACTACAGCAGCAATATTTCCATGGAAAAACTGATTATGGAGCAGCTTTTAGACGGTCCGAAGACCAAGGATGCAAAGTCTGCGATTCCGGAGGGGACCAAGCTTGTCTCTGTGTCGGTGGTGGACGGCGTCTGCTACGTCAGCCTGGATGAAGCGTTCAAGAATCAGGATTACAAAGTAAACGAGGCAATCGTTATCTATTCGATCGTGGATTCCCTGTCGGAGCTTTCCACGATCAGCAAGGTTCAGATTTCCGTCAACGGCGATACGAGCGGAGTCTACCGCGACAATTTCCCGCTGCGGATATGTATGACCGCAATATGGATTATGTCACGGGGGCAGAGAGCGCCTTTTCGGAAACGGAGGAACCTACCGAAACGGATTAAAGGGGGAAGTGTGTGACAAAACGGCCTTTGTGTCTTGGCGCAGCGGGCGTTCTGTCGGGGATTCTTGCGGCGGCATACGGCTGGAGCGTATTCGCGCGGGCATTGCTAGCCTGCGGCGTCCTGGCCTGCGGAATCCTTGGCGGCATTTTTGCTGACGGGTACCGTCCGGGCGACGGGATTTCCCCGGCGGAAAGAAAGAGAACGGCTTTTGGCGCCGGAGTTTTTTTGCTGATGTTTGCTCTTGGAAGCGGAAGATATTTGGAGGCGGAGGAGAGCAGGCAGGCGTATCTGGGAGAACTGCAGGATGGCATGTATGTGACCGTACAGGGACAGCTTGCGGGAAAACAGGTACAGAAAAATCGATATGTCTATGAATTAACGTCCTGTATGTTTCGGACGGATTCGTCAAATTTCTTACAGGCAGAACCGGTATCGTGCGGTGGGGTTCTGATCTATTCTGATTCCGATGATTGTTCCATCGGAGATATTCTCATATATCACGGAGAGATTACATTATGGAAGCGGGCATCAAATGAGGGTGCGTTTGATGCAAAGGCTTATTATTTTGCGCGCGGATTTGATTTTGCGATGGAAGGTCCGGCACTTGATAGAAAGGTGTGTGCGAAGAGGCAGACGGCGGAAGCCCTCTGGCAGCTTGGGCAGCAGATAAAAGAGGTCTACCTTAAGACGATGGGCGAGCGCGATGCAGGGATACTGGCGACGATGGTCGTCGGCGATAGGGAGTTTTTGGATGCAGAGACGAAAAGACTCTACCAGATCGGGGGATTGTCGCACATTCTGGCGATTTCCGGACTTCATATCTCTGTGATCGGGATGGCGCTCTACCGGATGTTAAAGAAAGCGGGACTGCCGTTTGGCATGGCTGCCCTTGCAGCGGCAGGAGTGATGTACGGATACGGCGGGATGGCTGGATGGGGCGTTTCCGTGAGACGCGCGGTTCTCATGTTCCTGCTGTTTCTGGGAGCACAGGTCATCGGGAGGAGCTATGATACATTTTGTGCGCTCGCATTTGCCGCAGTGGCGCTTCTCTGGAAAAATCCCTGCCTGTTCTGGGACGCCGGATTCCGCTTTTCCTTTGTTGCAATCCTTGGCGTCGTGTGGGTCGGTCAGAGCATCTCTTATGAGAAAAAAGGGATGGGAGCGCTGCGCGGAAAAATCTTTGCGGCATCAGCGGTCTGGTTTACGACACTGCCGCTTGTGGCATGGTATTTTTATGAGATTCCGGTCTATGCGGTTTTCGTCAACCTGCTCATGCTACCGATGATGGGGGTGCTGCTCGGATTCGGAGCGGCAGGCGGAATGGTGGGACTCCTGTCGCTTCCATTGGCAAAAGGGATGCTTTTTCCATGCAGAATTCTGCTCTTTATGGGGAAGCATATATGTGCGCTTGCCGGTATGCTTCCGGGCGCCATGTGGATTGTCGGAAGACCGCAGCGCTGGCAGATCGCGGTATATTATGCGTTTCTGGGAGTTGGAACATGCTTATTGCACCGGCAGAGAGAGCAAAGGGAAAGAGAAAAGGAACACGGCAGGAGGGCAGAGCAAAAGAATGGAGGACATCCGGGCGTTTTCCTTGCCGCACTATTGCTGCTTGCCGTATTGGGAGTTCGCGGAGCGGGGAGGCGGAACTGGATATGCTGGATGTCGGGCAGGGGGACGCCTGCTATCTGCAGACGAAGGAGGGGTACCACCTGTTTGTGGACGGAGGAAGTTCCAATGTCGGAAAGGTGGGCACTTATCGGATTCTGCCGTTTCTAAAGTACAAAGGGGTCAAAAAGATTGACTGCTGGGTGGTGTCTCATACCGATGAAGACCACATCAGCGGACTGCGGGAGATACTGTCGTCGGGATATCCCGTGGAGTATCTGGCAGTGGCGGAACAGATGCCGCGGGATGAAAACTGGGAGGAACTGGAAGCGTTGGCAGAGGATGCGGGAACAAAAGTGGTGTGGCTGAGGCGAGGTGACATCTGGCATTTCGGAAAGGCAACGTTTACGGCACTGCATCCCGGTGAAACGGAGGCCGCGTTTGGGGGTCAGTCTGTGGACAAAAACGAGGAGTCGCTGGTGCTTTTTTATCAGGAGGATGACTTTACCGGTGTCTTTACCGGAGATATTGGAGCGGCGCAGGAAGAGGAGATTCTGACCTGGCTGCAGAAGACAAAAACGGGAGCTGACGTGCAGAAAATCGATTTTTATAAGGCGGCGCATCACGGATCGCGCTATTCCAATTCCACCGGGTTTCTGGAGTCGCTGGCACCGGAGATCGCACTGGTGTCGTGCAGCAGAACAAACCGGTACGGACACCCCTCCAAGGAGGCTGTCGGGCATATGCAGCAGGCGGGGAGCCAGGTGTATTATACGATGGAAAGCGGCAGACTGTGCGTCAAAAGACGGACGGACAAGCCGTCTGCCGGGGGTATCTGGAAGAAAAAAGAACAGTGGTGGCAGTGAGGGAAGTTTGCGGCACTGGTAAAGGTATGATATAATGTGCGTAAGCAATGAGCAGTGCCATAAGGAGAAAATATCCGATGCAGTGCTTGCACAATGCATCGGATATTTTTGACGAATGATAGGGCGAATGCCCGTCAGTCCAAGAAATCAGGGATTTCTTGGACGTGCACTGCGAGATCAGCAGAACGCGCCACGCCCGGACTTTTGCCGGAGCGTAATATGTATATGATGCTGGAGCAGCTGAAACTATTTAAGACAGGCAGAACAGGACAGAAACCTTTATGAAAACAATTGACGAAGATATCAGATCCGGAAATTTAAAACAGATCTATTTACTATATGGAACGGAAGATTATTTGAAACGCCAGTACCGGGACAAGTTAAAGAACGCGCTCACTGCGGCGGGAGAGGATTCCGGGATGGGCGGCATGCTGTCGGGCGGAGACGGCGATATGAACTTTAACCGCTTCGAGGGAAAGGACATCAACCCGAAGCAGGTTATTGATCTTGCGGAGACCCTTCCGTTTTTTGCGGAGCGCAGAGTCATTCTTATCGAGAACAGCGGCTTTTTCAAAAATGCCTGCGATGAACTTGCGGAGTATCTGGCACAGCCCGCTGCAAGCACCTATTTCGTGTTTGTGGAGGAGGAAGTGGACAAGCGTTCCAAGATGTACAAGGCAGTCAAGAACGCTGGAAAAATAGTGGAATTCGCCACCCAGACGGAAGAACTGATTACGCGCTGGGTGCTGGCGCGCCTGAAAAAAGAGGGAAAGAATATTACGGGATCGGTGATGCAGCTTTTTTTGAGCAAGACGGGATCGGATATGGGCAATATCGACCGGGAACTGGAAAAGCTGATCTGTTATACCATGGACAAAAGTGTCATTGAGGCTGCGGATGTGGAAGCGATTGCGACAGAGCAGACGACGAACCGTATTTTTGAGATGGTCAATGCGATCGCGGAACACAACCAGCGCAGGGCGCTCGATCTGTATTATGACCTTCTGACACTAAAGGAACCGCCGATGCGTATCATGTATCTGATTACCAGGCAGTTCCAGATTCTGCTTCATCTGCGGGATATGGCGGGCAAGGGATTTGACAATCAGACGATGGCACAGAAGGCGGGGATTCCACCGTTTGCCGTAAAGCGGAATCTCACCCAGGCGCGCGGTTTTGGCGCAGGGCAGTTGAGACAGGCGTTGGAGGACGGTGTGGCGCTGGAGGAAGCGGTAAAGACGGGACGGATGGACGATCAGATGGCAGTGGAGCTGTTTATCATCCGCTACAGTGCGGCAAAGCAGAAAAAATAAAAAAAACACCAGTATGACGGTACTGGTGTTTTTCATACGGTTGGGTTAGGACCGTATGTTAAGATCTATTCTCTGGAATTAAGCCAGCGTGTTAACAAGCTTTGTTAAACGGGAAACTTTTCTGCCAGCGTTGTTCTTGTGATATACGCCCTTGGAAGAAGCGCTCTCAATTGTGGAAATAGCTACTGTAAGGGCAGCCTTAGCAGCTTCCTTATCGTTAGCAGCAACAGCAGCCTCAACTTTCTTGATTGCTGTCTTTACTTCACTTCTGATAGATTTGTTTCTTGCAGCTCTTGTCTCTGTTACTAAAATTCTCTTCTTAGCAGATTTAATGTTAGCCAATCTGTACACCTCCAATTTGTTATGATTATGATTCTAACTGGTAACGGCACATGCAGTGCATCGTTACAATGAAATGTACATCGAAGCCGGACACGGACAGTTCAATGTAAACATACTATGATAGTATAGGCTCTTTTGGGTGACCTGTCAAGAGAAAATGCTGAAATTTGTCAGAAAAATTTGCGGATAACTTTTTTTTTCTGTGGCAGACTAGACAGAAAGAAATGTCCTGTCTGCAGGAATACAAAAAATGGAGGAGACTATGTATCAGATACGCACCGATCTTGCATTGGAGACACAGGAAAAAATGCAGGAAGATCATGTGGAACTTAAGGGAGTCCGTTTCCTGGAGGAAAAACTCAGCCCGAACCTGACGGTCAGCACGGTTGTGATCGAGACGGAGAACGGGGCAAAGACAATGGGAAAACCCAAGGGAACATACATCACCATCGAGGCGGCAGATATGGATGAGGAGGACGAGGACTACCACAGAGAGGTATCCGAACAGCTTGCGCGGGTAATCAGACAGCTTGTGCGGTTACAAAAGGAGAGCCTCTCGGTGCTGATTGCCGGACTTGGGAATCGTGAGGTGACGCCGGATGCACTGGGACCTGGAGTGGTGGACAATCTGTTTATCACGCGGCATGTTGTGAAAGAGTATGGAAAATATGCATTTGGCAAACAGACGGTGAACCGGATCAGCAGCATTGTGCCGGGCGTGATGGCGCAGACCGGCATGGAGACGCAGGAGATCATTCACAGCATTGTAAAGGAGACAAAGCCGGATCTGGTGGTCGCGGTGGATGCGCTGGCAGCGAGGAGCACGAAACGGCTGAACCGTACGATCCAGGTGACGGATACCGGTATCAATCCGGGAAGCGGAGTGGGAAATCACAGACATGCGCTGGATGAAAAAAGTCTTGGCGTTCCGGTCATTTCCATTGGCGTACCGACCGTGGTCGACGCCGCGACAATCGTGAACGATACGATGTACAATCTGGTTACCGCGCTCACACAGAGCCAGGCGTTTGCAGCGATGGGAAATTCATTAGAAAAATTAAATGATGCGGAAAAATATGAACTCATCCGCGAACTGCTGTCGCCGAATTTAAATGCCATGTTTGTGACGCCGAAGGATATTGACGAGTCGGTCAAGAGACTCTGCTACACCATCTCGGAAGGGCTGAATCTCGCTTTTGCGGGCGGGTGCCTGCATGCGCTTTAAAGAGGGCAGATGGGCGGCATAAAAGAAATTGCCGGTGCATAAAGTAAATTATGCATGTTTATCGATACCAGTATAAAAATTATAATAGAAGTCATGATAAGAGAAAAAAGCGGAGACGAATCCTTCCGGTAACCATACTGATTGTGGCGGCGGCAGTGATATTATCCGGTAGCGTAAGACTGGATCCGGGAGAACTGGGTTTTCTGCTGCAGGAGGAGATCGTGGGATTTTTCCTGCCGCAGGCTTGCGGGCAGGCGCAGGGGACGGCGGAGCTTACGATTGCAGACCGGCTTCTCGCGCACTTTTTTTTGCTCCCGGAAGAGAGTGGTGTATCTGCCGATTATCAGACGCAGGTGGAGAGTGACTGGTCCTACGAGGCTATTCTGGCGCGGGAGGCGGCGGACGAGAACTATGTGGATGCGGCGACGGGGGAAGTCATCATGACGCAGGAGGCGGCGGAGCAAAGCAGTACAAGCATGCGGGAGGGAGAGACGAAGGAGCAGACGCAGGGAACCGTACCGGAAGCTGCGGAGGGACAGCAGGCGGAAGCACAGACGGCACAGGCGGAAGCACAGATGGAACAGCAGGCGGAGACACAGGCGGCACAGGCGGCGGAGACACAGACAGCACAGGCGGCACAGATACAGACGGCATTGGCTACAGAAAAGGTGGTGGTATATCCGCGGGAAAAACTGAATGATTTTGACTATCTGATTCAGAATTTTTATCAGGTGGACAGCACAACGACAATCAACAGCAGCCAGCTGAATGCCGATGCACTGCTGGGAAAAGATCTGCGCCTGTCACACGATGCATCGACGCCGCAGATCCTGATCTATCACACGCACTCGCAGGAGGGCTACGCAGATTCTGTTCCGGGGGATGCATCGACGTCGGTGGTCGGTGTCGGGGATTACCTGACAAAGCTTTTGACAGAGCAGTATGGATTCAATGTGATTCACCACAAGGGAGAATACGATGTGGGGGACAGGGATCACGCCTATTCCAAGGCAGGACCGGGGCTTGAGGCGGTGCTTGCGGAAAATCCCGGGGTGGAGGTTGTCATTGATCTGCACCGCGACGGCGTGGCGGAGAGTACAAGACTGGTTACGCAGGTCAACGGAATACAGATGGCGCAGGTCATGTTTTTTAACGGGCTGAGCAGGACGACGGCGATGGGGGATATTGATTACCTCTACAATCCTTATATTGCGGATAATCTGGCAATCTCGTTTCAGATGCAGCTAAAGGCGGCGGAGTATTATCCGGGATTTACCCGAAGGATCTACCTGAAGGGGTACCGCTACAATATGCACTACTGTCCGAAAACACTGCTGATTGAGGTGGGAGCGCAGACCAATACGGTGAGTGAGGCGATGAATGCGATGGTGCCTTTGGCAGATCTTTTGAATAAGGTGCTGACCGCACAGAGATAGCACGTCCGGTGATGGCGCAAGGCACAAAAAGAAACGCACTTGTAAGCGGCGCAGACGGGTGCTATAATAAGAATCCTCAAAAGAGAAAAAGAGGGGATACATAACAATGGAACAATTTTTGATTGACTGGGAAGGACCGGTGCTTCTGTGGATTCAGGAGCATATGCGGAATGATTTCCTCACGCCGGTACTCACGTTTCTCACACATCTGGGCGACCACGGTTATTTCTGGATTGCGCTGACGATTCTGTTTCTTCTGCTGAAAAAGACCAGGAAGGTCGGCGGATTGATGACCTGTTCACTGCTGCTCAATACGCTTGTGAACAACGTACTGCTGAAGAATCTGGTGGCGAGGACGAGACCCTACGAGATTGTGGATGGGCTGCACAGGATCATAGAGGCGCAGAGTGATTACTCGTTCCCATCCGGGCATACGGGAAGTGCATTTGCGGTGGCAGTCGTCGTATTTCTCATGTGTCCGAGGAAGATCGGCGTGCCGGTGCTGGTGTTTGCGTTTGTGATTGCATTCTCAAGACTGTATGTCGGCGTACATTTTCCGACGGACGTATTGGGAGGAATTCTGATCGGAGCGGTGATTGCATATCTGGTCTGTGCCGTCTACCGGAGAAAAACCGGGCAGAAGGGATCAATATGGAACTTCGAGCGCTGAATGACTTCCTTGCGATCGCGCGGGAGGAGAATATTACACGGGCGGCGGAGCAGCTTCATGTCACCCCGCCGATGTTATCCCGGCAAAGCGCCGATTTGGAAGAAGTGCCTGGAGTCAAGCTGTGTTATAGAATGACAGGATGCATGTGTAT
>VOFG01001601.1_pt1 | contig 50111 bp, 94 predicted proteins | sample 5384171 | NCBI WGS metagenome assembly VOFG01 (sample SAMN12384726, study PRJNA508395) | human gut metagenome | isolation source: healthy gut F | host: Homo sapiens
TTTCTGTATGTTGCTCCGCAAACACATCGGCAGCGCCTGCATTCTCTCCGTTACCCAGCCGGGACTCGAGCGTATTCTTATTTTTGAGCTCGAGCATTTGAACGAACTCGGCGATATCTGCCGCAAGAAGCTGATTGTGGAGATCATGGGAAAACACAGCAACCTGATCTTCTGTCAGGAGGACAATACGATCCTTGACAGTATCAAACATATTTCCGCCAACATGAGTTCTGTCCGTGAGGTTCTTCCGGCCGCACCTGGTTCATTCCGCACACGCAGGATAAGAAAGATCCGCTCACGATCACAGAAGAAGAATTTTTCGATTTCGTCTGCACGAAACCGATGGCTGCCGCAAAGGCATCTACACTTCCCTTACCGGCTTCAGCCCGCTGATGGCGGAGGAAGTCTGCTGCCGCCGCGCCGGCATCGACGGCGGATTTGCGGTCAATGCACTCGAAGAAAATGCGAAGCTTCACCTGTTCCGCACCTTCTTTATCTGGATTGAGGGGATATCAAACGGCGCATTTACGCCGAACATCGTATACCAGGGCGATGAGCCGAGTTATCCTTTCCGCACTGAAACTACGGCAGGATTGCGGAAGGAAACATACGATTCGATCTCCGGTGTACTGGAAACATACTATGCCATGAAACTGCATCACCCGCATCCGTCGAAATCTTCCGATCTGCGCCGTGTCGTCAATACCGCACCGAACGGAATGTCAAAATACGACCCTGCAGCAGAAACAGTTAAAGACACCGACAAGCGGGAAAAATACCGGATTTACGGTGAGCTTTTAAATACGTATTGCCACAGCTGCCAGCCGGGCGATACTTCGCTGAAAGTTGTCATCATTATAACGGCGAGGAAATCACGATTCCGCTCGACGGAACGCTCTGCCGGCGAAAATGTAGTGAAAAATACTTCGACCGCTACGCTGAAAGCTGAAGCGGACCTGCGAGGCACTCGAGGAACTTCTTTGTCGAGACGAAAGAGGAAATCGACCAGAATCCATCAGCAAAAGAAGAGCTCGATGAGCGGATCTGGTGCGGCTGATACATCCGGCCGCAAGGACCGACAGGGAAAAAGCAGAAAATCACCTCCCATCCGTTCCACTACCGCTCTTCCGAGGGCTTTGACATTTATGTCGGCAAGAACAACTTCCAGAACGAGGAACTTTCGTTTAAATTCGCCTCCGGCAACGACTGGTGGTTCCACGCGAAAGGCCAGCCGGGCAGCCATGTCATCGTAAAGACGAACGGTAAAAAGAGCTGCCGGATTCCGTCTACGAAGAGGCCGCTGCTGCCTCGCCGCCTATTACTCGAAAGGCAGACAGGCACCGAAGGTGGAAATCGACTACACCTTAAAGAAAAACCTGCGCAAACCAAACGGAAGCAAACCGGGTTTCGTTGTTTATTACACCAATTACTCCATGATGGCGGAGCCGAACATCCGCAATCTTCAGGAAATACAGGACTGAATTAGAATACAAAAAGACTTTTCGCACATTCCTATCTGTTCCTCTTTGCGAAAAGTCTTTTTTTCGTAAAATTTAATACTTCCTTCATTTCTTTTTCGATGCTCTATGGTATACTTTTAGTATGGAAAAAGATTCCAGACGTGATCTTTTCAACCAAACCACAGTGAGGCTGTCTCTTCTTTATCAGGACAGCCGAGAGGAATATAACTGTTATGAACAAAACAATTCCCGAAATCATTCACCGCCGTGTTCCAACGACGCGCTATGAGGCAGACCCTTCCAAAGGCCTTTCCGCCGAGCAGGTTGCCGAGTACCGCGAGAACGGCTGACCAACTGCGCGGTGGAACCTCCGTCCAAGACAACGGCCGAGATCGTAAAGAGCAATGTCTGTACGTATTTCAACCTGATTTTTCTGATTATTGCCATCTTTCTGATCCTTGCCGGTTCGTTCCGGATCTTACGTTTCTGCCGGTCATCATCGCGAACACGCTGATCGGCATTGTACAGAAATCAAGGCGAAAAAGACGCTGGAAAAGCTGTCTGTTTTAAACGCGCCGAAGGCTACTGCGATCCGTGACGGTGCTGAGGTAACACTCGCCGCGGAGGATCTCGTACTCGATGATATTGTTGTATTTACCGCAGGAAAACAGATCTGCGCTGATGCTGTCGTGCTTGAAGGTGAGGTACAGGTCAACGAATCGCTGCTTACCGGTGAATCCGATGAGATTACCAAGCGCCCGGGCGACGAGCTGATGTCCGGAAGTTTTATCGTCTCTGGAAGCTGCAAGAGCCGTCTGACCCAGGTCGGTGAAGATTCCTACATTTCCCGTCTGACCTCGAGGCAAAGGCCATGAGAGAGGCGAACAGTCCGAGATGATCCGCTCCCCTCAACAAGCTGGTAAAGGTTGTCGGCATTCTGATCATTCCGATCGGTCTTCTGCTCTTCGGCCAGCAGTTTTCGTCTCCCACGAAGCGTTCCGTGAGCATTACCTCGATGGTGGCCGCCGTGCTCGGCATGATCCCAGAAGGTCTTTACCTGCTTGCGAGCGTTGCCCTTGCCGTCAGCGTTATGCGTCTGGCTTCGCAGAAGGTTCTCGTGCATGATATGAAATGTATCGAGACGCTGGCTCGCGTCAACGTGCTCTGTGTCGATAAGACGGGAACCATCACCGAGACAAATATGAAAGTACATGACCTGATTCTGGTCGGCTCCAGTTCAGTCCCTGATACAGAATCCGGCGAAAATGCTCCCGCACCGCAGAAAGAAGAGCTTTCCCTTGCGGTCGGTGATTTCGCATCTGCCATGTCAAACGACAACATTACTATGGCGGCACTGAAAGAATATTTTAAAGACAACAACGGCAGAACTGCCGTTTCGATGACTTCGTTCTCCTCGGAATTCAAGTATTCCAGTGTGACATTTTCGGATGTCTCCTACGTGCTCGGTGCCCCGGAGTTCGTTCTCCGCGATGATTTTGCACGCTATCAGAGTGAAATTGAAGCGTATACCTCAAAGGGATTCCGTCTCCTCGTCTTCGGCATCCGAAACTGTACCGGATGGAAAAGCACTCTCCGGCCGTGTCACGCCGCTTGGCTACGTGCTTCTCTCCAATCCGATCCGAAAAGAAGCACCGGAAACGTTCCGCTACTTTGAAGATCAGGGTGTCCATGTCAAGGTCATCTCCGGTGATACTCCGGTAACGGTATCTGAGGTTGCCCGCCAGGCAGGGATTGCACACGCAGAGGATTATATTGATGCTTCCACTCTAAAGACACCGGAAGAGCTCGAAGAAGCAATCCTAAAATACACCGTGTTCGGCCGTGTCACACCAGACCAAAACGACAGTTTGTCCAGGCTTTAAAGAAAACGGCAAGACCGTTGCGATGACCGGCGATGGTGTCAACGATGTGCTCGCATTAAAGGATGCCGACTGCCCGTTGCGATGGCATCCGGAAGTGACGCGCCGCACAGGCTGCACAGCTCGTTCTGCTGGACAACGACTTTTCGAAGATGCCTTCTGTCGTACTGGAAGGCCGCCGCGTTGTCAACAACCTGCAGCGCTCGGGAACGCTGTTCCTGGTAAAGAACATTTTCTCGTTCCTGCTGTCCATCTTCTCACTGATCTCGATGGTGACGTATCCGCTGGAGCCGTCCCAGATCTCGCTGATCAGTATGTTTACGATCGGTATTCCAGGCTTCCTGCTCTCGCTAATGCCGTACAAAAACCGGATCGAGGGCCACTTTATCACGAACATTCTGACACGGGCCCGCCTGCGGCGCTGACCGACTTTTGATGGTCGCAACACTCGTCGTCTTCGGCCAGGAATTTGCGGTCGGCTCGGAAGATATTTCGACCGCTGCCACCGTACTGCTCGCCATTGTCGGTTTTATGATTCTCTACCGGATCAGCAAGCCGCTCAACTGGATGCGCTGGACGATCCTGATCGGCTCGATTATTGCCTTCATTTTCTGCAGTAAACCTATTGTACAGCGTTGGCCATAATCATACTCAACAAAATAACATAGTCAAAAAGTTTAGTACTTAACTTTTTTAACTGACTATGATTCAGAGGGAGGAATATTATGGCTACGCAAACCAGCCTTGTAGCTCAGCAGGTCAGGATCAGACAATGGGCAGAACAGATCCGGAATTGTCAGAATCGTCCCAAAGGGATGGATGTTGAAACCTGGTGTACCCAAAATAATCTTACAAAAGCCAACTATTATTACCGTCTCCGGCGTGTCAGGCAGATATGCCTGGATCAGATGCAGGACACAGAAACCACTGCTTTTGTAGAACTGCCCGCACCTGCACCAGATCCAAAGAAAACAGATACTCCAAAAGAATCCGGTACATGCATTTCGGCAGGAACTCTGCCAATGATCCGTATTAAAAATACCAGGGGACTGTCAGTTGAGATATTTTCCGGTACTTCACCGGAAATGCTCTGCCATCTCATAAAGGCTTTTTACCCATGCTGAATGATGCGGACGCCTCTGGCTTCAAAAAGGTATATCTGGCGATGGGATTTACCGATCTCCGTCGTGGGATCGATGGACTGGCAACGATCGTACGCTTTCAGTTTAAGCTTGATCCTTACGACAAAAATACACTGTTATCTTTTCTGTGGAAGAAGATGTGACCGGATAAAAGCCCTGCTGTGGGAAGGTGATGGTTTTCTTCTCATGTATAAAGAGGCTTGATAATGGTGCATTCCGATGGCCCCGTTCGGCAGATGAAGCAATGTCGATCACAGAAGACCAGTATCGTATGCTGATGCAGGGACTGGAGATCGTTGCACGCCATCCGATCTCTGAGCTGAAAGAGACACCCCTGCATTATGTAGCCTGTGCAAAATGCCGAAAATAAAAAAGTACCAAAACTGTAAAAATGATGTGTATCAACTGGATGAAAAAGGTTATCCACAAACAGTCTTTTTCTCATTCCATTTGTTATCGTGTGAATAGAAAAACTGTTGTGGATAATACATCTGAAAAGCTGTAAAACAACGGCTTTCCAGATGTATTATCCACCGTCATTATGACGAAAACCCATCTGAAGGATTGGCGGAAATACAAAAATTCTGTTATAATCGGAATCAGTATAAAGACAGGAGTTCCGGTTATGACGATCAAGTACACAAAAGAACAACTGAATAAGTTTGATAAGGATCTGCTGATAGAGCTTTTTCTTGGGATGCAGGGACAGATGGAAGAATTGTCCAGGCAAACGCAGGCCTTAAATGACAGGATGCAGCTGATGATGGAACAGATGGTCCTTTTCCAGAAGAACCGTTTTGGCAGATCCAGCGAAAAATGGCGGATTCTGAACAGATACGTTTCATGGAAGTAGACGGGACTATCGTATTCTTTAATGAAGCAGAGGCAGTCTGCGACCTGGATGCACCGGAACCTGATGACCTGGAATTGAAAGCACCCAAAAAGAAAAAACAGCCAGGGAAAAAAGCGGCTGATATAGCAGGGCTGACAGTAAAACGTATTGATCACTATCTGAAAGAGGAAGAACTGACGGCTGAGTTTGGTGAAAACGGATGGAAACAGCTTCCGGATGCCATTTCCCGATGTTATCAGTTCATTCCGGCCAGTGTCGTGATAGAGGAACATCATATCGGCGTTTATTCCAGTAAACTGATGAACACATGATAAAGGCACCCCATCCCAGAAATCTGCTTCATGGAAGCCTTGTATCCCCGTCCCTTGCTGCGGCAGTCATAAATGGTAAGTATGTAAATGCGGTACCTCTCTACCGTCTTGAAAAAGAATTCGAAAGGTACGGGCTTGCCATTACCAGACAGAACATGGCGAACTGGATGATCCGTCTTGGGGAAGAATATCTGGGAACCATGTATGATTATCTGCATAAACTTCTGTATGATTATCATGTGATACAGGCAGATGAGACTCCTGTACTTGTAAATAAGGACGGGCGTCCTGCTGGCAGCCAGAGTTACATGTGGGTGTACCGGTCCGGTTTTTATGTACCGGGATCGTCAGATCATCCTTTATGAATACCAGAAAACGCGTAATGCATCCCATCCCCGGGAATTCCTGAGGGATTACACCGGGATCTGTGTTACGGATGGGTACCAGGTATATCATACATTGGAAAAGGAGCGTGAAAATCTGAAGATTGCAGGCTGCTGGGTTCACTGCAGGCGCAGGTTTAACGATGCACTGGAAGTGATACCCAAAAGCACACCGAAAGGAATCAATCCTGCATCTGATCATGAAACAGATACAGGCCATTTACCGGGAAGAGGGAAAACTGTCTGATTTTTCTACGGAAGACAGGCTCATGCAGCGTCAGCTTGTGGTAAAACCACTGGTGGATGCTTTCTTTGCGTACCTGAAACAGAATGAACCTAAGATTCCAAAGAACGGTAAAATACGGGAAGCATTTACATATGCACTGAACCAGGAAAGCTACCTGAAAGTTTTTCTGAAGATGGGGATGTTCCAATAGACAACAATGCCAGCGAACGTGCGATCCGTGGATTCTGTATAGGGAAGAAAACTGGGAGATGATCGATACGGTCAATGGAGCCAATAGTTCAGCGATCATCTACAGCATAGCAGAAACAGCAAAAGCGAATAACTTGAAACCTTATGAGTATTTCGAATATCTGCTTACGGAGATTCCCAAACATGTAGATGACAAAACACAGATTTTCTTGCAGAACTTCTGCCATGGTCAGATATGTTGCCCGAAAACATTAGAAAGCCGCAAAAAGCCAGCGGAAAATAAACAGACCGCAAAAGCGGTCTGCTATTTGTCAAGGTACTCGTATTCTACCGTTTACTACCAATCACAGTTTTTACTTTCATCTCCGGATCTTTCCGCGTAATGCGTCCGCTCGCCGCCGATGTATTTCGGTCTTGTCCGCGCGCAGACAACGTGCGCATCTCCGATCGTTTTCTGCGATACCGGACCGGAACGGCTACTGCCTTCAGCTGCATGCCGATCAGCACATCACCGATATCAATACCTGCATGCGCCTGCACACGCTCTACGGTGACAGCGTCCTCCAATCCATAGTATGCCGCCATCGCAAACGATCCGCCGCCATGCAGCCACGGTACCGCGCAGACCGGCTCGTAACCATATTTTTCTGCCGCCGCACGCTCCAGAACAACCGCACGGTTCAGATGCTCACAGCACTGCGCCGCCAGATACAGCCCGTGCTCCTTCGTACACGCACACAGCGCCTCAAACACCGCCTGCCCGATCTCCTGGCTGGAATCCGTTCCGAGCTTACTGTTGTGAATTTCACTCGAAGAACATCCCACTACCAGAATCTGTCCTGGTTTCATCTGCGCTGTCGTAATCAGCTCCTCTGCGACGGCACGCGCTTCCTGTCTGATTGTTTCAAGATCCATTTTTGTATCCCTCCCTGCTAAACAGCAATATTTTCAGTAAAAGGAGACTGACTCTTTTTCCAAGAATCAGCCTCCTTTCTTCAGCTTACATAATTATTATTTCATTACGATATTCACAATTCTTCCTGGTACGTAAATTTCTTTTTACGATGTTTCCGGTCAGTTTGTCTGCAACTGCCCTTTTTGCAGCGGCGATTGCGGTCTCTTTATCTGCGTCTTTGGCGATTTTGATCGTTCCGCGCATTTTGCCGTTGATCTGAACAGCGATCTCGGCTACTGCCTCTACGGTCTTCTCCTCGTCAAACTCCGGCCATGCGGTCTGATACAAACGGCCTTCGTATCCAAGGTCTGCCCACAGCTCCTCGGTCATATGAGGCGCAACCGGGTTCAGCAGGATCAGAAGGGTTTCAAACTCTTTCCTCGTTACTTTTCCGGCTTTGTAGAACTCATTGACCAGGGTCATCATGGCTGCGATCGCTGTGTTGTATTTCAGGGACTCATAGTCGCTGGATACTTTCTTGATGGTCTGGTGCATTTTGGACTCCAGCTCTTTGGAGTAGGAATCTCCGTCACCAGGCTGTCCTGCAGTTTCCATACACGCTCGAGGAAACGACGGCATCCTTTACGCCTTCCTGAGACCAGGATGCGCTTAAGTCGAAGGCACCGATGAACATCTCGTACGTACGCAGGGTATCTGCACCAAACTCGCTACGATATCATCCGGGTTGACAACGTTTCCGCGGGATTTACTCATCTTCTCGCCGTTCTCGCCGAGGATCATTCCGTGGGAAGTACGTTTCTGGATACGGTTCCGGCAGGTAACTACGCCCTGATCGTACAGGAATTTATGCCAGAAACGGAATACAGAAGGTGAAGGGTGGTGTGCTCCATTCCTCCGTTGTACCAGTCAACCGGCAGCCAGTATTTCATAGCTTCTTTGCTTGCCAGAGCCTCTTTGTTCTTCGGATCGGTATAGCGGAGGTAATACCAGGAAGAACCAGCCCACTGCGGCATGGTATCGGTCTCGCGCTTTGCCGGACCGCCGCAGCACGGACAGGTGGTGTTTACCCAGTCAGTCATGTGCGCCAGCGGAGACTCGCCGTTGTCGGTCGGCTCGTAGCTGGCTCTACATCCGGCAGCTCCAGCGGAAGGGATTCTTCCGGAACCGGAACGTAACCGCATTTGTCGCAGTGTACGATCGGAATCGGCTCACCCCAGTAACGCTGACGGGAGAATACCCAGTCACGCAGCTTATAGTTTGTTTTGCTTTTCCAACGTGGTTCTCTTCGAGCCAGCCACTCAAGAATTTTCTTTTTGCTTCCGCAACGGAAAGTCCGTTCAGGAAACCGGAGTTGACCAAGAGTTCCCTCTGCAACGTCGGTGTAAAGCTTCGTTCTGTACGTCGCCGCCTGCAACGACCTCGATGATCGGCATGTTGAATTTCTTTGCGAACTCCCAGTCACGCTCATCGTGTGCCGGTACTGCCATGATGGCGCCGGTGCCGTAGCTCATCAGTACATAATCGGAAATCCAGATCGGGATTTTTCCATTAACCGGGTTGACTGCGGAAAGTCCGTCGATCATGACACCGGTCTTGTCTTTGCAAGCTCGGAACGCTCGAAATCGGATTTTCTGGCTGCCATCTCACGGTATGCGCAGACCTCATCCCAGTTCTTGATCTCATCTTTGTACTGGTCGATGTACGGATGCTCCGGGGAGAGTACCATGTACGTAACACCGAACAGGGTATCCGGGCGTGTGGTGTAGATGGTCAGCTTTCTCCGGTTTATCTTTCAGGGAGAAATCAACCTCTGCTCCGTGGGAACGTCCGATCCAGTTTTTCTGGGAAGTTTTGACACGCTCAATATAGTCAACGCCGTCCAGACCGTCGATCAGCTTGTCTGCATACTCGGTGATCTTCAGCATCCACTCGCTCTTTACTTTGCGGACAACCGGGCTTCCGCAGCGCTCGCACACGCCGTTTACAACTTCCTCGTTTGCAAGACCTACCTTACAGGAGGTACACCAATTGACCGCCATTTCTTTTTTATATGCCAGTCCGGCTTTTGAAAAGCTTTCAGGAAAATCCACTGGGTCCAGTGATAGTATTCCGGATCCGTCGTGTTGATCTCTCTGTCCCAGTCGAAGGAATATCCAAGAGACTGAAGCTGGTCTTTGAAGTGATGTACGTTGTTTTGGTAACGATCTTCGGATGAATGTGGTTTTGATCGCATAGTTCTCCGTTGGAAGACCAAATGCATCCCAGCCCATCGGATACAGAACGTTGTAACCCTGCATTCTGCGCTTTCTGGCTACGATGTCCAGTGCAGTGTACGGACGCGGATGGCCTACGTGAAGTCCCTGTCTGTCCTGACGGATACGGAAACTCAACGAGTGCGTAGTATTTCGGTTTTGTATAATCATCTGTGGCGGCAAAGGCTTTTTTCATCCTGCCAGATCTTCTGCCACTTTTTTCAATGTCCTGTGGCTCATATCTTTTTACTCATAGGTAAACCTCCTGCATGTTCAAGTTCAAAGTTCTTTTTTCTCACACCGCCGCATAGGGACAGCATGCGCATTTGAACATATAGCTGTATTCTATCACTCTTTCCCTGTTTTACAATTTATTTTTTCCTATATCCTCCGTTTTTTCTTCAAAAACCGCAGAAAATCCGGTTTCCGGGCGAATTCTGCTCCCGAAACCGGATTTTCTCTGTTTTATCACACTATTTTATAAAGCTTTATTCTTCTGTCTTTTTCAACCTTCGCAGCTCTTTGCCTCAATCTCTTTTGCCTGGATATCGGACGGAGCCTGCTCATATCTCGCAAACTCATAGGAGAAGTCTCCGCTTCCGCCTGTCATGGAGCGGAGTGTTGTGCCGTATCCGTAGATCTCAAGTTCCGGAACATCAGCCTCGATAATCGTATGGCCCTTGTGATCCGGGTTCATGCCGAGCTTACGGCCACGGCGTTTGTTGAGATCGCCCATGATATCGCCGGTGTATTTATCGTCTACCGTGATCTTCATCGAAACGATCGGCTCAAGGAGAACCGGGGATGCTTCCATGAAGCCCTTCTTGAAGGCCTGCTTCGCAGCCGTCTTAAATGCCATCTCCGAGGAGTCTACCGGATGATAAGAACCATCATACAGAACGGCTTTGACGCCGACTACCGGATAAGCAGCCAGAGGGCCTTTCTGTACGGCTTCCTGGATACCTTTTTCAACAGCCGGAAGTAGTTCTTCGAACGGCGCCGCCGACAACTTCCTGCTCGAAAACGTATGGTTTTCGAGATCTCCGGAAGCGGAGAAGCGCATTTTTACATGACCGTACTGGCCGTGGCCGCCGGACTGTTTTTGTATTTTTTCTACATCCGAATTTTTGCGGATCGTCTCGCGGAAGGCTACCTTTCGGACGGGACAGCTCTACTTCTACTTTGTAGCGCTCCAGCAGCTTGCTGACGATAATATCGATGTGCTGGTCGCCCATGCCGTACAGCAATGTCTGATGGTTTGCAGAATCATTGACTGCCTTCATAGTCAGGTCTTCCTGCATCATCTTGGCAAAGGCCTGGGAGATCTTATCTACATCGGCTTTGTTCTTCGGTTTATATCGTTTTGCGGTGTACGGAGTCGAAACATCCGGTTTTCCGTAGCGGACCTGATTGTTCTTTGTCGCAAGGGAATCGCCGGTTCTTGCATCGCCGAGTTTTGCGATGGCACCGATATCTCCTGCATGAACTCCGGTACTTCGATCGGCTTGGAGCCTTCGAGCACGTACAGCTTGCTCAGTTTTTCTTCGGATTCCTGATCTACATTATAGAGCACATCATCGCTTTTAATAACGCCGGAGCAAACCTTAATCATTGAATATTTTCCAAGGAACGGATCCACGATCGTCTTGAAAATGGTCGCGCTCTTCGGTTTCGCGAAGTCGTAATTTGCCTCGAAAATTTCGTTCGTATTGAGATTGATGCCGGCACACGGACGGGTGGACCGGATTGGGAAGTATCCGCAGATATCATCCAGAAGGTTCGATACGCCCTGCAGGTTGACCGGAGATCCCATGCATACAGGAACGATGGTGCCGTCTCCTACGTTCATGGCAAGCGCTGCGGAAATCTCTGCTACCGAGAACTCTTCTCCGCCAAAGTAGCGGTCCATAAACTCTTCACTTGTTTCTGCCACGGATTCCATCAGGGTTTCACGGTACTTCTCCAGATATTCTACGGAGTAATCCGGAATCGGGCATTCTTCTTTTTTGTCTTTTTCGATGTAACGACGACCTTTGTTCTTTACGATGTTGATATATCCTACAAATTTACCGTTTTCACGCAGAGGCATATGAAGCGGTGCGATTCGTTTTCCGTACAGTTCGGTGAGCTGCTCAACGACTTCTCGGTAGCTGACATCGTCCTGATCCATTTCCGTTACAAAGATCATACGCGGAAGATTGTATTTCTCGCAGAGTTCCCATGCTTTCTGGGTTCCGACCTGCACGCCGGCCTTTCCGGATACCACGATTACAGCGGCATCTGCTGCGGAAGCGGCTTCCTGTGCTTCTCCTACGAAATCAAACATTCCAGGAGTATCCAGAACATTGATCTTATTTTTTCCCCATACGACCGGGACAAGCGTTGTGGAAATAGAGCATTTGCGCTTGATTTCTTCTTTGTCAAAATCGCTGACGGTATTTCCGTCTGTCACTTTTCCGAGACGGTTTGTCATACCGGAAAGATAAGCCATAGCTTCGGTCAGACTTGTCTTTCCGGAGCCGCTGTGCCCCAGCAGCACCACATTTCTGATTCGGTCAGTTCTAAAAACGTCCATATGTAATACCTCCCATGTAAGTAAATTTGCAGATTGCAAGGCCGCTCTTATTCGCCTTTCTGCTTTTTATCAAGATTCACGTCTTCCGTTCCTCTTATCATAGTCACTATTCTACTAAAGTTTTTGCTTTTTTTTGCAAGTATATTATTCATATTTCACAATATATTTCTGAATTTTTAAATTTTATATGTATTTTAGCTGGTTATTCTGTCTTTCTTCCGCTTTTCTGTCTGGCTTTTCTGTGGAATCTGCCGGATTTTGCAAAACAAGCAAAATTGCTGCCTTTCAAAAATGCTTTGTCGCTTTAAAGCAAGAAATCTTTGACATTTGATTTCAGATGCTTTACAATGTCTTTTATACGATTTACCTACGAAAATTGTCAGAAAGGACTATTTTGAATTATGTGTGATACATCCGAAAAATCTGTATCGGCTTTATCGGCCTTGGCCTCATCGGCGGCTCCATTGCAAAAACCCTCAGAAAGGTTCACCCGGAGTATAAACTGATGGCCTACTGCCGCACCAAAGCGACGATCGAAGAGGCAATTCAGGAAGGCGTGATTGATATCGCGCTGGAAGAACGGGACGACCGCTTTGCCGACTGTGACTATATCTTCTTATGTGCTCCTGTCAGCACCAACATCTCCTATCTTCCGTTCGTGAAAGGCATCGCAAAACCGGGCTGTATCATCACAGACGTCGGAAGTGTAAAAGGAGAAATCCATCAGGCGGTTGAGACCCTCGGCATGACGCACCAGTTTATCGGCGGCCATCCGATGGCAGGCTCGAAAAGACGGGATATTCCAGCGCCACCGATTACCTGCTGGAAAATGCTTACTATATGATTACACCCGGACCAGATGTTGAGATCGCGACAGTTTCCGCTTTCGTTGATCTTGTCCAGTCCTTAAAGGCGATCCCGATGGTTTTAACATACGAAGAGCACGACTACATCACCGCAGGTGTCAGTCATCTGCCGCATATCGTTGCCGCTACCCTGGTCAATGCACTCGCATCCCTGGACACACCGGAAGAGCAGATGAAAACCGTTGCTGCAGGCGGCTTCAAGGACATCACCCGCATCGCTTCCTCCTCCCGGAGGTATGGCAGCAGATCTGTCTCTCAAACCAGAAGCAGCTCTCGAATGTGCTGGATTCCTATATCCGCCTTCTCGTCCAGGCAAAATACCTGGTTGACAACAAAAAGGCCACGAGCTCTACAATATGTTTGAGAGTTCCCGCGAATACCGGAATTCCATGGAAGATTCTTCCTATGGACCGACAAAGAAAGAATACGTCGTTTACTGCGACCTGCTCGATGAAGCCGGCGGAATCGCAGCCGTTACAACAATTCTTGCCATCAACCAGATCAGTATTAAAAATATCGGCATTACGCATAACCGCGAGTTCGAAGAGGGTGCTCTCCGCATTGAATTTTATGAAGAGCAGGCAGGCATTCTTGCCCGGAAGGTCTTAAAGACCATGGCTATACCATTCATATCCGCAATTAAAAAGCGCGTATATCTTGACAGGAGGAAGTTACGTTATGCAGTTCCAGAAAGCAGTACGTCCTCTGCGCGGAGAAATCTCCGTGCCGGGCGATAAATCCATTTCCCACCGCGCCGTCATGTTCGGTGCCATTTCAGAGGGAACCACAGAAGTCACAAACTTTTTACAGGGTGCCGACTGTCTCTCCACCATCTCCTGCTTCCGCAGTATGGGCATTGAGATCAAGAACACGCCGGAGCGCATCCTCGTTCATGGAAAAGGTCTGCACGGGCTTTCGGCTCCGTCCGCCGTTCTCGACTGCGGAAACAGCGGAACAACGACACGCCTGATCTCCGGCATTCTTGCCGGCCAGAACTTTTCCAGTACACTGACCGGTGACGCTTCCATTCAGAAACGGCCGATGGGACGCATCATCAATCCGCTGACCCAGATGGGCGCTTCCATCCGGCAGTATTCCGGAAAACGGCTGTGCGCCGCTTGCGATCAACGGCCATCCGCTCCACGCCATCTCCTATCTTTCGCCGGTCGCATCCGCACAGGTCAAATCGTGTGTCCTGCTTGCCGGACTGTATGCTGACGGAAAAAACAAGCGTTACCGAACCGGCTCTTTCCAGAAACCATACGGAGCTGATGCTGAAATTCTTCGGCGCCGACGTTGCCTCCGAAGGGCTGACCGCATCGGTTCTGCCGGACCCGGATCTCCATGGAAATCTCGTCCGTGTGCCGGGAGATATTTCCTCCGCCGCCTACTTCATCGCCGCCGCGCTGATAGTTCCAGGCTCTGAGGTGCTCCTGAAAAATGTCGGCATCAACCCGACCCGCGACGGTATGCTCCGCGTCTGCCGCGCCATGGGTGCTGACATCACACTTCTGAATGAGCAGAACTCCGGCGGAGAACCGGTTGCAGACCTTCTCGTGCGCTATACGCCGTCTCTTTCCGGCACCGTCATCGAGGGCGAACTGATCCCGACCTGATCGATGAAATCCCGATCATCGCGGTTCTTGCCGCCACAGCGAACGGTATAACCGTGATCCGGAATGCGGAGGAGCTGAAAGTCAAAGAATCGAACCGTCTTGATATCATGGTAAACGAACTCACCGCGATGGGTGTTTCCCTGGAAGGCACGGACGACGGCATGATCATTGAGGGCGGAAAACCGTTCCACGGCGCCCAAATCGACAGCCGCCTCGACCACCACCGCATTGCGATGTCGTTTGCAATCGCTTCGCTTGCCGCAGAGACACCGACGGAAATCCTGCGCGCCGGCTGTGTGGATATCTCGTATCCGACATTCTACCAGGATCTGGCACGGCTGCAGGCATAAAAAACGTTTAAACAAAAATGGATTGTGAAGATCATTTCCTCACAATCCATTTTTTTTTTTTTACCCTGTTCTTCCGGCCGTTCCAACCGTTTCTCCCTGCCGTACCCGCGTTTTCGATTCCAAGCCGCGAATAATTCCAGATCCGTTTTTCCGGCACTGCGCTTCCCTTCTGTGCCAGAACGATCACTGTCGAACCACCGAAGGCAAAATAGCCTTTCTTCTTCGCCGCGCTGTACACGTCTCGCCGCTCCGGCATTTTCATTGACAATCTTTTCCGACCATCATCGCGCCGACCTCCATCTGCAGCAGTGTGCCGAAATTTGCGGACTGCAGCAGCGTGTAGGTTCTCGTATTTTCTTTATAGATCGGGCAAAAAATCATTCGCCGCCGGATTGACCGTGTGGAGCACACCCTCAATCCGCCGTTCCGTCGAACAGACGCCGTCATCCACAAAGAGATACCGGTGATAATCGTCCACGGAAAGCCGAAACAGAAATAACGTTCCGCCTCATACCGTTTTGCCAGCTTCCGGTCGCGCAGAAGCTGTTCCAGCGTATATTCTGTGTTCTTGATCTCAAACTTCCCGTTCTCATGAATCGGATAAACCGTAAGCCGCGCATCACACGGCTGATAAAATCCTGCGGCGCATTGGAAAACGGACGTGCATCCATTTTCAACTTCCGCACAAAGAAATCATTGAACGAGATAAACTGCTTTGCGGTACATTCCTTCAGTGAAATATGATTTTTCTTTACAAACGGTGCAACCAGCGGCACCGATAAGCGGCTGTCCAGAAAGCAGCCTGCCGCACGAGATACAAATGGCTGAACCAGCGGCGCATCGCGGCTCTTCCGGCGGCATGGCTGTACATCATGTGTAGAAAAACGGTCCTGCAGATCATTTTCCTCGCGGATCAGATCAAGCTTTGGATAATTTTTCCCCCTGTTTTCGGTAAGGATAAGCGCAGAGTCTCAAATCGTTCTTCCTCCCTTCCAGATCAGAAGTCCGCGGAGCACAGCCACTCCAACGACCGCTACCAGCACAGCAAGCTTTATTCGTCGGCTTGCGGAAGCGGAAATCCGTGATAAACAGAACACCGACCGCCAGCACCAGCAGATGCAGCCAGATTAGAAAGTATCCGCGGCAGAGCGGCGCAAGACGAACAGCAGCGGCAGAGCCACTGACATCGAGGTAATCGGCAGTCCCTGGTAATATTTCCGGTTCTCCGAAGTTTCATTCTGACGCTTCTCTTCCATTACGTTAAAATATCCCAGACGGATCACGCCCGCAAGACCGTAGAAAATAAGAATCGGAATGCTGTAAAAATGTGTCATGCCAAGCTCATAGCAGAGCACGATCGGAAAGACACCGAAACAGACCACATCGCAGAGCGAATCGATCTGAATGCCGAACCGCTTTTCATCTTCTGTCCTGTTTTTCTTCGTCCGCGCAATTTTTCCATCGAACATATCGCACAGTCCGGAAAAGCAAGACAAAAATCGCCCAGTTAAAGTGCCCCGCGTTGCAAGAAAAATGCCGCTGATGGACGATGCAAAGCTGATATATGTTAATATTACGGTATAATCATAGAACCCTATCATATGTAGTTCCCCCTCTTTTTTCTTTTTCGTATTCCCGATCGTGCTGTGCGACGATGGTAAAGACTGCACTCACCAGCAGTTCCCCTGTAGTAGCCGAGCCCTCTGGAAAGCACCATTGCCGGAAGAAGCAGCGTGCTTCCAAAGACCGGCGGGAAAATTTTCAGGAACAGTGTCTCGCTGATTCCCATTCCTCCCGGAAGCGGCAGCATGTCAACCGATACGGAAATGACCGCCTGCAGCAGCACAATGGCAATAAAGGAAACGCCTGATAAATGGAAGGCGCGGTATACAAACTATGTTGCTGAAAACAAAGCAACCCTCTGTGCAAAGGTAATCGCAAGGACATTGACCAGTATCATTTTGTGGGTGCCAAGATACGCTGCCGTATTCTGGTAGACTTCCATGGAAGCTTCCAGTTTTTTCAGGCGGCTTTCTTTTCGTTTCATCAAATGCAGTTTTTCCACGATTTTCAGTCCCAAAACCAGAATTGTCCGCGCAAGCGCCGGATGAAAAACCAGAATGAGCATGGCTGTGACACAGAAGACATTCAGACCGATTCCCAGATAGAAAACCGGAAGGATTTCCGTCAGATACCGGTGCAGGAAGCCCTGTCCGAACAGAACAAGCCCAAGTCCCACCACGACCAGCACCGCTTTGTAAGTGATCGTGACGATCATCAGAATTACCGTTGATACCGGAAGAGATATTTCTCCTTTTTTCATATAGTAGAGCTGCATCGGCTGGCCGCCGCTTGCGGACGGTGTGATACAGCTGAAAAAAAGAATCCGACGGAAGAAAACAGAAAACATGTCCGCTTCTTCACCGGAATCTGGAAGGAATGCATCATGTACCAGATGATGATCGATTCTCCCCAGATAAAAAACACGACACAGAACAGTCCCGGCAGCAGCCACCGCACATCTGCCCGCCGCATTGCTTCCATCCTTGCGCCAAGGTCTTTCGCCGTGGGAAAACACCGTATATCGTCAACGCAAAAAATCACAACGAGAAAACGGTATTCACGATCATTTTTTCTTACTCTGCACGGCGTTTCCACCTCCTTCGTTCCAATATCATGCCATACCATGCACCAAGATGCGTGCGTCCCGCGATCTGCCACGTCACTTCTGCCAGAAGCGCTCCGCCAATCACATCTGCAATCACATGCTGCTTTGTTGTCAGCGTAGAGACAAACACGGCAAGTGCCGCCCAGAAAGAGAACCGCTGATACCAGCGCGGAATCTCCCGTCTGCTGCGGACTGCGATATAGCAGAACCAGCTGTTCAGGCAGTGAATCGATGAGACAAATTGTCCGCCGCATCCATCTGGTAGAGCAAGGCAAGCATCTGATTCCAGAATCCCTGTTCCGGGATCGACGGCCTACGTTCGTTGTCGGCAGCAGCAGAAAAATGCCATACAGACAAGCCGCGCCAGAACATCTGCTGCAAAGAACCGCCAGACAAATTCTTTCTCTCTGCTTGCGGCAATCAGATAATTTACAACCAGACCAGATAACAGCCAAAATAAATCACGATCGTCCACGGGATCACCGGGATCTGCTGGTCCAGCACCGTTTCTATATTGTAATGTTTCCACGAACTGGTAAACGGCCGCGTTCCAAAATAAGCGATAAAATTCGCTGTCAGCGTCAGAATTAGCGGCAGGATACCATAGTATGGAAACTTTCTTCTCTCGTCTCTTCAAAATCCGTCTCCTCCCTTGTCTCAAACACGTATCAGTATACGCAAAAACATTCCCTGACACAACCCAGTTCCGCTCGTTTTCAGAAACCTTAATAAAATCTTCTGTTTTTCGGCAGGGAAAAAGAAAGATTTAGAAGATTCGCGGACAAAAAAACGACCATATAGGGCTTCGCGGGTGTTCCTATATGGTCGTTTTTTTCAGCATCGTATTTTGTCATAAACGAATTTTTTATTCAATCAAGGAGAAAGCGGTATTTTTCTCTTACAGCCTCTTCATAAGCTGCCATAATATGCTCTTTTTCCAGCCAGTGCCGATACCAGCATCACCAGTGTGGATTCCGGCAGATGGAAATTCGTGATCAGTCCGTCGATCATCTTGAAGCGGTAGCCCGGGTAGATGAAGATCTCGGTCCAGCCGCTTCCAGCCTTTAAGATCCCGTCATCGCCGGTTGCAGATTCCAGGGTACGGCAGCTCGTTGTTCCGACTGCGATCACACGGCCGCCATTTTCTTTGTATCGTTGATCAGTTTTTGCCTGATCTTCTTCTCACCACATAGAACTCAGAAGTGCATGTGATGCTGGGTGACATCCTCCACTTTCACCGGACGGAAGGTGCCAAGGCCGACATGCAGGGTTACATGGGAGATCTTTACACCGGCATCCTTGTACCTGCTGCAGAAGCTCTTTCGTAAAGTGCAGTCCTGCGGTCGGAGCGGCTGCGCTTCCCTCGTGTTTCGCGTATACCGTCTGGTAGCGGTTCTTGTCCTGCAGTTTGTGTGTGATATACGGCGGCAGCGGCATCCGCAAAAGCTGGTCGAGGATCTCCTCGAAAATGCCGTCGTAATGGAACTGAATCAGACGGTTTCCCTCATCGACAATATCTACAACCTCTCCGGTCAGAATGCCGTCGCCGAAGGAGATCACCGTGCCGACCTTACATTTTTTCCCCGGTTTTACGAGTGTCTCCCAGATATCATTTTCTTCTTTTTAACAGAAGGATTTCGATTGCTGCATCGGTGCCGACTTTCGAACCGTAGAGACGCGCCGGAATTACTTTGGTATCGTTGATCAAGGCAGTCGCCCGGTTTTAAATATTTCAGAATATCGCGGAAATGACCATGCTCATATTCACCGGTTTCTTTATTCAGATGCATCAGGCGAGAGGCGCTGCGATCTTCGAGCGGATCCTGCGCAATCAGTTCTTTTGGCAGATCATAGTAAAAATCTGAAGTTTTCATTGGTTTCCTCCATTCTATTGCAAAATCGGCACAAAAGGCCGATGTCAGGTAAAGTACTGTGCTGCGCCCGTTCTTTCGGGCTCAACGAACCTTATTATACCATTGCATCCGCCTTCTGACAAGAAATTTAAAAACTCATTTCCTGGATTTTTCACTTATTCAATAACCGCCATGCTTCCTACGCGGTCGCCGCTTCTGCTTTTCATTACGACAATCTTTTCTCAATTCGCTGTTCTTTCAGTTCCGGCACATGGGAGATAATGCCGACCATACAGTTTCGCCGGCAAGTCCCTCCAGTGCTTTCACAGCCTGATTCAGGGATTCCTCGTCAAGAGAGCCAAACCCCTCGTCCACAAACATCGCATCGAGCTGGATTCCGCCTGCGTGCGACTGAATCTCATCGGAAAGGCCAAAGGGCCAGAGAGGGAGGCCTGAAATGATTCGCCGCCGGAGAGGGTACGCACGCTGCGCTCCGTTCCATTATAATGATCAATGACATTCAGATCCAGACCAGTTTTTGACCTTCAGATTTTTTCCAGAGGCTTCCTGACGCTTCAATTCATACTCGACCATCACTCATCGTCATGAAACGCAGGTTGGCTTTTCGCAGAATCTGGTCGAAATACGTCATTTGAACGTACGTTTCCAGTTCGATTTTCAATTTCTGACTCATGCCGCCGCACGCCGTATCCGAAAGCGCCCGCACCCATTTGTATTCTTCCTCCAATGCCTGCATCTGGTTCTGCTGATTCTGTACATTTTCGTACGTCTTACGGTTTGTATTTGCCGCATGATACTGTTCGTTGTATTTCTGTTCCAGCTGCTGTTTCTGTTCTGTCAGCTCCGCTATTTTTTCCTGCAGCTCTGTTTCGGAAGGAAGTGTCCGATCTGTCTCCCTCATTTTCTTCCAGAGAGCGGATCGTCTCTAGTGCCGCGCGCACTTCGGTAAGCCGTTCTTTCACTGTTTCATATGCTTCTTTTGCTTTCTTCTGCGCCTGTTCCAGCTGCTCTTTTTTGCACTCCATACGGAAATATTTGTTCGGAGCTGTGTTTCGTCTTTTCCTTCCAGCTTTTTTTTTTTCTCCGATCTTTTCCAGCAGCGCTTTTTCCGCCTCTTTTCCTTTCGCCTCCAGCAGTTCCTTCGCATGGATTGCTTTTTCCCGCTGCTCTGCCCGCTCAGTTTCTGCTGGAATCATCTGTTTCAGAGCTTTCCATTCGCTCTGTCTTTCCAGCATTCGTTCCTTATAGAGAATGATTCTGTTCTTTTTCTCTTCCAGACGCTTTTTCACAGTAAGCTGCTGCCACAGCAGCTGGCTGTTCTTCCATGTCCACTTCCTCACAGATCGCTTTTTGTGCGTCTTCCATTTTCTGTTTCAGCTGATCCAGAAGTGTCTGCTTTTCTCCGCCCAGCCGTCCAAGCTCTGCCTGTTTTCTGCCATCACCTGTTTCAGTTTTTCCCGCTGCTTCTGTTCCTGCTGCTGACGTTTCTCATATGCCGCATATTCTTCCCGTCGTGTTTTCTGACGCTTTTCTTCTGCCGCAAGCTGCTTTTTCTGTTTCATCCGCAGCCTGTGCAAACTGCTCTTCCGAAAGCTGTGTCAGACGTTCCTGCTCTTTTTGCATTCCTGATCTGCTGTTTCTGCCGGAGCAGCGGCTCTCCAGGCAATCCGCCGTGCCAGTTCTTCCCTTGCCGTTTCAGCCTGTCTTTTTACAGTTTCCTGCCGCTTCGCTTAATGCCGCGGTCACTTCGTTCTGCTTCTGCAGTTTTTCTTTTGCTGATCCAGTGTTTCTTTATCCGGCACATGTTCCGCCTTTCTCGCCAGCACTGGATGATGCACGGATCCGCAGACCGGACATGGGATTCCCTCTGTCAGATTTTCTGCCAGGATTCCCGCCTGCGCATCCAGAAACAGCTGTTCCAGTTCCTGACACGTTTCCCGCACATCATTTCTGATTTCCAGACTTTTTCGATACGCCTCCTGCTTTCTCCTTTCCATTCCTTCTGCGCTGCCGTCCATTTTCGCAGCAGCTGCGAAAATTCGGTCCGCGCCCGGCGATATTCTTCCTCCCGCAAATGCAGCATCCTGTCTTTCTTTCAGAAATACCGTCGTTGCTTCCATCCGGGATGCCAGCTCGGTGTCCTGCTGTGTCAGGCCTTCCAGTTCTGCTGCCAGAAGCCCGTCTTCTTCGCCGGACTCCTGAACTTTTCGCGGCATCCCGGATTGCCATGATCTGCTCCTGCGCCCGCGTTTCGTTCTGCTGTACCCTCGCCAAAACCGCATCCACGCCGGAAAGATCTTCTTCCCGTTTTTTTCTCAAGCAGCTGCGCTTTTTGCCTGTTCCTGCTCTGCTTTCAGTCTGTCCTTCTCTTCCGCTGCCGTCTGCAGTTCTTTCTGCTATTCCACAAGCTCTGCCTGTTCCTGCTTCATCTTCTTCAGCAGTTCCAGGCTTTCCTGTTCTGCGCGGATCTGCCCCTCCAGTTCTTTGCAGATGGAAGCCTCCCGCTCTGCCCGTTCGCTTTTCTGCTGTTTTTCCGCTTCCTCTGGAACCAGTCCCGCCAGTTTCTTTTTCCTTCTGTGCTTTTTCCTCCGCCGCTTCTGGCTCTCTTTTACCTTGCCGAGCAGCTGGGTTTTCTGCTCCATCTCTGTTTCCACCGCTTTCCGCTCCTGCTCAAGATCCGAAAGTCTTTTCTGATCCATCTCGATGCAACGTGCCAGCAGTTCCATCCCCCGCATCACCTGACCGTCGAAATTTGCCTTTTTCAACTGCGCAAATTCCTCTTTGAACACCGCATCCTCCGGGCAGACGATATTGTCGAGATACTGGAGAATACTCCTCCGCTTTTTCACTATACGTATTGCTTCGCTCTTTCGCGGCATCCCGCAGACGATTCTGCAGCTCCTGATAAATTTCCGTATGAAACATTTTTTCCGGAAAATTTCACTTCGATCTGCCGTTTCTGCCAGGAGAAGTTTCTGGAAATCCCCTGCGCGATCATGGCAATCTGTCGAAACTGCTTCTGATCCAGTCCGAGAAGTTCCGTTACAGCTTTTTGTCACTTCCGTACTTTTTCGTCACCGGCTGTCTCCCATCCGGAAAAATCAGTTCTGCATTTGCTCTTTCTCTCGTCATTCCCTGACCGCGCTCCTTCGGGCCGATCATACTCCGGATTCCGCTTTTTACCATATAATCTTTTCCCTGATGCGCAAAGGTAAGCTCCACAAAAGTGCGCACTTCCGGCGCGGCATACTTGCTGCGGAACATCTCCCCGTCCGGATTTTCACCGCTTGCCTCGCCGTAGAGCGCAAAGGTAATCGCATCAAAATTGTTGTTTTCCTGCACCGGTATCACCTGTAATCAGATACAGGCCGCCGCTGCCCAGTTTTGTAAAATCCAGTTCTGTCCGGTCCGCATATGGTCCGAATGCACTGATAATCAATTTCTTTGGCTTCATCTTTTTATCCCCCTAAGCAGTGCTTTCACAAATGCTTTCTGCTGTTCCGTCATGCTCTGGTTATTCTGCAGTTCATAAAATTCCTGAAACAGCTCCAGTTCCGATTTTTCCTCGATACGTTCCGCCGCCGTTACCTCCGCATTGGAACGCGTTCTTTTATTGTCATATTCCAAACGCATCAAATTGGGATAAATCGTCCGAAGCTTCGCCATGCCGTCCGGAACATCCTCCTCATCCGTCAGGGTTACCATCAGGATAATCCGTACGGTCGCTGTTTTCATAGAACGTTTTTGCTGTCACTTCCAGATACGTTCCACGGATTTTTCGAAGATCGTGGAGCGGTTTCAATGGAATCGTGCGAAGTTCGACGGTTCCTTTTTCTTTCAGCTCTACAATGGTAATCGACTTCTCCTGTCCAGCCTCGGAAAACGAATATTTGAGTGGTGAACCACAGTAGCGCACGGTCTCGCGGCCAACCTTCTGCGGACTATGGATATGGCCGAGCGCCACGTAATCAAACGCATCAAAAAGCTCCACCGGAATCTGATCCACATCACCTACCTGCAGTTCCTCTGCCTCGCACCGCAGCGCGCCTGTCACAAACTGATGCGCTAAAAGGATATTCCGCTCTCCTGGATCTATTTGGGTCTGCTCCAGTGCCGCCCTCACGCCATCTGCCGTGGACTGAATCTCCTCCGCGCGTTCCGGCAGGGCATGGCGTACGGTTGACGGGCGCAGAAACGGAAGAAGATGAATCCACACCGTTCCATATGCATCCTGTAACGCGAACTTTTCTATTCTTCCATCATATACCTTCGACAAATAGATTCCGCTCTTCCCCATCAGATTCGACCCAAATGCCAGCCGCTCCGCCGAGTCATGATTGCCGCTGATGATAAAACCGGAACTTCCTGCTCCGAAAGGCTGGTTAAAAAGGCATCCAACACCTGCACTGCCTCCGCCGTTGGAATCGTCCGGTCATATACATCTCCGGAAATCAGAACTCCATCCGGTTTTTCCCGCATAACCGCCTGCAGGATCTGTGTCAACATATATTTCTGGTCCTCGATCATGGAAAACTCATGCGCGTTTTCCAATGTGAAGATCCGATAAATGAAACAACTTCACAAAAACTATCCCCTTTCTGCAGCAAAAACTCTGTTTTTCCTATGTTCTCTGCTCATTATACTATACCCAACCAGAAAAGAAATCATCCGCCAGGAAAACGAAAAAAAGACTCCTGTTCACAGGAGCCTCCAACCATAGCGAGAGGGGGGATTCGAACCTCGACACCGCGGGTATGAACCGCGTGCTCTAGCCAACTGAGCTATCCGCCATATGTAATTTTTGATGAATATGGGACCAATAGGGGCTCGAACCTATGACCCTCTGCTTGTAAGGCAGATGCTCTCCCAGCTGAGCTAAGATCCCATATCTTGTTTTTCGTCAGCGCTTATATCCTGCTGACATTTATAGATTTCTAGCACTGTTCTCTTAATTTGTCAACGGTAATTTTAAAATTTTTCAAATTTTTTCTTTTTATTTCTACAATAGCGTCGATTATGGTACGAACATGCCCAATTCAGGAAAAAGGCTGCCTGCTTTCTCAGCAGACAGCCTTCTTCTCATCCATGTCAAACTTCCACGATCTCCCGCACACACAGATCATCTACCGTCGTATGTAAGATCTCGGCAAGTGCAAACAGATTTTCAATGTTCGGCATCTTTTTTCCTTTCTCCCAGTTCCAGACACTCTGAACCCCGGCGAGCCCCATCTTCTTCTGAATGTCCGGTCGGTTCATCCCCAATCTTTCACGCCGGCTACGGATATTTTCGCCCGTTTTCTTCATGTTCAAGTTTGCATAGATCTGTTCCGATTCTTTTTCATATCTTTGCCCTCCTAATTTCTTTTTCTTATACCCATATTTTACACTCCGGGTTAAAATCATAAAGGTCAGGACAGAAAAAAATTTTCGTTCAGGTTGAACCTTCTTTTTTTCCTTTTACCCCTTTTTATATACTGTTTCAGGTACTTTTTTATCATTTTAGATTATATGTGTTTTTGTTCTCCCTAACTTTTGTTTTCTTTTATGGACACATATTTTTTCGGGTTAAATTTTTCAAAAATGTCACTTACTTCCGTAAATCGTCCTGAGTTCATACCCTCTTTTTCTGTCAAGGTCGAGGCTCTTCAGTAAAAGAGCGTATCATGTTCATCGCAGTCCGTCTGGCTTTCCCGGAAGAAGGACAGGTTTTCCTCATACGTTCATCCAGATTGCTGATGCTCTTTTCGCAGTTCCTGATAGAGACTTTTGGTAACCATTTCTTTGTAATGGCCCGGCACCTGGTTCAGCACCCACTCGTGGAGATGGATCATGTTGTGTAGTACAAGTTTTTCGTCTTCCAGCCCTTCCGGTGTTATGACAAAGCATCCTGTGCCAGGGTAAAAACTGAGCCTTGCTGCTTCCTTTCTTTTACAAAGTTTCAGTTTGAACAGATCATATGAAAATAAGTCAGCTCATCCGGCAGCGGAATCGTCTCCGGTTCCCAGGTTCCGTCTCACGCTGTGCTTCCGCTGCGACGAATGGCCCTGCAGATGCTTTCCCGTTCCATCCGCATATCGTCAAAGAACTCCTCAAACTCACCCATCCGCATGGAAATCGTTATTCTGTCCCGGATTTCCTGATCCACTTTTTCCGGGCTGCCTGTTTTCACCGGACGTGTCTTGTACAACTGGTCAAGTCTGACTCCATAAAGCCGTGCCAGATTCAACGCATTATCAATGCTTGGAAGTTTCGGATGTGTTTTGCTCTCCCAACTGCATACCGTCTGCTCTGCCGAAAGTCCAATCGCGTCTCTCACCTGTTTTAACTTCAGGTTATTCTCAATTCTAAGTTTTTTCAGATTTTTGCTGTTTCTATGGAATCAATCCCAACATTATTATAAGCATCCATCTAAAATTCTCCTCGTTATTCTCCAAATTATTTCTAAAAAATATATCCTCGTTACTGTTCATTCAGCAGTGAACCGTAACTGTCCCCCGACAGTTGAATCCTTTTTTTTCTCATCCTGGGCTTGCATTTTTCTCTGGAAAGTGTAATATCATAGATGTAACTAAAGGAAACTGAGTGGCTTCTGCCTACGCAAAGCAACTACTACCCTAAACTACAACCCCCAAAAGCTCAGGTCCAGAGTTAACCTTACTTTCATAACTCTGGTTCCCCTGAGCTTTTTCTTTTATCAGATCTCCGCCAGAAAAAAATTCCTTATTTCCCGCGTGCTTCATCCATCTTCTTCAGAATACTCTTTGCAAGATTCATCGTCTGCCCACCGCACATTTTTACCGAAGAGTTTTCCGCAGGCTTCCACGGCCTCCGCCTCTTCCTTCACGCAGTCCGCATAGATTCTTTTTTGCGATCACCGGGGCAATCAGCTTCCATTCTGCCGTTCCAAACTCCTCTGGCAGAATACCTTCATCGCGCATTTTATACAGCTCTTTTCCACGCGCTCCCGCGTCACCATCCGCTCAACAGTTGCAAACGCCATCTTTTTTTCGCCGCTTCCTGCTCCGATGTGATCGGTGCTTTCTGTGCTTTCATCTCTGAAAATTTTTCATTCACAATCTTCAGCACAAACGGCGCTCTCGAGTCCGGATTATTCAGTTTCGACATATTCTTGACGATAATGCCTTCCTCGCAGTCCCCATCCGTATACTTCGTAATCCGCATGAAACTCCGACAGTGATCCCAGTCCACGAAAGGTCCGTCATACAGCACATACCATATACGGAACTCCTACCTCAGCCGCCAGCGCCTTTACCTGCTTCTGCGGCAGATAACCGTCCGCTTTCAGATCGTAGACATCGTACATGATCCAGATATTCAGATATTTCTCGGGTACGGTACACGATGACGCGTCATCCATTCCCGAAAAATACATAATCGGGATACTTCTGAAACTTCTCCGCGTCCAGTGTATCCACATAGTCGAGAAATTTTGATGTCGCGTCGACATCCTTTGTCCTCACGATCTGCTGCTTTCTGGAGAACGCCGCAAGCTTTCCTGTTTCGGGTCATACCGTACGCTGGCATTGCTTCCATCAATTTTAATCTGAATCACAGATCCCCTGGCTCGAAAGCCCAGGTGTTCTTGTTTTTGTGCATCTCATTTTTTCCTGCACGATTCGCTTGATATCCATAAATTTCTTCTGCTCCATAAAATAATACCCCTTTCCTTTCTAATTCTCATGGGTACACTCATAGATCGTACCAGCTCATAACCCATTCTGCGGTCGAGATCCAGGCTCTTCAGGTAGAAGAGCGTATCATGCTCGTTGCAGTCCGATGCACTGATTCGGAAGAAGAAAAGATTGTCCATGATCTTCTCATCCAGATCCGCAATCTCATCCTTCAGTTTCTGATAAAGGCAGACAGTAACGAGTTCCTTGTACCAGGATGGCAGGCGCATAATTAATCTCTCCCACTCGATGAGATACCTGGCCGTTCTCATCTCTTTCACCATGTAAAATTCTATCATACCTCATCTGCCCAGTCATTCGTCCCGCAGTATAACTGCCGCGTTCTCTTTACGCAAAACCGGGATGGTATCCTGGTGATGAATGGAATAATACCATCCGGTTTTCCTCTATTGACAACATACATGCTCAAGTTTCTTCAAACAGTTCTTTTATTCCTTTAGCAAATAATCATTGTTTAATACTTTCATAGATAACGGTCCTTCCACAATTCTGGAATACACCGGTTCCAATGGGCGTATTACAATTCCTTCTTTATTCATACCAGATGTATACTTTCCTTTGCTCTTTCTAAAAGTTCTTCGATACTATCATACTCAAACAAATCTCTTTCTTCTTCCACCGGAACCATTTTTAGGTTCAGAATTCGCACAGTTCTTTCATCTTCGCAAAGAGACAGTCTTCTGTGTGTTTTCAGATCTATCATGGTAAATACATACCATTCGGTTTTTTTCAGCTTTAATCTGTTCTTTTGAATACCAGCACCGCATATTGCTACGTTACTCATGAATTACGCTTGCACCAAAATGATAGATGCAAGCGTTTTACTCTATTTTAGTTTTGACAGTTCGTTTTCGCAGTCTCGCTCCATGGGGCAAGCTGTTCCAACTGTTCATCTGACATTATCGTCTGGCCGCTGTGATAAGAGATATGTCAGATATTTATAGGTATTCAGATCATTCGCTTTTGCCATCTCGACCATTGTATACACAATAGCACTGGAGGCAGCTCCTTTCGGACTGGCACTGAACAGCCAGTTCTTCCGGCCGACAGTGAATGGCCTGATTGCATTCTCGCTAAGATTGTTGGATAAACTGCAATGACCGTCTTCCAGATAGGTCATCAGGGTGTCTTTCCGATTTTGGGCATAGTTTACCGCTTTCGCCAAACGGGTTCCTTTGTTTGGGCGCTGTTGATCCAGCCAATTCCAGAATGCCTCCAGTATCGGCTTCTCCTTTTCAAGACGAAATTGTTTTCTCTGCTCCGCAGTGTGATTTTTGCTTTTGAGTACCGCTCACAATCAAACAGCTTGGAACAGAACTGTACTCCCTGCACTGCCGGAAGGCTGTAATCATACTCTTTCCCTTTCGGTATGGCATCTGTGAAGTAACGTCTCACATGTGCCCAGCAAGAGCAGCGTTTGATATCCGGCAGATTATTATAACCCTGGTATCCATCCGTCTCCAGATATCCGCTGAACCCCTGTAGGAAAGATGCCGCATGGAACTTTGCCCCTTGTCTCTGTGTAATGATAGAGCAGGATCGGCGGAAGCCCATCTGCTCCACTGCGGAAGAGCCACATCCAGGAATCTGTTTCAGGATTACGCTCCCGGCTCATTCAGTACCTGAACCCGGGTTTCATCTGCCATCAGATATTTACGCATCCGTAACTGACGGTGAAAATAATCATAAACATGACGGAGATAATTCTCGGCACAGTAAATGATCCAGTCAGCAAGCGTAGCCCGGCTTAATGGGACACCCAGTTGCTTCCAGTCCTCTTCCTGCCTGTTTAACGGCAGACCATTCTGGTACTTCTGGTGCATTGCCCATTTGACAACGGATTCCGATGCATAACTTTCTGGGATCAATGGTTCCTGGACAGGCGCTTTGACAAATGTCTGATCATCTGGGTGTTCCTCTGATATGGCACATTCCGGGCATTTATAGGTTTCACGATAGATATTTACTACTTTTTCCTTTGGCAGGGGTAAAGCGAAATTCATGGCGGACGAATTCTTTCCCAATACATTCCATCTGCGTTCCGCAGGTTGGACAGTTTCGCTCCTCCTCCGTAAGAGAAATGATCTCGTCGCAGGAAGGAACATTTTAAAGAGATCAGCATGTGTCCGTCTTGCTTTTCTCTTATGTTCCGGAACAGTGATGTCATCAGGAAGTTCCTGTTCCCATGTCGGATCTGCTTCCTGCTCGGCTTCATCAAAAGATTCAACTGGCCAGCGATATCTTTCCGTTTTTCACTGGAAGTACCAAAAAGTTTCTTCGTGAGATATTCAATCTGCTGACGAAGGTTTTCTTTTTCCAGACGGTCTGCTTCCAATGTTTTTTGTAAAGACTGAATCAGTTCTGTCTGTGCGGATATCGTCTTATTCAGTTGGTTGACCATGTCCTTGTACGCGAGGATTTTTGAATCTTTTGAATTGCCAGCCATATGTTTTCTGCTCTTTTTCACTGCTCTTATTATACCATAAAAAGCAATGAAAAAGAAGCAGAAAACCCAGCATTTACAAGGGATTTCAGACATGATACAGGGTGAGAAGTCCCTCCGTTTCTGTTGGTTGGCATAGATGTTTTACGCGATCATTCCGTAGGTTTGAATGCCTTGGGTTGTTCGATTTCAAGCCCGGACATGAGCCAGTCGAATTGCTGCCAGGTCAATTGTTTTACTTCCAGCTGATTTCTGGGCCAGCGGAATCTTCCCTGGACTTCCATACGTTTATACAGCAGCACAAATCCGTCAGATTCCCAGAGCAAAGCTTTGATCCTGTCACAACGTTTTCCACAGAAAAGATACAGGGCACTTCGCCTTGGATCCATATGGAGTTGATCCTCTACAATAGCACACAGCCCGTCAATGGATTTCCGCATATCCGTTCTGCCTGTTACGATATAGATTTCATCGGCGGCTGTGATATCCCCTAACATTCCAGCTCCTTCACAATTCGAAGCGTTTGAGCCAGAAGCTGAGGATCTGTTCCATTTGGTATTGTTAGATGAAAGCTTGCCTACAGACAGCTTCATTGGCTCTGCTACGGAAAAGTTATTCCTTTCCGTAGCTGCCGGAATTACATTTAATGGCTGTTCATAAGGAATCGGGTCAGTATCATGAAAATCCACTCTGACAACTTCCTGGCTTTCTGGTGCGCGATAGGTGCGTCCAGTTGACGCCGGCAAATCCACACAACCTTTCTGACGCAGTCTTTTACCCAGTTGTAAAAAGTTCCTGGTTTGATATCATGTTCCACACACCATTGATGATCTGTCAATCCACTTTGACGGCATTCCATGATGAGACGGTATTGTTCTTCGGCAGGTATTCTTTTGCTTCTCATGAGCACACCTCCATAACTTGAATAGAGTAAAATGCTCGCATCTATCATTTCTAGCAAGAAAAGATCTAAAATGCTTGCATTCTCTATTGATTATTATGGGATATTTTTAGGGCAACACAATCCGTCGAAACACTTACAAAAAACACCGATCTTTCCGGATGCGAAACAGATCGATGTTCAGTGTGCATGAACGGGGAGAGGTGTGACGTGAACCCGGTTATTTTTTCCTTATCCTGACGTTCTTGTTCAAAAAGAAAATTCTTCTTTGACACTTTCGATTGTTTTGCACTTTCAAACCAATTTTAAAGTCTATATATGGCGAATAACTATCTCATTTTCTATTCTTTTTTCCCATCTATGTTTCTTTAGAAAACATCAACGGAATATAATACAGGTTATCAGAAGCCATATTCGCTTAGGTTGTTTCTTACTTTTTTCCACCATAATAAAGTGCTTTCATATAGAACATGATTTGATGCGTTCGTGAACGGTTATCCTGATCTTCAAGTTTTTTCTTTGCATCAAATACGGCGATCCTTCTTTTTCCTTGTCACAACAATATCAAACTTTTTTTCATATAAAATTTCCTCTTCTTGAAACAATTTCGCTTTCTTTTTTTTCCAAATTAAATTTTATGGTATTAGATGCATTAAATTCCTCTATTGCATCTTTGAAAATTGCTCGGCAATAATATTCAAATAACAAATTAATATCTATATAATAAGTGTAACTTCTCCGCTGACCAGTTGAACATCTCTAGATTCTTTTCCCGTTTCATCCTTTAATTTCTCACCTAACTCAGATACGCCATATCTTTTATGATTTTTTGCCGCTACTAATGCATCTTTTATACTGTCGGAAAGCCCATTGTTTTTTAATCCGATGAAATCTGCCACTACATTTCTTTAAAGGAACATTTTTTAACGCATTCATACAAAAGCGAATATCTTCTTCTAATGATGCACCTATTTCATGATTTTGCATAAATATAATGCATATTTGATAATTTGATTTTCCTGTATATCTTCTGTCATTTTATTATAGGCGCAATATATTTTTTTGATTCTGTCCTTTTGAAGTATTATACTTAAGCTGCTTCTGTATTAAAATCCTTCCCTTAATTTTGCAGTTTAAATTTTCTTCCACTTTTTGTGATTGTTTTTTTAAATTTTTCTCACACACTTTTTTTGCTTTATCCAAAAATCAAGAATTTCAAAAACGCCAAAAAGATTTGCAAGACCATAGTCTATATCATCTGCCTGAGATTCCCCTGATTTACTGGATAATTCAATACTGCCAATTCCCTGAACCGTCCCAAAAAGTATTTCATCGCTTTCCTTATTTTGGCTTTCCTCAGTTTTCCCTTTTTCGTTGTCACCATTATTTTTAAGTAAATTTCTCCATTCTATTCCAGAGTAATTTTTTATTTTTATCATATCGGGTTTTCATAATAGTCATTACCAGCCAACACTCTTTTTCAACATTTTCAATGGTAAATCTGCATAAAATCTTGAGACAATTTTGATAACAGGCAATTCTTCGCCGAACATTTCCGTTTGATCAGCATTTCTGTCTAAAAGCAGGCATAACGCCAATATACTTTGAAGCCTTAGGTTTATCATCTTGTCTGTCCATGTATATTCCAAGATTAAGGGCGACCACTTTTCGTCATAAAATGGCGATGTATTGCTAAAATATTTCCCATAATCATCTGACGTATCGACTATTACGTCTTTATAATCTTCTCCCTTAAAAAACTTGCATATTATTTCTTCTCGCTTTCGCTCCGATTATTCTCAAATAATCAAAATATGTATTATCATACAACAATTCCACAAAGAGACTTTCCATTGATGTCCAATTTTTTTCGTTTTGTAAACATGCCATTCTTTGCATATTCTCTCAACAGTGGAATTAATTCATATTTCATTTTATATTTCGGTGTTCTTCGTCATATGAATCCGGATCCGATTCTGATTTTTTATCTTTTCCATTTACAAGAAAATAACTAATTCAGGCATGATGTCTTCCGGATCTATTCCACGCGCCACAGACTTCATCATCCTCCTGGACCTTCTTAATACATTTTGACAAAAAAATGACCATTTTCTATTTCATAACAACCCTTATCTTTTACGTCTTCTTTTTGTTCTGGCGGCTTCGGGTCTGGCAGTTCCGCTTTCACCTTTTAAATGTAAATCTTCTCCTTACCGCATAGTCCAGCGCCTGAAGTGATCTGTCTGCGGTATTCATCGTTCCTATAATATACAAATTTTCCGGCACAGAAAAATCATCATTTGAAATTCCAGTTGTAATTTCCCTGCCCTCTATATTCAATTCCATAAAGCAGTTCACCTAAGACTTCGGAAACATTAGCCCGGTTTTATTTCATCAATGATAAGGACATATTTTTTATCTGGATGATTTCTTGCGTCGTTTGCAATTTTTGAAAACACCATCCTTTATTGATACCCCGGGCGTCAATGGTCTCCATAAATTCGTTGTAACTATAACTGGGATGAAATTGGACAATTTGAATCTGTTCTCGCAAATTTCTATATTTTTTTGTCATTCTCTTTCTCCTCATTGGTGCCTTTGTTATTAATTCTCCCTTCGAATAGATTCAAAGCGTCTATATCAGAACAATTATTTCCTGTAACTATTTTTACCGCTTCGATTTTTGCTTTTGCGCGTTTTTCCGGTTCCAGGCGGGCCGTAGTAAATGATTTGTTTATCTTCAATAGATTTCCCTTTTTATTACATCTTTATTGCTTTTCCTAATAAACTTTCCAATTCTTTGCATAATTCACTAAAGATTTTCCTTTCATTGTATCATTATAAATTTTTGAGGCACCTTATTTTTTTCATAGCATTTCAACAAGGATCTTCATCTCCCTGATTTCATAGCATCAGTAGCAACATATACTAATACGTCAAATTTTTTTTCAGTTATCTCTTGATATCGAGTATTGCTTTTTGATATTTATCTTCTTTCCATTTTTACACTCAAATATCACACAATGCCCATCGGAAGTACGTTCAATTGCAAACAATGGATTACTCTTTTTAAATTAATGCTGATTCTAGCAATTCTATAAAGTCTAAGGCACTTGTCTATATTGTTCCATTTTATTGATTCTTTTTGATCCTCTTTTTATCGTATACATTTCATTAATAATAGCTTCTTCAATCTCAATATCTCCACTATGCAATGCTGAATATTTAATGTTATTCTTCGTTAGCTCTTTAACTGCATCTTCAAATTTTTTAACTCATTAGTTTCTGTATCCAACACATATTCTCCTATACCAATACGACAAAAACGGAGCAAAAAATATTTTTAATTCCTTAATATCGATTTGCTTCCGTTTTCGATACCTATTTTTTAATCTTCTGCCCAGATATCACATTATTATTCCGCTGAATCTTCCTTGCCACAGACATCTTCAATAGCCTTATTCACTTTAGCCTTTCCATCTTTCTTTATTATTCCATCTTTAATATATTCCTCATAAAATTGGCTTAATTTGATATTCAATACGATACTCTAGATACTCCATTCCATCTTTTACTTTTCAGTTTTCTTTCCTTCTTCTTCGTTTTTCCTTCCCAAGAAATATGTATGTCCAATCTTGATATCATTCACATCCATATCCTGATCTTCTAAATATTTTTTTACTAAAAATGCCATCTTCTTCATTCATCAATTTATCATATAGCTTTTTCGCCTTTATTCCTACATTTTTATCTATCCAACTTCCTTCGATTTCTTCTCCATTCGATTTCACTTGCACAAATGCAAATCTTCTCCGTACCGCATAATCTATAGATCCAATGGATCGATCCGCTGTGTTCATAGTTCCAATAATATATAAATTATCTGGTATAGAAAAACTCCTGTTTCCCATTAATCGCATATGGGGTAGCTATCGACGATTCGCGATATTCAAGACCATATATTAATTCTCCAAGTACAGAAGCCAATGGTGCTCTGTTAATTTCATCGATGATTAATACATACTTTTGTTTCTTATTACCTTGTGCTTTGTTTACAAAATTTTTCAAAAATCTTGGATTCGGTCACGTAAGTAATTCCATTATTTCTTTTAGCTGGTTTTAACTGTAATTCCTCTTACAAAATCCTCGTAACTATAGGACGGGTGAAATTGAACAATTTTATAATTGTCTTTATATTCATTTTTCAATAATTCTTGGGCTGAATTATAAGGATTTTGCGTATCAACCCTGTCACTTCCTGCCAACAACTTTGCCGCAATAATAGTTGCCGAATACGTTTTGTTTGTTCCTGGAGGTCCATACAAAATAACCTGTTTATTCCATCCATTTTAAATATTTCAATTATTTTTTCTACCACTCCCGCGTTCTTTGGAGAATTGTCTTCAACGTTTGAAATCACATTTTCTTCACTCATTTTTCCGTTCCTTTCGCAATTCTTTATTTTTCCTGGTGCCTTATTTATTCTTTCTTTTTTCAGCACACACTGAATGTGTAATCACATTCCACTCATTAACTTTCATTATACCATGTGTTTTGTTACTGTACATATTTCAGCATATATTTTTTATGCAAAAAAAGCTTCTATTTTAACTATTTTTCGCTTTTTATACATATTTTGTACAAAAAAAGATTGTCCCAATTTTCCGTCTTCTTTTTTCTACAGTATCAGGCTTGCATCTGGCTTCAACCGTTTCCCTTTTCACTTCTATCCGCAAATCACCCTCACCGCCTCCTTACTTTCCTGTCCTCCATCGTCTCCATACAGCTTCGGCACTTCCATCCTTTGATCCCGATCCAGCCCCCGCTTTTTCGATACGTATATTTTGCACTGCAGTTCCCCTTCCTCATCCCACGCTTTTCATTTCTCGGACATCCATTCAAATAGTCCCATTTTTCTTCATAAAACTTCCGCAACACTGCAAACGCCGTATTCCAGTCCATCGTTTCCTCTTTCTGCGTATCCAAAGCTGTCCTATTTTTACTGTTTCTCTGCTTTCCTTCCAGATTTTCTTTTTCTTCTCTTCCTTTTCTTCTCTCTCCCACTGTCTTCTCACAGCGTTTTCTTTTCCATAAAACTCCAAAACCCCACCGATTTCCGTCAGTACTTCATTTCCCCCAAACAACAAAAAACTGTCCAGATCTGTCCAGATAAACCAGCACTTCCGGAAGGAACAAAAACATGTCTCACAGCTTCCTCCCAGTGTGCTGTTTGATACTTTTGCACCAGCTGTCCTTCCATTTCTGTTTCTTCTATCACTTTTGCTTCTTCCGTCAGTTCTGTTTTAGCGCGCAGTCTTTCCCCATATCCGTTTCTTTCACTGTCCAGATCTTCCTGTCCGAACCAGCTGTTCCGTGTCCCCTGAACCGATTTTTTCATGGTTCGACTTTCCATAATTCGACTTTCCATGATTCGACTCTCCATGATTCGACTCTCCATAAATTGCTTTTCCAATTCCTGGTTTTCTCTTTACCGGCCAAAATGTTAATGGCTGTCTTCCCATAAAACTGCACATACCATACCGGCAGAACCGCCCTTCTCCTTTATCCTGGCCTTTCAGTACAATTTCCAGCCATTCCTCTGCCAGAAATTCTTTTGATCTTTCCGTCTTTTTTACATCTGTCTTTTTCATCGTCACCTTTCCATCCTTTCCTCAAACATCCATTTCCAGAATCACCCGAATAGCCTCACATACCTTTGGTTCCATGTCTTCTTCCAGCAGCCACTGCAGAATCATTTTCTCCTGGTGATCCAGCTTATATCTTTTTTGAATGATTTTTTCCAGCTGCAATTTTGTAAATGCTACATCTAAATCGTAATCAATCCAGTTATCAGCAGTACATACCGTAAATATTCTGATAATAGTTTTCTAAAATTTCATATGATTCTTCTAATGTCATGTCTGTCCTCTTCTCTCTTCCATTTCATTTTGCTTTTTTTAAAACGCATTTACCCCGGAAGAGAAATTTCTTTTCTTCCGGGGTAAATGCGTTCTTCCTATACCCTCAAGTGGGGCGTACAGACTGCGGAAATGATTTTTCAAACATGCTCCAGCGTCCACTACAGAATTCTTTTTCTCTGTCCCTGTTGTTTTTTTCAAAATTCTCAAACAGCCCCTCAATTAATCTGCTGTTCTACGCGATCAGCCAATTTCTCCAGTTCTTCTGTTACTTCTCCGCCCAGTTCCTGGTAGAATTCAAACAATCTTTCCTGGCGTTCCTGGCATCCTGGCACTTTTTCCCATTCACGCGCCATTTTTGGAAAACAGACCGTTTACGTTATAAGTTTTCTGTATCTCCTGCTCTCCATAATATTCCAGATCAAGTTCGCGCGATGTCGGCTTTTTCCAGTTCCGCGCGCATCTGGCCGAGGATAAAGTCCATGGAAAATTCAGGGCTTTCCCATTCCAGAAAAGCGCGGTACATTTCCACATCAGTATCGGCGTTTCTTGAAATCCTGGTGCCGACATATATGGTGTCCGGATGTCTCTCAGATTGAAAAAACAGAGCCGCATACCAGTTCAGATGCTCGGATGTTCCGCTAAAAGATGACGCAGCATTGGGATGTTTCCGGCTTTCATCACCTGCTCTGCTTCTGCAAGCTCGATTAATCCCGGATAATGCTCGATCATATATTCCGTCAGCTCTTCTCCTGCACCGGCGATGGCCTGACCCAGTGCCTCTTTTTTCTCCGTATGCGTTAAACCCATATTATCAATATCATAATGGTCGATGCAGTAATCCAGCATTTCCGGACTGCCGGACAGAATCGCCGCTGTGAGAATGTTCGGAATATAGAATTCTCCGACTATTGTTTCCCGGCGAATGCTGTAGTATGTTTTTCTGGCTCCGGAGTTTGATCCATGTAACAGATGTATTCCCAGTATTCCATATTGTCTTCCGTCATTTCCCTGTCTTTTTTCTTCGAACATCTTCAACAATGGAATATTTCCACTCATCACAACAAGCAGATAATTGGGCGCATCGGTCCAGCACAATTCATCCCGCAGATAAATCCTTCGAAACGGAACGGCATTATCTTTATCCGCGCAGACAAATAGTTTTGCAATTTCTTCCATGTGGGACGGTTCCTGTACCTGAAGAAGTCCGTCGATCGTTGTACTGGCTTCAACTGCCCAACGGCAGACATCTTCCCCCACAGCCTCTTCCATACCAGTAAACGTAGGATGCCAGTGGAGTCTCATTTTTGTAGTACCAGCCCTGGTGCAGGCCTTTTCGGCCAAAAGAGTAATTTAATTTTTTCAGTTCTGCGTCCTGATCCAGGAGTTTTTTTCACATACCTGATTTTTTCCCGAAGTCATCGAATGGTATGGGTTCCTCCGGAATATGTATTTTCTGTACTTCTTTCTCAAGAATCTTTTTTCTATCGGATTCATTGCATTTAAGATCGCCTCTTTCATCTTCCTTTTCCTTCCAATTGTAAGGCTGAAGTTTACGTTTCTTAAGCCGTCTGCTGTTTTTGGCGCTAGCTGTCCTGTCCTTAAGGTAAGAATAGCACAGTCATTGTTTTTGTTCATCCATCAGCATTTTTTTCCATTTCATCAAGATATTTTTCCGTTTTTATATTTCTTTGCTGGTAGCTCTCCAAAAAAATCCATCACATTCGTCAGGCCTTTCTTTTTATTTGTCGGGCCGAGGTACAATATAATTCTTTCATCAATTCCATATACTAGCTCCTCAAAGAAATACGGATTCACCTCTTTCATACGCTGTCCTTTCTCATATGCGGTATCTGCATGATTGGTTATATTGATATCCACTAAGGACGCCTGTAGTTCCTCCAGTCTCAAATCTTCCTGGTCTAGTAAAACCAAATCGACTTCTGTCTTATCATCTCTATAGTAATAGCATGTTTTATGCCATAAATGATATGCCGTATGCGAAATAACCACAGATTTTAACGCAATTTCGTTTATCTGACGGACGCTTTCCTCTTTCCGTTTTTCCCCTGTTTTTACTACATGATTTGCGATTAACCAGGCAATCTGATTTACGAGAAATGGTACTGTGATCATATATTTTGCGCCATAACTGTCTCTATGAAGATTTAGTATGACTACAATAACCTTCATATCTTCAAGCATTCTTAATATGTCTTCGATGACTTGTCTTTCTACTCTTTTTAAACGTAATTCCAGCTCCTGTCCCAGATTCCCAATGATTTTACTCCGGCGTGTACTTCTCTCACCTGTGAATATGGTATCCAGTAAACCGTCAAGCTGCAGATCTTCTTCCCAGCTGCACACTATAATACACATCGTCAAAAAAATACAGCCTGACACAGTTCTGTTTCAGACATATCAGCAAAAGCTGCATTCGATAGGATTCCTTCTTACCGAGAAGGCCAGATTGTCTACGATTGAGTCTTTGATATAATTCCACAAACCTTTTGTTCCTTTGTATTTCTCTGTGCCATATAGTCCGCCAGACATTAAATACGATGAAAAATCCATTCCTGTCGTTCGTCTGGCGTCTTCATATGACATAAATGAAATAGAACTGAGACACCCTATGTGCCAGTATCTGTCAACCTTCCAAAAAATCATAGGAACCTGTACCAGACATAACTACTCTCTTACCCCTGGATGTATATTGATCCATCAAAATACCAATTCGATTTGTAAAATCTTTCATACAGGTTATTTCATCTATAAACACATATTTATGGTCATCATTCAAACGATCTAACAATTGCTGTAGCGTATCCAAGTCTCCATCTGTTTTTCTATCAAATGAAATATATACGCACTTTTCGTATGCTGCAAGTTTTCGGATTGCTTGTAATAGTCCCGTTGTTTTTCCTGTTGAAGGCAATCCTGTTTATACCATACACTGCCTTTTCTATACGCTGCCCTTCTATACACTGTCTTTCTGGATCTTTTTACAGTAATTAAGGATTTCTCCACAAAAATCCCGTTCCTCATCAATCCCGTCCAGCCACTTCTCTACATACGCCTTCAGTTTGCTTCCCGTCAGGGCAAAGTAACCCTTCCTTTGACTTCTTCCGGCAGCATGATGCATCTGTTTTCGGATTCGTTTTTTGATTTCATTTTCAGATTCATTTTAAATTCGTTTTCAAAAAATACTGACATTTTCTTTCCCCCATTCTTTCTCCTGGGCGTGTTTGAAACGGCCTTTCGCAGCCTGCATATGTTTTTTACATGCTCTGGCTGCGTCTCTTAAAATTATTTTCCGGGAGAGTACTGCTTTCTCCCCGGAAAAATATCGCTCAGAACGCCGGATTTTTTCATCTGCTCCTAATCGTTGCTTCTAATCATCTTCTAATCGTTTTCAATCGTCCGCAAACAGCTCATCGATTCGTCTGCAATGCTCGATATAACCGGTTATTTCGCTCAGTTCTTCTGTTATTTCTCCGCCCAGTTCCTGGTAAAATTCAAGCAATCTCACCTTGCGCTCCATGCAGTCTGGCACTTTGATCCATTCATACGTCATCTTTCTGACAAGCAGGTCGTTCACATGATAAGGTTTCTGTATCTCCTGTTCTCCGTAATATTTCAGATCAATTTCTCTTTCTGCCGGCTTTGCCAGTTCCGCGCGCATCTGGCCGATAATAAAGTCCATGGAAAATGCAGGACTCTCCCATTCCAAAAAGCACGGTACATTTCCACATCGGTATCGACGTCTCTTGAAATCCCGGTGCTGACATGTATGGTGTCCGTATGTCTCTCAGATTGAAAAACAGAGTTGCATACCAGTTCAGATGCTCGAAATGTGTCTCTAACAGATAACGCAGCAGCGGCATTTCCGGCTTTCATCACCTGATCCGGCTCTGCAAGTTCGATTAATCCTGTGTAGTGTTCCAGCATGTATTCTGTCAGCTCTTTTCCCCGCACCGGCAACTGCCTGACCCAGTGCCTCTTTTCTCCGTACGCCAGGCTTGCGCCATCGATATCATAATGGTCGATGCAGTAATCAGCATCTCCGGACTGCCGGACAGAATCGCCGCTGTGAGAATACCCGGGATATAAAATCTCCGACAATCGTTTCCCGGCGAATGCTGTAATAGGTTTTTCTGGCTCCCGGAATACGATCCCATTCACAGGTGTATTCCCAGTACTCCATATTTTCTTCCGTCATTTCCTCGTCTTTTGCTTCAAACATCTGCAGCAGGGAAACGTTTCCGCTCATCACAGCCGCCAGATAATTGGGCGCATCGGTCCAGCACAGTTCTTCATGAAGATACATCTTTCGGAACGCAACGACACCGTATTTATCCATGCTGATAAATTTCTTTGCAATTTTCTCCAGATGGGACGGCTCCTGTACCTGAAGAAGTCCGTCAATCGTTGTGGCAGATTCGAGTGCCCACAGGCAGACATCTTCCCTGCCGCAGCCTCTTCCATACCAGTAAAGTATAGGCGGCCAGCGGAATGGCATTTCGGTTATACTGGTCTGGTTTCAGTTGATTTTCATCAAAAGAATCTCTTGATTTCTTCCAGTTCTGCGTCCTGATCCAGGAGTTCCTGGATCTTTTTTCGTATCCCAGACTGTTTTCCGATATCATTTAAGGCTGTGGATTTTTTTTCAGGTGTACTTTCTGCAGTTCTTTCTCAAGAATCTCTCTTTCTACTGGGTTCATTGCATTTAAGACTGTCTCTTTCTATTCGTTTTTTCCTTCCATAATAATCTCTTTTTTTCTCTTATTAATTTCCTGTTCTTTTTTGTTTCATCTCCATAAAGAAGCGCCTCTCCCAATGCTTCGATTTCGCCCCTGCAGACTACCGGGTTTTCCAGTTTGTAATGGTCGAAACCATATTCCAGCATTCCCATATCCCCTGAGAGAATGAGTGCGGTGAGTACATTTGGAATACAGAATTTTTTCGAAACGTTTTCCCGGCCTATCGTATAGCAAGGCAGCTTTCTGCTCCTACAAGGGCAAATTCTTCCTTCAGCCAAGGTCTTCTTCATCCTCTTCTTCCATTTGTCTTTCCTTTTCAAATGCCTGTAATAGTGCAATATTGCCACTTAAAATAGCAACCAGCGTATTCGGTGCATCCGTCCAGAAGTTCGCGGATTCCTTTTGTATTCAGACCGCTTTTCCTGCATCCCGGAAAGAGTGCGTCTGTTTTGTAGTACACTTTCTGCAATTCTGCTTCCAGGATTTTTCTTTCCTTCGGATTCATTTTGTTTAAAACAGCTTCCTTCATCTTATATCTCCCCTTCAATCTTCAGCGCAAGGCTGCTTTCCTTCGCTGTTTGCTGTTTTTTCGTCAGGTATCCTTAAAACAAGGGTACCACACTCCTTACCTTTTCGCATTCATCCGTCAGATGAAAACGGATATTTTTCATTCATCTGTCAGATGAATTTTCTCGTTAATGTTCACTCAGTACCTGAACACTTGCTGTTCAGGTACGTAAAATGTGATTCAGGTGTGAGCAGCCCTCCTTTTGCGAAGCAAAACTCTAAATGAGGGGCTGCTTACGTTACTGTTCGCAGGACACCTGTGAACAGTAACATTTTCTCCCTTGTAATCAAATGCCCTTTATGATAAGGTTAAGATATCTTTAGATTTGACTTTTATTCGTAGCTATGTCTGTAAATCATGCAGACACTTCCATTTAGAAAGGAGCAAATACCCCCGATGGGAATCTATCTAAACAGCAGCAGTGCTTTTGGATTATTTCGCAGAGATTGTCTATCAACCTATTTCATAGATAAATCTTCTATCTTAAAAGAACTTGTTCCACTCGTTGAATCAGATGATTATGATCCGGAAAAAACCGTTTTGAATTCTCAAAACAGTCAAAAATATGTGGCGATTACCAGACCGCGCAGGTTTGGAAAAACCGTCATGGCCAATATGATTGCTTCCTACTTTGGCAGAGGAATTGACAGCAAGTAAAATTTTTGATCGATTAGCTGTCTCTCAGTATCCCTGGTATCAAAAGCACTTAAACCAGCATAATGTGATTCATATCATGTTCAATGAGATTCCTGCTGAAATCACCGATTATAACCATTATATAAACCGCATAAAAAAACGCTGCTTCTGGATCTGCAAAAAGCTTACCCAGATGCTGCGATTGAAAAAGAGGACTCGGTATGGGATGCGTTGACCAGAATTTACGAATATTGTAACCAGGAACAATTTATTTTTATATTAGATGAGTGGGATTACATTTATCATCAGCCTTATATGACCGATGCAGATAAGACTGCCTATACCAAATTTCTGAGCAATCTTCTGAAAGATAAAGCTTATGTAGAAATGGCCTATATGACCGGTATTTTGCCAATTGCAAAATATTCCAGCGGTTCTGAACTGAACATGTTTTTGAATATTCTATGGCAACCCGCGCAAAATTCAGCGAATATTTTGGGTTCACGGACGATGAAGTCGATCTGTTATATCAAAGATATTTGCAAATAAAAAAAATCCTTCCGTTACGCGGGAAGGATTGGAATTATAAGGTACGATGGCTATCAGACCGCAGGCGGAAAAAAAACTCTATAACCCACGCTCTGTCGTAGGGGCTTTAAGTGACAATCAATTGGGAAATTATTGGACAAGTTCTGGTCCGTACGATGAAATTTTCTATTATATCGGCGCAAATGTAGATGCTGTAAAAGATGATATTGCTCTTATGGTCGCCGACATTCCCGTTCCTGCCAAAATTCAGGAATATGCGGCAACGTCTATGGAACTGAAAAACAAAAGATGAAATTTTTTCTGCCATGGTAGTCTATGGATTTTAAATTATTCCAAGGGCTATATATCCATACCAAACAAAGAGTTGATGGACAAATTTGCCGAAGTAATTCAAAGAGAACCATCCTTGGAAATGTTTACAAGCTTGCGAAAAAGAATCCGGCCGAATGCTTGCAGCTACAAAAGCCGGCGATACGAAAACAATGGCCGAACTGCTGGAATACGCGCACAACACCCACAGCCCGCTGACACTGTATAACAATGAAGCGGAACTGGCTTCTATCATTCGCTGGGTATATTTGAAGGCTTTAGATTTTTATCGTATTGAACAGGAAGATAAAGCCGGTATCGGTTATGTTGATTTTATTTTCTATCCATTTCAAAAAATGATGATGCCATTATCATAGAATTAAAAGTTAACCACTCTGCTGATGAAGCCATCCAGCAAATCAAAGACCGGCAGTATGCATTACGTTTTGAAGGAAAATTTGGCGAAAAAGCGGAATATACCGGTCGTATTCTCGCGGTGGGTATTGCTTACCATAAAGACGATATCAAAAAACTTCATGAATGTAAGGTGGAGGTTCTTCGTGAGAAAATTGTCTGATGCAGTTTTTCTGTCTATGATATTTATAAATTTTTTCTCATCCTTGATTTTTTAAGAGCAGGCGGAAATTCGCCTGCTCTTTTACGCAATTTTATTCTTACCGTCATAGAAATTCTTACTTGCAAGTTTTCTCAGAGCGTCTTGCCGCAAGCCGGATCTTACTGCTTTTTCTACAATGCATGGGCTTTTTCCGCCAAGTTCCAGTGTCACGGGCGTCAGATGTCTTGCAGCACTTTCCATGACCTGCTTTCCGACCGCTACACTTCCTGTGAAAAAAATCTTATCAAATTTTTTTCCTGTAAAAGTGCCTGATTTTTCCTCCCGTCCGCCTAAAACAACGGCAACATATTCTGGTGGAAAACATTCTTCTAACAGATCTTTCAGGACATTTTGCACTGGCCGGTGCATAAGCACTTGGCTTTACCACCGCAGTATTTCCTGCCGCAATGGCATCTACCAGCGGTTCTAACGTCAGCAGAACAGGGTAATTCCACGGGCTCATAATCAGCACATTGCCATAAGGAGAAAGGGCTTTGATAACTTTTCGCAGCGAACTGCGCCAGCGGTGTTCTGACATGTTTTTGTCTGCAAAGCCGCCCTAAGTGCTGCTTCATCCAGCGGATTTCCCCGCACCAGTCCAATCTCACACATCATCTCCGTCTTGCTCTTTCCAAGATCCGTATGCAGCGCTTTGCAGAGGATCTGCTCCTGTTTTTGCAAGGCCATTTCCAATCTGCTCAAAGCCTCCATCCGCACATACAAACGCCCATTTAATGCGGTACGAACCGAAACAATACGATCCGCATTTACAATCGTTGTCTTTGATGCACGCTACATACATTTTCTTGTTATTTTCTCTTCCAGCTGATACAGTCTGCTTTTAATTTCATAAAACTTATTTGACGTATAAGCAAACACCTTGTTTTGCACTGCCTCGAAATATAAAATATCTTCTGTTCTTATGGAAACACATTATTTCTTTTCTGTGTATCCCCGGATAGATTCCCCCTTGCTTCTTACATACTCTTTTTATTTCTGCAAATTCTTTCGTAAAATTTACATATTCGAGTATAACGCCCCCCTTTTTCCGGGTCATTGATCTCTCTTTCTGTAATATTCATAACTGTCTCTCTTTTCTCATTTTTTTTATTCATTCTATAGTCGAAGGATATATTTACTTCCCATCTTTCTCCGGAAGAGCTGTCATGCACAAAAAATAATTCCAAATACCACAACACATCCAACCATAAGCATCACCATCTGATTTACACTTACTACAGACCCCTGGAACTTCGGGTTACAATCCAGTGTATCACGAATCGCAGTAATCATTTCTTCTGGCAGCTGATTGTTCTCCATCTCTTCGAAGATTCCACGGAGCATATGATTTTTTCAGCAGAGAAGTTCCGTAGGTACTTGGCAGATACGACAGTACTTTCTGCAGGCCGCTGCCGAAATTTGAAATCGGCATGTAAGCTCCGCATAAAAATCCATACCCGGCACTTACGATCGTTCCCACTGCGGATAACTGACCCTGGGTTGTCAGTGGAAAACTGACGATGCTTGACAACGTGCTTCCAAAGAGTACCAGTAAAATTTCATCGAGAAGAACCCAGAGTACATCTACAGCGCTCATATACCAGCCCATTTTGTACATATAGCCAAGGCATAATACAAGCGCAAGCCCATTCACCAGCAGGGAATTGACTACAGTAGATAAAAAATACCCAAGATAAAGCTGTGCTTTGCTGATTGGCGATACATTAAAATCCTTCCTTGTTCCATTTGCCCGGTCCTGTACCATCGTAAGATTCACGCAGAATGTCACAGTCACACAGCTGACTGCCAGAAGAGCCGCGGCAAGCTGTGCGGCCACCGTTCCATCGACCAGTTTGTCTGAGATTGTAATCATGTCCGGGATCGCGGACACAAAGGAATCTCTGTATACGTTTGCCAGAAATGTAGCATACAGCAAAATCAGAATTCCCGGAGTAATTAAAGCCGAAAAAAACATTCCTCTGTCTTTAAAAAACAATTTTCTGTTTCGACTTATAAGTGCAAATACTGCCTTCATCTGTGCTCACCTCCCAATGTTTTTCCTGTGACTGCAAGAAATACATCATCCATACCGCCCTTTACCACTTCATAATCACGGAATATTTCCTGATGTTCCACGATCAGCCGGGTAGCCTCTGCGGTATTTTTTACTTTTTAACTGATAGCCATCCCGGATCTTTTTATACTCTCTGCCCAGTGTTTTGATTTCTTCTCCTGTCACACCATAAACAGACATAGTGTCCTGCACATACTCATTTTTCAGCTCAAAAGGAGTTCCTTCCGCCACGATGCTTCCTTTATCCAGAATCACCACATAACCGGCATTTGCAGCTTCTTCCATGTAGTGCGTAGTCAGAAAAACTGTCAGCTTTTCTTCCACTCGAAGTTTTTCAATGATATCCCAGATCAAAAGCCGCGTCTGTGGGTCAAGTCCTGTCGTTGGTTCATCTAAAATCAGAAGTTCGGGCCGATGCAGCAAGGCTCTTGCAATATCAATTCTTCTTCTCTGTCCGCCGGACAGTTTTCCGACTCGGCCGGTTCAGATAATCTCCGAAATCAAAAATCTCCACCAGTTCCCTGCAATCTTTTTTTCAAACGCTTTTCCTGTTATTCCATAAAAGCGCTGCTCTGTTTTTCAGATTTTCCTGACGGTAAGTGGCTTGTCCAGCACACTGTCCTGAAATACCACGCCAAGCATTGTTCCAACTTTTCCTTCCGATCTTATCCAGATCTGTGCCCTGGATCTGAACCGTTCCGCTGCCTTTGCGAAGCTGCCCGCAGATGATCGAAATCGTTGTGCTCTTCCCTGCCCCTGTTTACACCAAGGAATGCAAAGAGCTCTCCTTTTTTCACCTGAAAACTCAGATCATTGACTGCTTTTACATCACCAAAGCTTTTCTTTAAATGAGTGATTTTAATCATATCTGTTTCCATTACGCCTGCCCTCTCCTTTGATTTCTTTGCTGTTCCACACAAAAATATCAGACAATTTCAATTGATACAAAACGTGATTTTTATATCCACATACCGATGTTTGTCCAAATACAGCTTCCTGAACATTCTGCACCCAGGATGCTTCCCTGTTGTGGCAATATACCATAACATGTTCTTCCTGCTTTGGATCAATCTGTTCCACCTCACATGTCATCCATCTCACCCCAGTTATTCCTATTTCTTTTATATATGATTTTACAGCATTCGTCCAGTCTGCATGATGTGAAATGCAGAAATTCGCGGGTAAGATGCCAATTTCTGTTGTCTGCTCGTCTGGCGCATAGGAATTCATAAAAATAAGTGGAAAGCCATGTCAATGGACATGCAACTTTCCACTTATTCATTTTCATAAATTTTTAATCACTTGAAACTCCACGTCATGAATTCCCGCTTATCTTAATACTTCATCTTTGATCTGTTGTCCTTCCATCTTTTCAACATTCCTCTTCTCAAAATGAGTTATGAATACGAAATCCTAAAATAGTCTAAATATGCCTTATACCGATCCTGCGCTGTCAGACAGGTATCCATCAGATAACCTTTTTTTCATTATTCCATTCTTTCAGACCACGATAATAAAAACATCTTCAGATCCTCTTCGATCATGAATGGAACGATATTGTACTTCAGGCATTCCTTGAACATAAGCAATCGGCCTACACATAATTTCTTCTCATCTTCAACAATTAATAATCTCACTGTATTTTCCCCATTTTCCTTAACAGAAATTTTACACCCTCTATTGTACAATGCAAACATCGAAAGGTCAATAAACGGACTTTGAACATTGAAAAGAGTATTTTAATGAAATCAGAAAAAGCAACACAGATTCTTTTGCTTGCAGCAGGTATGCTGTTTTTTCTTGCCGGAATTTTCCGCGGAGAAGCAGCTGTTGTACTTAGCAAAGCAATTAAATTATGTCTGGAGTGTGTAGGAATTGGATAAAAAAAATGAAATCAAACAAAAAACTTTCTGGCCCGCTTCCGCGGATGGTTCAGGCAGTTGCTACACTGCTGACCAACATTCACATCCCGAATCTGTTTAAAGGGAAAATTTATCAGGGAAATGTAAAAACGATGTGCGTCCCGGGACTAAACTGTTACTCTTGTCCTGCCGCCACAGGTGCCTGTCCGATTGGAGCTTTTCAAGCCGTGGTCGGTTCTTCAAAATTCAAATTTACCTACTACATCACCGGATTTTTCATCCTGTTAGGTGTTCTGTTAGGGCGGTTTATCTGTGGATTCCTCTGTCCGTTTGGATGGTTCCAGGATCTGCTGCAGAAGATTCCGGGCAAGAAACCTTCCACCGCAAAACTGAAGCCTCTGCGGTATCTGAAATATGTGATTCTGGTCGTCTTTGTTATACTACTTCCGGCATTTGGTAACCAATTCACTTGGTATGGGAGATCCTTTCTTCTGCAAATACATATGCCCGCAGGGCGTCCTTGAAGGTGCACTTCCGCTCGCCCTTGCAAATTCAGGAATCCGTTCTGCACTTGGACATCTTTTTACATTCAAGTTTACGATCCTTGTGCTTTTCATCATCCTGAGCATCTTGTTTTACCGTCCATTTTGTAAATGGATCTGCCCGCTGGGTGCTATTTACTCACTGTTTAACAAGGTATCTTTTCTTAAGATTCAGGTTGATCATGAGAAATGTGTTGGCTGCCAGAAATGTAGTCGTGTCTGTAAGATGGATGTCAATGTAGTAGACACACCAAACCATCCGGAGTGTATCCGATGCGGAGAATGTATGAAAGCCTGTCCGACTGATGCAATCTGCTATCATTACGGATTTTCAACTAAGAAACAGGCTGAAAATAAAAACTAATAAAACGTAATTTAAAGGAGATTTAAAATCATGAAAAACAAAACACTTAGAACAAACGCAATGAAATTAAAAAAGGTAATCGCTGCATCACTTGCCATTTCTGTACTTTTTTGCATTTGCAGGCTGCGGAAATTCTTCCTCAACAGACAAAACAAACACAAAACAGGAATCTTCTTCCACAACAGAAACGGGCAGCGCAGACGAGCTGAACGAAAAACGGAATGACCTTTACCAGCAGGAAAAACCAGCTTTTTGTTGATCACAAAGATGCATGGGACAAAGCCTTTGGTCTTATGAACAAGAACGCTGACGGTGATGCCATGAACAGAAAACTATGCTGACTTTCTTGCAAGTACAGTTGAATCTAATAAAGACTCTTTCTCTGAAGAAGAATATGAAACTTTGAGCAAAAGACATTGAAACAATCCGCGGAATTGAAGAAGAAATTGCCAAGCTTGAGAAGGAGATTGCTGCATCCGATTCCTCTGACAGCTCTTCCTCCAAATCAGACGAATCCACAGCTGTATTCAAAGGTTTCAAAGGAAAAGATCTGGATGGAAACGATGTAGATGACAGTCTTTTCGCTAAAAATAAAGTTACAGTTGTAAATTTCTGGTTCAGTGGATGCAAGCCATGTGTCGGAGAGCTCTCTAAGCTGAATGAATTAAATGAGAAACTCAAAGAAATGGGTGGCGAAGTTGTTGGTATCAACATGGATACTTTAGACAACAATGAAGCCGGAATCAAAGAGGCAAAAGAAATCCTGAAAGCTCAGGGCGCTTCCTACAAGAACCTGACTTTCGATTCTAATTCAACAGTTGGAAACTATGCTGGAAAAGGAAACATCATGGCATTTCCTACAACCGTTCTTGTAGATAAAGACGGAAATATCGTTGGGGAACCTTTCATGGGTGGCATTGACGATCAGTCAAACTACGATCAGCTGATGAAGCAGATTCAGTCCGTACTGGACCAGAAATAATTTACATAAATATCCTGGTTAGGGGCAGTTACTGTTTGCAGTAACTGCCCCTAACATCATTAATAATATAATAGTATATCACATTATCGGCAATAAAACCATATATTTCGTTTTTTGCTTATTGTTATTTTGCCGAAAGCAGAATGCTGTTTTTGGAGGTAACATCTGATCTTACACACTGCTGGTATGCATTCCGGATTGCAGATTGTTCCATTATTATTCCAAACGCGGCTGTTCGGGATGAGGGACAAGCTTATCACTATATGCCCCCGTCAGACGAAATCCGGGTGAAT
>VOFG01002392.1_pt1 | contig 50110 bp, 67 predicted proteins | sample 5384171 | NCBI WGS metagenome assembly VOFG01 (sample SAMN12384726, study PRJNA508395) | human gut metagenome | isolation source: healthy gut F | host: Homo sapiens
CCTCCGCAATTATGAACCGCAAGAGCTCGTCCATGTATCCGGAAACACCTACTGCACCAAAGAGCACGACTCCCTGCGAATCAGCAACGGCAAGTGGTGCTGGTTCTCCCGGGGGATCGGCGGCAGATCGGCGCTGGACTATCTTATCAAGGTGAAGGGCATTCCTTTCACGCAGGCAGCAGAAATCATTCTCGGACGGGAGGCAGAAAAGCCTCCCGTTTTCTATTGCCAGAAGGAACGAAGACACACGGAGCTGCTGATGCCGGAGCTGTCTGAAACAGCGGACCGGGTGGAAAAATATCTGCAAGGTCGTGGGATTCACTCAGTCATCATCCGCTACTGCCTGGATCATAAGCTGCTCTTTGAGTCGGCAGATTACCACAACGCAGTGTTTGTCGGGTACGACAAGGACGGTAAAGCGAGATATGAGAACACTGCCTCTTGTTCCTTTCATGCGGGAAAGACTTCTCGCCCTGAAAGAAGAGCAGCAGGAAAACCGCCGCTTGTGCGGACGCAGCTACCATAAGCTGCCGGAGAATATCCGGGTGGTTGGCTGCTGGGCCCACGCGCGGCGAAAATTTGATGAAGCGCTGCAAACGCTGCCGAAGGAGAAGCGAAAAGATTCTCTGGCAGCGGCCGGCGAGTGCGACGTTACGTATCCCCTGACGTTAATAGTGGTGGAACGTTGTGAAACGTTCCACCACTATTATCCCATAGAAGTCTATACGCCCTTAGATTTGACGGTTACGATACTTTGTATTTTTATTTTTTGGGATTTCTCAGGATTCTTGCCTTGCTGTTTAGGCAGTTGGGTATGGGGCACTTAGAATTCAATTGCGTTCAATTGACGGAAACACTCCACATATGGGCAATATTATTATAGATGTTGACATTACTCAGTGTGTCAGCGTTCCAGGCGTAGCACTCCTGATAGTGTCCGCAGTTGATGACGGGCAGATAGTCATTCCAGCAGTAAGCCTGGAGCTCTTCCCAAATCTGATATGCCTCATCTTTGGTAGTGGCCTGATTGAAGCAAGAAATATAGTTCTGGAAAGTTTCATCTGTAGTCCAGAAGCCCGCGCCAGAACCCAGATAGAACTTCAGTGTGGGCAGCGGGACAGAGGAATAGCTTATCACAAACATATCATACAAGCTGGGATCAGACTGGTAAGCGTTCATAGTAGGATAATCGTAGGGCTGAACATCACAGGTGATACCAATGGCTTCTAACTGAGAGGCGATAACCAGTGCCAGCTTATCACGGTTATTCTCGTTAGTAGTCATAATAGTGAATACGTCGCCTTCCTGGTAGCTAGACTGTGCTAAGTACTTTTTAGCAAGCTCCAAATCAGACCGATTGTAATTTTCGGAACCGGCATCCGTTAGCCAAAAACCATTGCATTCGTCCATGTAGCAAGATCCCAGGGAATAGAAGGAACCGTAACCAACTGTCATAATATCGTCCATGCTCAATGCAGCATTAACGGCTTGACGGAAGTTTACATCTGTGCACAGGCCTTCTTTCTTATTCATTACCAGAATCAAAGTACCGGCTTCCTGAGTTTGCGTCTCCACTCCAGGGGTATTTGCAATAATATCGTAGTTGTCGGAAGTCAGGCCATATATCAAATCGTACTGACCAGTCTGCAGACCGGCAATACGGGTAGCAGCTTCCTGTACATATGAGTAGTACAGAGTTTGCGCAGCGGCATCCTTATGACCGGCCATTCCATCTACATAGCCATCTTCACCATAAGGAACATAGTCGTCGAAGCGATCTAAGCGGATATATTGATCCTGAACAAATTCGGTGAACTTATAGGGGCCAGTGCCCACATAATTCTTCAGATAACCCGTCTCTGTCAAATCCGCACAGGCATCAGCAGTTGTGATGAGCGCAGTAACAGTAGCTCCAGCAATCATATCAGGCAGGGTCAAAGCAGGGGTGTCAGTGGTAATTTTTACTGTATAGTTATCCACCTTCTCAAAGCGTCCAGACCCAACTAGCTCCTGAACATTGGAGTAGGTTTCGATCCAGCGGTTCATCGAAGCTACCACATCATCGGCAGTCATTTCACTGCCGTCATGGAACAGCACACCTTGGCGCAAATGGAATGTAAAGGTAGTGACATCTTCGGACATCTCATAGCTTTCGCACAACTCCGGAACAGGTTCACCCTGGCTGTTCAGCGTCAGCAAACGTTCCCACACAGTACCGAGGGCTACTTGGCGGCCGCCCACGGATGTAGTCATAACGAGGTCTAGTGTATCTACATTCATAGATAGGGCGACCCAAACATCATTTTTGCCAGAATCGGCGGACTCTTCGATAGTATTATCGCCAGCAGAAGATGAGTCCTCACTGACATTCTTTCCAGCACAACCTGTCAGGCTCAAGCACAATAGTGCCGCTAGCATAAATGCGGACAAGCGATTGAGAAGCGAGTTTTTCATATTTATCTCTCCTTACTTTGTATTATCTCCAGTGTTTGAAGCACTGAATCACCAAATCAAATGCCAGCTCGGCTGATACACGCACGCATGTGCTGCGATGCATCTGCAATAATTTTTTTCTCATCCAACGTCAAGAGCTTGCGGTCACGCATCACCAACCTGCCGTCAATAATGGAGTCGGTCACATCATGGCCGTGGCCGCAATAGACCACTGTTACAGCCAGATTTTTGGTGGGATTTAGATGCGGTTGATTTATGTCCAGCATAATCATATCTGCTTTGCAGCCTTCCTCAATTATGCCCAGTGTTTCTCCGCCAATAGCAGATGCGCCACCAACAGTAGCCATACGCAGCATATCAGTAGTAGTCACAATCTGCTTATCAAAGATTGGCAACCCTTGAGAGGCGATTGTGGCTAGCTGAATCACCCGCATCAGCTCAAACATATCTAAATTCACACTGGAGGCCCCGTCACAGCCGAGGCCAATAACACCGCCGTGTTCCAGAATTGTCGGGACCCGTGGAAAACCATGGTGGCCAAGGTTGGCCTTAGGACAATGGATGATATGGGTCTTGCTGTCAGCTAACAGAGCAATGTCATGGTCGGAAAGCAGAACATTATGGGCCGTCAAAAGATTAGGCCCCAGCACACCGGTTTGCGCCAGTAGCTCCGCAGGACGCAAATGATAATGTTCTAGGCTAAAACTAACCTCATCTCGGTGCTCACACAAGTGTGCATGGATGCCGGTGTGATACTGCGAAGCCGTCTCAGCAGTCTCGCGCATCAGTTCAGGAGAACAAGTCATGATTTCCCGCAACCCCAGCCAGATCTGCAGACGGCCGTTACCTTTGCCATGATAGGCGTTGTAAAGGTCTTTAAACCGTTCAATAATTTCCTGCCGGGTCTCAATTAGACGCCCGCCCACGGTGTCGCCGATATCGATGGAGGAGCGGCAAATAGCAGCTCGCATTCCAGACTCTAAAACGCTTTCCGCAGCTGATCCATATGAACACCGCCGGCATCCGCGAAACCAGTGAAGCCGGCTTTGATCATTTCAGGCAAGCCAGTTGAGCACTGACCCGAACATCTTCAGGGGTCAAGGCACTTTCAAACGGCACAAGTACATGGGACCAAGTCATTGGCTCCCTACCGCCGGCTCTTCCTCGCAATAGTTGCTGGCAAACGTGAGTATGTCCGTCCACAAAGCCAGGCATTAACAATTTGTTTTCGCCAGAGAGTAGCTGTGCTGCCTTGTATTTGGCAGACATAGCACTGCTTTGTCCCACTTCCTCAATTATGCCATTCTTTACGGCCACAGACTTGTGCTCTTCAATTTTGAAATCCTTGTTCAGCAATGTGCAATCATCAATTAGAATATCACATTGAATTTTTTGGGGTGGCATTTTCTCATTCCTTTCTATTTTAAATTAATCATACAGATGGCAAGCCACCTTGTGACCGGGAGCAATTTCCTTCCATTCCGGCAGCGCTTCGGCACAAGCTGCCGTAGCATAAGGACAGCGGGTGCGGAATACGCAGCCAGATGGGGCATGAATAGGCGAGGGCAACTCTCCCTGTAGGATTTCCCGCTTTTTGTCTGCTTTTCGATGGTCGGAACCGCAGAGAGCAACGCTTTGGTATACGGATGCAACGTGTTTTGGAAAAGTTCTTGCGTTTCAGCTTCCTCCATTAGATGACCCAAATACATCACACCAATACGGTCGGAGATATGCTTTACAACACTGATGTCATGAGCAATAAATAAATAGCTGTGATTGCCCTGTTGCTGCAAATCTAGCAACAAATTCAAAATCTGTGACTGAATTGAAACATCCAACGCTGAAACTGGTTCATCACAGATAACCAACTCCGGATGCAACAGTAAGGCTCGGGCAAGTCCTATACGCTGACGCTGACCACCAGAAAATTCATGGGGATAACGAAACAGATGCTCTGGCCGCAGTCCTACTTGCTCAATCATGTTGACGACTATGGGCAGCCGTTCTGCTGGAGGACAGACTTGATGAATCTTCAAGACCTCCACTAAGGCGTCTCCCACTCGCTGCCGAGGATCCATAGAGGAAAAGCAATCCTGAAACACCATTTGAATCATACGGCGCTTTTCCCGCAGTTCCTGTTTAGAAAGCTTAGAGAGGTCTATGCCGTTTAACCAGACGCGGCCGCTTGTTGGAGGAATCAGATAACTCAGCACGCGGCCCAACGTGCTTTTTCCACAGCCAGATTCGCCTACCAATCCATAGATTTCTCCAGCATGAATGGTCAAAGAAACATCACAAACTGCTTGAACACTGAGTTTTTTGCCGGATTTTATGGAGAATGTACGGAAGATATGTTCTGCCTGCAGAATGATGTCACGTTCAGCCATTGCAGACACCTCCCCCTTGACAGACTCTCCAACAACGCACTTTCTGATTACCCACTGGGACCAATTCCGGCATTTGAATATAGCAGTGGTCCGTAGCATAAGCGCATCGAGGGCAAAGCGGCATCCAGTGGGGATGTCGTTCAGAAAAAGGTACAGTCCCCTCAATCACATGCAGCCGCTCCTTACTGGGGGCGTACAAACGAGGGACTGAGGCAATCAGGCCCTGTGTATAAGGGTGCATGGGATGCTGAAACAAGTCTTCTACAGAAGCTTCCTCTACTACCTGCCCCAGATACATGACGATTGCCCGAGTACAGGTTTCCGCTACTACTGCTAGATCGTGAGTAATCAGCATGACACCCATTTGCAGCTGTTGATTCAACTCTAAAATCAGGTCCATGATTTGAGCTTGAATCGTAACATCCAATGCCGTGGTAGGCTCATCGGCAATTAAAAGCCGCGGTTGACAAGCCAAGGAAATGGCTATCATCACACGCTGACGCATACCGCCAGAAAGTTCATGCGGATACTGTCTGATGCGCTGTTCTGGTTCAGGTATTCCCACTAAACGCAGTAGATGAATTGCTTTTTCTGTAGCCTCTTTTTTTGCTCATACCTTTGTTGTGGATACGCATAGGCTCCCGAAGCTGATATCCAATGGTCAAAACAGGATTCAATGTGCTGAGAGCGTCTTGAAATATCATGGCGATGTCGCTGCCTCGACGGCGCTCCATCTCTTTTTGAGAAAGCTTCAGGAGATCATCGTTCTCGAACAGCACCTCCCCGCTGTGACGAGCTTCCCGATGCTCGTCATATAGGCGTAAAATAGACTGAGAAGTCACACTTTTACCGCAACCGGATTCTCCTACTATGCCGACGATTTCCCCTTTTCGGATTTGAAAGGAGACACCGGATATTGCCTGATAATCACCGCGTTCTGTGTGGAAGGTTGTAGAAAGGTTTTTACATCCAGGATTACATTTCTATCCATGCTGTCCTCCCTCAAGTCTTTGTGGGATCAAAGAAATCCCGCAGGCCATTACCAAATAAGTTGAATCCCAGCACGGACACTATTGTGAAGATGCCGGGAAATACGATAAGCCACCACGAGTTATAGATATAATTCTTGCCGTCACTGAGAATACTTCCCCAACTTGGGTCTCCAGCTGGCACACCTGCTCCAAGAAAACTCAAGGCTGCTTCCTGAATAATGGAAGATGCAAATACGAATGTCATTTGGACGATTACGGGTGAAATGATATTAGGCATAATATGCCGCCACAAAATCCGGCTCTCACTGGCCCCCATAGACCGAAGAGCTTCTATATAAGTTTGCTCCCGCACCACCAGCGCTTCGGAACGGGCAATGCGTGCCATATTGGGAATGCTGGTAATGGCCAGACTAAAAATAACATTTTTCACATCTGCTCCCAATATAGTCATTAAGCATATAGCAAATAACATAGATGGAATGGACTTAAGTCCGTCACATATGCGCATCAAAATATTATCCAAGATCTTGTTGGTGCTGGCATAAAGCCCTAACAGCATGCCTACCACGCCAGCCAACACACTGACACAGAAGCCGACCATCATGGAGATCCGTGCTCCGTAAATAACACGACTGAATACATCCTCACCCATAGAATCTGTACCGAACCAATGCGCATGACTGGGCGGCAATAGGCGGTTTGCCACAGTAATGGCATAAGGATCCTGAGGGGCAATCAGGGGAGCTGCCACAGCAATGATAATCATCAAGAGTACGATTATAGCTCCAAGCATAGAAAGGCGGTTGCGGAATAAGCGGCGAAGCTTAATGCGGCGCTGCTCCTGCAGCATTTTCTTTTGCAGATGTGAAACATCGCGTTCAATTTCGACCTTCATTGCGCAATCTCCTTTCACTCCATTTTGATGCGTGGATCGATCATGCCATACATCAGATCAACCAGCAACATGATAACCACATTCATGAGTGCCACCAAAAGGACAACCGCTTGAATTACTCCATAATCTCGTCTGGAGATTGAAAGAACGATTAGTTGCCCCACACCTGGAATCATAAAAATCGTTTCAATGACCGCTGCGCCAGAAAGCATACCAATGATAGCCTGTCCAACAATTGTCAGTAGCTTGACCGAGGCATTTTTCATTGAGTGAACTAATAACAGCGGCGCTGTATGAACGCCTTTAGCTTTTGCAAATTTAATATAGTCACTATGCAAAGCATCATACACAGCGGCTTTTGTCATGCGCATCATCAAAGCGGAATATGTAAAACCCAGGGCTATAGAGGGCAAGGTAATTGAGCGAAGATGCGCTATTAGGCCATTAGACAGCGGTACATAACCTGAGGAAGGCAGCCATTTTAATTTGACAGCAAATAACAGCATCAAAAATAGACCAATTAAAAAGTCTGGTAGGGATACGCCCAAAAGGGATACCACAGATACTAGCTGATCAGCTGCAGAACCCTTTTTTCGAGCCGCCAAGATTCCTAGTGGTAAAGCAATCAACAAATCAATGACTAATGCGAACAGTGTGACGGAAATCGTCGGTCCCATGTGGCTGCGAATTGCGGAAAGAACTGGCTCATTGTTTGCAACTGAGGTGCCAAAATCTCCATGCAGAATATCTGCAATCCAATTCACATACTGTACGGGCAGCGGATCATATAGACCCATGGCCTTCCGCAAAGACTCCACCTGCTCCTCGCTGGCTTCGGGACCTAGCATACTTTGCGCTGGATCACCCGGTGTTAAGTGGATCATAGAGAACACAATCACAGATATAATCAGCAGAACTGGAATCGTAGATAGAATCCTTTTAACAAAATATCGAAGCATAGACATCCTCCCCTTCGCAGCTTTGATTGAAACATCAAAAGAAATGCCACATCGGTAGAGACATTGCTGTTATAAAAATTATAACATTTTCTTGTTTTTTAACAATTTCAAAAAAAGATGGCAGGCCATCGGTTTTGCCGAGTACCTGCCATACTGGGAAATTTTATAAAATATATAAGAGCAAAGTTTACGCTATCTTCCGGAATATATTTCTTGCTGCAAAAGATCTACATATCGTTTTGCATTATCCGAAAGAATCACCCTTTCACTGGACAGCCATCCAATTTTGATTTGATTTCCATCACGGATGGGCTTACATAGAACTTGCGAGGATCCAGCAAAGAGCGAAAGCCACTGCCTATTGTAAAAGCATTGCTGCCTTGCATCATTGCTTGCGCGGTAGCACGATCCCCACTGTCACAACCTTTCGATATTGACTAAATAGAACTACATCCGTATACACATTGTTTACCCCACTTTTTGCGGTCATAGGAAATAAAAGGATAGGAAGACAATTCTTCCATAGATACATCTTGTTGACACGCTAGCGGGTGGTTTTCACTAAAATAAGCATGGGCCTGTCCGCCACAAATTAAATGGAATTCCAAATGGCGGCTTTTCAGTTCCCGAAGCATTTGCTTTTCTGCTTCTGCGTTAAAAAAACACTATGCCGATATCCGCAGCATTGTTTTCTACCTCGCTCAACACCTTTGGGGTACTGCATTCCAAAAATTCCATCCAGTAGGTATCTTCTTGGCTCTCGCTCAGAAACGCTGCAAAAGAATCCAGACCGCAGATATGATGTTGCGTGGCCACGGATAGTACGTCCTGCCGTTTTTGACGCATACTGTACCTTTCATCCAGATATTCCAAATGATGTTGTATGCGCATTAATTCTACTAATAATTCATCGCCGTCCCTAGTCAACTGGATACCACGGCTATGTCGATTGAACACAGTGATACCATAAGTGCTTTCAATTTCTTTGATCGCTTCAGAGATACTAGATTGCGAAATAAACAACTTCTTTGCCGCTGCGCTAATGGACCCACATTCAGCTACGGCAATAAAATATCGAATTTGCTGTAAAGTCATAGTCGCATTTCCCTGCTTTCTCTTTCCGTACACTTAACGTGTCAAAATATGTATCCGTTTGCGGGACAAACATCGGTCGAAAACTTGAGGCATGGTTTCCCAAATTTTTATAAGTTTGATTAGTTGCTTCAGAGATTTTTGACCGAAAATATCTAGGGAACCTCTGAATAATAGCCTTTATCCTGTTCCCACTCGATGTATTAGCCGCTATTTGCGCTTAGTTTAGGTAATTTCAGTGCAAAACAGCCGTTATTTATCTGCTTTTCTGCTCCGTTTCCCGAAAAAGGGCAGACTGCCCCTGTGTCAGGTTGTGGAAAGTTTTCGTCCGGCGATGGCAAGCGCATACAGATTCGCGCAGGCGAACATGGCGTACAGTCGGTTCTCGTTTTTCTTCAGACCACGATACACGGTTTTCCTGTAGCCGAACTGACACTTGATGATCCGGAATGCGTGCTCTACTTTGCAGCGCACCGAGGATTTGCGGTTTTCAATATAACGCTCCCAGTCAATCGCGTTGTCGCTGACCCTGGGAAGACTGCTGGGGCGGCGGTTAATGCGGAAATCAATTTTTGAAAAATGCTCGTTGTTTGCGATTTCGGGCCGCTTCTGCACTCCAAGATATCCAGAATCCCCATAGACTACCCCGTCATCTTCCCGGAGTAAGTTCGCTGTCTGGGTGATGTCATGCTCGTTTGCCGCTGTGACGGTCATCGTGTGAACCAGACCGCTGCCTGCGTCTACTCAATGTGGCATTTCATTCCGAATTTCCACTCATTTCCCTTTTTCGTTTGGTGCATTTCCGGATCTCGGGCTTTCTCCGTATTCTTGGTGGAGCAGGGAGCATTGATGATGTTGGCGTCTACAATGGTGCCGCCCTTCATCATGTGTCCGGTTTGCACCATAACATGGTTGATCGCGTCGAAAAACAGCTTGTTCAGGCCATTCGCTTCCAAAAGATGACGGAATTTGCACAGCGTTGTTTCATCCGGAACCGCCTCCGTCATGAAGTTAATGCCTGTGAATTTTCGCATGGCATAAATGGCTGCAACACCTCAACAAGGGTACGCACAACACAAGAGGGAGTATAGAACTCACCGGCAAGTTTGCCTCCCTGTTCGGCAAACTTGGAGAGGCAGTATTCATATGTACGACCGAGAATGTCCTTGCTGTTCCCATGCTCGATCATCTGAATATTGGTGAAGAGATCAACCACTTCGCCAAGGCGCCGCTTGTCCAGTTCTGGACGGGCAAAGTTCTTGGGGAGAATGTCCTTGAGACGCTTGTTTTCTTTCTCAATGCTACGCATTGCATCATCAATCACCGTGCCAATCTCCGGCGTGTGAGCGGCGGCGGCAATCGCACTCCATCATGCATTCTCAGGGACAAAGAAGATGTTTTCGGCAGTGTATTCGTCCTAGTCTTCTTCAAATCCATCGCCTTCTTCAACCAGTTCCTTGTACTTTGCCTCGAAGCGATCAGAAATGTATTTCAAGAAAATCAATCCGAGAACGACGGACTTATATTCGGATGCGTCGATGTTTCCACGCAAGACGCAAGCCGCGTCCCAGATTTGTTTCTCAAAGCCGATATTGCTTGTATTATTCTCAGCCATTTCAGCAACCTCCAAAGTTATAGTTTCACACTTACTATTCTACAAAAAGAGCTGTACGAAAAACGGACTCAGTTCTTGTCCGTTCGCACAGCTTCACAAATATCTCCAATGTCACAATTCAAGTAGCCGCAAATGCGCAGCAAAATAGAGAGGGACACTTCTTCCCCCTTATTCAGTTTCGTCCATGTTCCGGATGCAAGGTTAAGCTCTTGCCGGAAAGTGGACCTCTTTATGTCACGTTCTAACAGTAGCATCCAAAGTTTTTTATAACTTATCCCCATAACATACACCCCTTTACTCATTCGCTAATCACGACTTCTATTTTATTATACACGATGACCTCTTTAATTGCAATCAGCGCATGCACAAATTCACAAAAAAGATGCAAGTTCTTGATGGTTTTGATTTTCAAAAAAAGCAATGCAGTTCTCTAAAATAACTGCATGCGGTCGGTCATACCATAAGCAGTTCGCCGGTTATGTCTGCATCAACGAGATGGGAGACCTCATCAAGCCGCATTATGTGACGGAGCAATTTCGAAGCTGCTGGATGCAAACGGCCTGCGGCGCATTCTGCTTCCATGATCTCAGATATAGTTGTGCCTCACGCATGCTGGCAAACGGTGTTCCGATGAAGCAGATTCTGATTTCGAGTCAGGGCCGTTATAACCACTTCGATACCACTCCGTGCGGGCATATTATAACAGGCGCGTATGGGAAAAGCAAGATAAATTTCGCACTCAGGTCTTTTTGATGAACTGGCGGCTGCATTTCGGGCAGCGAATGTTGATTCTTGCCCTTGCCGCGCGGAACGCGGACGACCTGCCGGCAGCCGGGGCAGCGGAAATAGCGGTACTGCTTATCCGTCAGACGGCTGAAAAAGCGCAGGAACGCCGCGTTTTCACGCCGGCGCGCCTCGATGTTGCGCGAGTACATGCGGAAGATTGACCAGATGAGCGGGATATAGGCCAAAAGACTCAGCACGGACATCCACTGCACCCGCCGGCCGCCGATGGCGCTGATCAGGAGCAGCACAAACGCCGCGCCCAGCAAGCACTGGTTCAGCCGGTCAGAGCCATAGCGCCCGGCCATAAACCTACGTAATCCGTCCCCGATTTTCCGAAACATGATCTGTCACTCCATCTGTAAATCGTTTGATGGAGTCTATTATAAAAATCTGCGGAGGAAATACAAGAGCGTGGGCCGATTGTTTATAAAAAGTTTAAATCTTTCCGGATTCCGCTTTTAAAACCACGGTTACGATCTCTGGCCGGTTGCCGATGCGCAGGGGCAGCTTGCGGCTGCCGCCAAGACCGCGGCTGACGATCATGCTGGTTTGCCCTTCTTCTGGTACAGCCCCGCCGTATAGTCCGGGAACAGATCCAGGTGCGTCCAAAAACGGCGCCCACGAACGGCAGGCGCACGATCCCGCCGTGGCCGTGGCCGCAGAGAACAGTCTGCACGCCCATGTTCGCCCACAGATCCAGCTCGTCGTTGCGGTGCGAGAGCATGAGGATATACGCGTCCTTGCCCCGCGATTGCCGGATCTCGCGCACGAGCTGCGCCGGGCGCTTCTGGTCATACGGGCCGTTCGGGTCGTCGACCCCGGCCAGGACGATGGAGGCCTGCCCCTTTTTCAGCAGCCGGTACTCGTTTTGCAGGCGCACGACGCCTGCCGCGTCCAGCATGGAAAACAGCGCTCGCGCTTTTCGCGGCGAGAGCACCCACTCATGGTTTCCCGTCACATAAAATGTCGGCGCAAGCGCCGTCAGGCCATCAAGAAGCGGCGGGAGCATGGAAAAGTCCGTGAATTCGTCGGCCAGATCGCCGGTCAGGGCGATGAGATCCGGACTTTGCAGGCGCACCAGCTCCAGCAGGTACCGGCTCTCTGCGTCAAAGCGCCTGCCGTGCAGATCGGAGATCTGCACGATGCGCAGCCCGGAAAACGCCTCCGGCAGCGCTGCGCAGGCGGCGGTCACGGTGCTCGTCGAGAGCGTGAAATTTTCAAACCATGCCGCGCCTGCCAGCACCAGCGCCGCCGGAAGCAGCCAGCGGCTGTGCGTCCTGCCCCGTTTTTTCTCCTGCATACCGAACCCTCCTGCTTCTTGATTGCCGCTATTTTATCACATTCGGACCACAAAGAAAAGCAAAACAGCGCGCCTACGCGCCGGAACCGCCGGCTCGTATGAAAAATCCGCCCTTTGCGCCGTTGGTATCCACTTTTTGTATTGTGATATTCGGTTTGAAATGCTATAATAGCCGAAAAAGAAAAAATAATGGATGTGCATTGGAATTGAAGTACGGAACCTGGAAAATCTCGTCCTATGAGCCTGCCGACGCGAGGGCGCTGTGCGCGGCGGGCTTTTCCCCGATCACCGCCGCGCTGCTTTGCAGCCGCGGCTATCGGGATGCGGGCGCGGCCCGCGAATTTTTATCCTGCAGCACCCCGCTCTCGTCGCCGTTTGCCCTTCTGGACATGGACAAGGCTGCCGCCCGCGTCAAACAGGCGCTTTCCCGGCGCGAGCATATCGCCGTCTTCGGCGATTACGACGTCGACGGCATTACGGCGACCTGCCTGCTGACGGAGTATCTGCGCAGCAAGGGCGGCCATGTGACCAGCTATATCCCGCCCGCCTTGAAGAGGGCTACGGGCTGAACCCCATCGCCATCGACACGCTCAAAAAGCAGGGCGTGGAGCTGATTGACGGTCGACTGCGGCATCACGGCCAATCACGAGGCCACGCTGTGCCGGGAGCTTAGCATCGATCTGGTCATCACCGACCACCACGAGTGCAAATCCGAGCTGCCGCAGGCCATTGCGCTCGTCGACCCGCACCGGAAGGACCAGCCGCAGCCGGTCACGGAGATGGCGGGCGTCGGCGTGGCGTTCAAGCTTGCTGCCGCCATTGAGGGTGAGCAGGAAACGCTTCTTGGATCAATATTGTGATTTTCTCTGCCTCGGCACCGTCGCGGACGTCATGCCGCTCACGGGAGAGAACCGCACGATGGTCGCACGCGGCTTAAAGGCGCTGGAGAACCCGCGGCGCGTCGGCATTGCGGCGCTGATGGCCGAATGCTCCGTGCAGAAGGGGCCCGTCACGGCGGGCACTATCGGCTATACGCTTGCCCCGCGCATCAATGCAGCCGGACGCATGGGTGAGGTCGGAATTGCGACAGAGCTGTTTCTAACGCACGACGCGGGACGCGCGGTCGAGCTGGCGGGCGCGCTCTGCCGACTCAACCGCAAGCGGCAGGAGATCGAGGGCAGCATCTACCAGTGCGCTGTCGCCATGCTGCCGCCCGGCGGGCCGCCGCAGGCGATCGTGCTGGCGGACGAGAGCTGGCACCAGGGCGTGGTGGGCATCGTGGCCTCCCGCATGGCGGAGGAATACAGCTGCCCGACGTTCCTCATCTGCCTCGACGGCGACAAGGGCAAGGCCTCGTCGCGGTCCTACGGCGGGTTCAACCTGTTCCGGTCGCTGGAGCAGCTGTCCGGCTTGCTTGAAAGCTACGGCGGACATGAGCTTGCCGCCGGATTTACCATCCGGCGCGAGAGCATCGCGCCCTTCCGCGAAAAGATGATGGCCCTGTGTGCGAGCTTCCGGGAGTCGGACGCGTGCAGCACGGCGCTTGCCATCGACTGCGAGATCCCGCCGGAGCTGCTGACCATTGAAAATATTCAGGCGCTGGGCGAGCTCGAACCCTGCGGCGCGGGCTGCCCGCGTCCGGATCCTTGTATGCGCGGGCTTCATGTGACGGAGCTGACGGAGGTTGGCGGCGGAAAGCATCTGCGCCTGCGTTGAGCAAAGGGCACGCATACCTGGGGCGCGATCTTCTTCTCGACCAACGCGCAGCGTGCCGCCGTGGCGCAGGGCGACGTGGTCGATATCGCGTTTACGCCGCAGATCAACGAATACCGTTCCGTGCGCTCGGTGCAGCTGAACCTTGTGGATATCCGGCCCGACAAGGCCTTCCGCGAGGCGCAGGGGCACGACCGTGCGGTCTATAAAAAGCATCTGGCGGGCGGCGAGCTCAGCTGCGACGAGGCCGAGTGTCTGCTGCCGACGCGGCAGGATTTTGCCGCCGTCTGGCGGTATCTGGCGGCGTTTTCACAGGCGGCGTGCTGTCTGAGGAACTCGGCTGCCTGAGTCGTAAAATTTCGCGCTGCGCGAAGCTTTCCTTAAGCGCGGGAAAAACACGCATCTGCCTCGACGTACTGGCAGAGCAGGGGCTTTTGCAGCTGGAGCAGCGGCCAAAGTCGCTGTGCATCCGCCTGTGCGCGGATGGCCGGAAGGTCGATCTTGAGAAAAGCCCGATTTTGATTCATCTGAAAAAGCAGAAGGCAGGAAACTGAATGGAAACCAAACAGGAGCATTACGAATCCATGATGCAGGCGATCACCCGTTATGCGCCCTCCGCTGATCTGGAGGTCATCCAGCGGGCGTACGCATACGCTGACGAAAAGCACAAGAACCAGCTGCGCAAATCCGGCGAGCCTTATATCATCCACCCGCTGGCCGTGGCCGAGATCGTGGCCGAGATCGGCCTCGATACCGACGCGATCGCGGCCGCGCTGCTGCACGACTGTCTCGAGGACACCGACGCGAGCTTCGAGGAGATCTCACGCCTGTTCGGCGAGACGGTTGCAAATCTGGTCGAGGGCGTCACAAAGCTGACGCGCGTGCAGTATTCTACGATGGAAGAGCAGCAGATGGAGAATCTGCGCAAGATGTTCATGGCCATGTCGAAGGACATCCGCGTCATCCTCATCAAAATTTCCGACCGGCTGCATAATACCCGGACGCTGCAATACCAGACGCCCGCCAAGCAGATCTCCAAGTCCATGGAGACGATGGAGGTTTACGCGCCGCTGGCGCACCGGCTCGGTATGCAGAAAATCAAGTGGGAACTGGAAGACACTTCTTTGCAGTATCTCGATCCGGAGGGCTATCAGGAGATCATCGACTACCTCAAAAAGAACGAGGACAGCGCCAACAGCTTCATGAACGCCATCCAGTCGAAGATCACGAACCGGCTGGCGTCCGTCGGCATCCACGGGTCGATCTATGGCCGCATCAAGCACACTTATTCCATCTACCGCAAGATGCGTGCGCAGAACAAGACCATCGACGAGCTGTATGATCTTTACGCGTTCCGCGTGATCGTGGACAATATTGCCGACTGCTATAACGTTCTCGGTCACATCCACGACCTGTTAATCCCATTCCGGGCCGCTTCAAGGACTATATCTCCACGCCGAAACCCAACATGTACCAGTCTCTGCACACGACCGTCATCGGCTCACAGGGTATCCCGTTCGAGGTGCAGATCCGCACGTGGGAGATGCACCAGACGGCGGAATACGGCGTCGCGGCGCACTGGAAATACAAGCAGCACGCGGGCGAGGGCTCGGAGAAGGAATTCGAGTGGGTGCGGCGTCTGCTGGAAAACCAGCAGGACGTAGAAGCGGACGACTATATCCACTCCGCTCAAGGTCGATATGTTTGACGATGAGGTCTTCGTCTTCACGCCCAAGGGCAAGGTCATTTCCCTGCCCGCAGGCTCCACGCCCATCGACTTTGCCTACGCCATCCACTCCGCTGTCGGCAACTCCATGATCGGCGCGAAGGTCAATAACCGCATCGCAAGCTACGACGCGCCGCTGCACAACGGCGATATCGTTGAAATTTTAACGTCCAAATCCGCCAAGGGCCCGAGCCGCGACTGGCTGAACATCTGTCAGTCCAATCAGGCGCGCGTCAAGATCAAGCAGTGGTTCAAGCGCGAGAAGCGCGAGGAGAACATCGTACGCGGCAAGGCGAGCTTTGAGGCTGAGCTGCGCCACGCCGGTGTCGACCCCGATATTCTGCAGAATACAGAGGTCCTGCCGGTCATCCTCAAAAAGGTCAGCTTCGAATGCCTGGACGATATGTATGCCGCCATCGGCTACGGCGGTCTGACCGCTGCGAAGGCTGTGGGCCGCATCCGCGATGATCTGACCAAGGCAACCCGGACGCTGGCACCCAAGCCGCTTGCGCGGCAGAATGCGCCCGCCGTCAATTCCTCCGGCGTCATTGTCGAGGACATCGGCTCGTGCATGATCAAATTCAGCCGCTGCTGCACGCCGGTCCCCGGCGACGAGATCATCGGCTTCATCACCAAGGGCTACGGCGTGTCCGTCCACCGCAAGGACTGCCCGAACGCCAGAGCCGCGCTCGATCCTGCGCAGAAGGGCCGCTGGGTCAAGGTCACCTGGGCGGAAGCCCCGGACGTGATGTTCTCCACCTCCCTGGAGATCGAGGCCGACGACCGCGACGGATTGATGCTGGACGTGGCGACGATCCTCACGTCTTTGCGTCTGCGCACGAGCGAGATGAGCGCCCGCTCCGTCGGCGGCGGCACCGCCATCGTCTGCCTGCGCTTCGGCGTGCATAATCTCACAGAACTCGAAAATGTCCGCACCCGCCTGCGCGGCATCTCGGGCGTGCATAATGTCGAGAGAGGGACGGAATAAAGTGCGGCAGGCAGATGCGGAAAAGCGGAAGCGATTTTTTTCGGCGAATCCGATGTGTACCGGCCGATGCCGCAAATTTCAAACGCAAAGCTGATTTACCGCAGCCATTCAAAGGAAACTGCTTGCAAATCTGTTGTACCGTAACAGGCGGCGCGTACCAAAACTCTCGTAGGGTGACTATGTGTGTTCGCAGAGACTAAATAATAGGTTCCTGCCTGAGTAGCACCCGCAGAATGCACCAAACGTAACCAAGCGCCTTCCTTTTCTCCCCATTCTTTTCCGGCAAGACGGAAAAGAATGGGCCGTCGGGACATACCCAGCCTCAAATTTGCAGGACACCCCTATAAAACGAAAGGATCTCACTATGAAAGCAGTCGTTACCCGCGTGAATTCTGCCAGTGTTTCGATCGACGGCGCTGTTCACGGAAAAATCGGAAGAGGCTTTTTGATTTTGCTTGGCGTTGGGCCGGACGATACGCCTGCGCTTTGCCGGAAGCTGACTGAAAAGGTGCTGGGGCTGCGGGTGTTCCGCGATGAAAACGATAAAATGAACCGCTCGCTCGCCGACATCGGCGGGAGCGTCCTCGTCGTGAGCCAGTTTACGCTTTACGGCGACGTGAGCCACGGCCGCAGGCCGAGCTTTATCGGCGCGGCCAAGCCCGATCTGGCTATCCCGCTTTACGAGCAGTTCCTTGCCGAGTGCGAACGCCTCGGCTTCCCGCCGCAGCACGGCGAATTCGGAGCCTATATGCAGGTCGCGTCAGAAAACGACGGGCCTGTGACCCTGATCGTCGACACGGACGATCTCAAATAAGGAGACGCCATGAACATTCAGACGCTTACGCTGGGGCCGCTGGCCACCAATTGCTATCTTGTCCGGGCGGACGAAAGCAGCCGCGCCGTCATCATCGACCCCGCTGCGAACTCCAAGCGGCTGCTGGCCGCGTTGGAAGAGCAGGGACTGACGCTGGAGGCAATTTTGCTGACACATGCGCACTTTGACCATATCGGCGCGCTTAAAAACCTGCGCGCGGCGACGAATGCGCGGGTCTATATCGGCGAGGCCGATAAGGACGACCCCAGCCGTATGTGCCACGATCTGCTGACCTATACGGATACGTATCAGGACGGCGATACCGTCGCGGCAGGCGGTCTGACCTTTCAGGTGCTCTCTACGCCCGGCCATACGCCGGGCTCCGTGTGCCTGCTGTGCGAAAACGTGCTCTTTTCCGGCGATACGCTCTTCGCAGGCTCCTATGGCCGGACGGACTTCCTCGGCGGAAGCAGCCGGGACATGTCCGCGTCCTTGAAGCGGCTGTCCAAGCTGCCGCCCGAGACGCGCGTGCTGCCCGGCCACGGGCCGTCCAGCACCATCGAAGAGGAGCTGCGCACCAATCCGTATCTGCGGGGGCTGGGGATCGAATGAAGCTGTATCTGAAAAACCACGCCGAGCGTTACCCGGTGGAGCAGCTGCAGCTGCAGCTGTTTGCGCAGGAGCCGAGCGAGTTCTGCACCGAGCCGTTTGCCGGCGACGGGACCGTCTCGTCCCTCTCGCGGGGGAAGCGCTATCTGACGGCCACGGCGAAGGTCACGTATCAGGGGAAGACCGGCTTTGCCGTCGAACCGTGTGCTGCTGGACAAGGCTGATGTGCGTGCAACGCGGCGTATTTTACAGCGCAGCTATTACCTGGCTGCTCTGCAGGTGCTTCCCGCTGCACCGCCTTGGGGTGCGCTCTCCGGCGTCGGCCGACAAAGCTGTCCACAAAGTGTTTGATGAATGGCGGCAGCGAAAAGGACGCGGAAAAGCTTCTGCGCGAGGTCTATTTTGTCTCGCCGGAGCGGGCAAGGCTCTGCGTTGATGCCTCCCGGCATACGGTCGAAGCAGCAAAGCTGCTTGACGCGGATGATCTTTCCGTGTATATTGGGATTCCGTTCTGCCCGACGCGCTGTGCGTACTGCTCGTTCGTGAGCCAGTCCATCGAGCGCTTCGGGGCGTTTTTGCCTGCGTATCTGGACGCGCTGCTGCGCGAGATCGCGCATACCGGCGCACTGTTAAAAAATTCGGGCTTCCACATCCGCACGCTCTACATGGGCGGCGGCACGCCGACGACGCTTTCGAGCACACAGATGGCGCGGCTGCTGGACGCGATCAACCGGAATTTTGACCTGTCCCGCTGCTTGGAATTTACCGTCGAGGGCGGAAGGCCGGACACGCTGGATCCCCAAAAGCTCTGCGTCATCAAGGACGGCGGCGCGACGCGCATTTCTATCAATCCGCAGACCATGTCTGATAAAGTGCTCGAGGCCGTGGGCCGCAGGCACACGGCGCGGCAGACCGTCGAAGCATATGAACAGGCCGTCCGGGCCGGGTTCGACGATATCAATATGGACCTCATTGCGGGCCTGCCGCGGATGATGAGGCGGGATTTGCCGATTCTATCCGGCAGGTGCTGGACTTGAACCCCAGCAATATTACAGTGCATACGCTGGCTCTGAAAAAGGGCGCGGCGCTGTTCGGCTCGCGCATGGAGCTTCCGCCGCAGGAGGCGGTCGCCGCCATGCTCGCGGGCGCGGAGGATGCGCTGCGGCAGAACGGCTATGAGCCGTATTATCTTTACCGGCAGAAATATATGTCCGGCAGCTTTGAAAACACCGGCTGGTGCAGGCCGGGCTATACCGGGCTTTACAACATATATATGATGGAGGAACTGCATACCATCCTCTCTCTCGGCGGCGGCGGGATGAACAAGATCAATCTCCCGGAGGAAAAGCTTGCCCGCTACCACAATCCGAAGATCCCGCAGGACTATATCTCCCGCATCGACACGATCCTGCAGCAGAAGGACGAGATTTTCTCAATCTGCGCGGGCTTCGTGAACAGAACCCATAAGGAGGGCTTCCATGGACACCTTGTTTTCTCATGTCAACGTCGTTACGATGAACGAGCAGATGACGCTCTGGCAGGATGCGTTCGTCGGCGTTACCGACGGCAAATTGCCTATATGGCGAAAAAGCCGCCGAGGAGAAGCCGAAGAAGATTATCGACGCGACCGGTATGGTCTTAATGCCGGGCCTCATCAACTGCCACACACACCTGCCGATGTACCTGCTGCGCGGCTATGCCGACGATCTGAATTTGCAGGACTGGCTCCAGCACTATATTTTCCCGCGCGAGGACAGGCTCGACGGCCGCGCCGTCAAGGCGGCGACAACGCTTGCGCTTGCCGAGGCGCTGCGCTTCGGCACGACGAGCGTGTCGGATATGTATTACTTCTGCGATGAGATCTGCCAGGCTGTAGCCGAATCCGGCATCAAGGCCAATATCTCCCGCGGCACGTCCATGTTCCTTGGGGATGATTTCTGCTTCGATACCTTCCCGGCCTGCCAGGAGCTTGTTGCACTCAAGGACAAGTGGCACAACTATGACAATGGCCGCATCAAGATCGAAGCTTCCATCCACGCCGAGTATACCTCGACGTATCAGCTCTGGGACGCGCTGGCGGAGTACGCCGTCAACAACGGCCTGCAGCTGCAGGTGCACCTGTCCGAGACAAAAAAAGAGCACGACGCGTGCGTGGAAAAGTACGGCCTCACGCCCGCGCAGGTGCTCGACTGCCACCATGTGTTCGACGTGCCCATGGTCGCGGCGCACTGCGTCCATGTGACGCAGGAGGATATGCAGCTGCTGGCAAAGCGCCATGTATCCGCGGCGCATTGCCCGGTGAGCAACCTGAAGCTCGCCTCCGGCTGCGCAGACGTGCTCGGCATGGTCAAGGCCGGGATGAACGTGTGCCTCGGTACCGACTCGGTCGCGTCCAACAATAATCTGGATCTGTTTGAAGAGATCAAGGCCGCTGCGCTCATGGCCAAGGGCAAGACCGGCGACCCGAAGGCGCTTCCGGCAGAGGCCGCGCTGATGATGGCGACGGTCTGCGGCGCGAGAGCGCAGGGCAGAAGCGCCGAATGCGGCGTCATTGAGCTTGGCATGGACGCCGACCTCATTCTACTGGACTTCAACCAGCCGCATCTGATCCCGTGCCACAATGTACTGTCCCATCTGGTCTACGCGGCCTCCGGCCACGACGTTGCGCTGACGATGGTGCGCGGCAAAATCCTGTACGCGGACGGCAAGTATCCCACGCTGGATGTGGCGGGCGCGCTGAAGGAGCTGCACGACTACGCGATCCCCAGAGTGTTCTCTGATGAACCGGAGGCGCAGGCATGAGCGGCGAAAAGCACCTAGAAAGCAAAGCTTTTTACAGGGCGTGGCGGTCTTAACCGCCGCGACCATCATTGTCAAGCTGCTCGGCTTCATCTATAAGGTCCCCCTGCAAAACATTCTGCAGGAGCGGGGCTTCGGCTATTTCAACACGGCCTATGACGTGTACAACGTTCTGCTGATGATCTCCACGACGGGCTTGCCCGTCGCCGTCAGCCGGATGATCTCACAGGCGCAGGCGCTGGAGAATTACGCGCAGATCCGCAAGATCTACTCCGTCTCCATGAAGGTCTTCCTGACCATTGGTGTGATCGGAACGCTCGTGATGCTCGTGTTCTGCAAGCCGCTGTCCGTCATGGTCACGACGAATGAAAATTCGTGGGCGGCCATCGCGGCGCTGTCGCCGTGCGTGCTGCTCATCTGCATCGTCTCGGCCCACCGGGGCTTCTTCCAGGGCCAGAGCAACATGACCCCCGACCTCCGTCAGTCAGGTCTATGAGGCCATGATCCGCGTGGTCTTCGGCCTCGGCGGCGCGTACCTGATGCTCAAGAAGACCGGCAGTCTCGTCTACGCGGCGGCCGGCGGCATCTTCGGCGTGACGGCGGGCTGCATCGTGGCGGTCGTGTATCTGCGCATTCAGTTCGGCAAGTCCAACCAGATCCTGCGGCAGGGCGGGGGAGAGGCCAAGTCCACCCGCCAGACCATGAAGGAGCTGCTCGTCATCGCCATCCCCATCACGCTGGGCTCGGCAGGTCTGCAGATCATCAATCTGTTCGACACGATGATCTATATGCGCAGGCTCACCGGCGCGCTCGCGTGGTCGTCCGATGCGGCGGATACCGCCAAGGGCATCTATAACTTCTGCCAGACGATCTTCAATCTCCCCTGCTCGCTCATTACGCCCATCACGATCTCAATCATCCCGACCGTGACGGCTGCGCTGACCAAAGGCAACACAGCGGGCGCGCGGCACACGGAGAGTCCGCTGTGCGTACCATGAGCCTGATCGCCATGCCGTGCGCGGTGGGGCTGGCCGTGCTGTCGGAGCCAATCATCCGTCTGCTTGCGCGCAACTACGGCCCCGAGAGCGTCGCGACCGCAGCGCCGATTCTGGCCTATCTCGGCATTGCCGTGATCTTCAACAGTACGGTTCTGCTGTTCAATGCCATCATGCAGGCGCACGGCGACGTGACGACGCCGGTGGTCAATATGCTCATCGGCGGTATCGTGAAGGTCATCGTCAACTATGTCCTTGTCGCCATCCCGTCGCTCAATATCATCGGCGCGGCCATCGGCACCATCGTCTGCTATGTGACCATCACGGTGCTCGATCTCATTGCCATGCGCCGGTCCGTCACGACGCGCCCGGCTATTTTCCGCAATGTGATCCGTCCGGCGGCAGCCGCAAGCATCATGGGCGCGGCGACGTTCTTTGCCGCTGCGCTGCTGCGGAGCTGACGGATTCGAATACCGTCGTCTGCCTCGGCGCGCTGATTGCGGCGGTTCTTGTGTACGTGATTTTCGTCGTGGTTCTGCGGTGCATCACGTATGAGGACTGTATGCTGCTGCCGAAGGGCGAAAAAATTGCAAAAATCCTGCATATCAAACAAAAAACATGAACCTCCCACTTGCGAAAGAGACGAAAGTATGATAAATTTTACTAGCAAACCGCGCTATGCGCTGGACGACCTGATCCGGCTGGTACACGCGCTGCGCGCGCCGGGCGGCTGCCCGTGGGATGCGGCGCAGACGCACCTGTCCATCCGCCGTAATTTTCTTGAGGAGGCCTACGAGGCCTGCGAGGCGCTGGACTGCGACGACGCGGCCATGCTCCGCGAGGAGCTGGGCGACGTGCTGCTGCAGGTGCTGTTCCACGCGGATATCGAGGCCGACCGCGGCCGCATGACCATCGACAACATTGCCGACGCGGAATGCAGAAAGCTCATCTTCCGTCACCCGTTCCTGTTCGGCGGCAAAAACGCCAGCTGGGACGAGCTGAAACAGCAGGAAAAGGGCCAGAAAACGACCGGCGAGGCCATGCAGGGCGTCGCCAGATCGCTCCCGGCGACGTGGCGGGCGGAGAAAATTCAGAAAAAAGCTGCCAAAACCGGCTTTCTGCTGGAATCCGCCGGACAGGCGCTGGACAAACTAGCAGAGGAAGCGCAGGAGCTGCGCGAGGCCGTGCAGGACGATACGAACATCGATGAGGAGCTGGGCGATCTGCTCTTTGCCGCCGTCCACGTCGCCTCCACGCTGGACAGGGACCCCGAACAGGCGCTGCACAACGCCTGTGAAAAATTATCAAACGATTTACCGCTATGGAGCAGAGCATACTCGCAGACGGACGTACTCCGGAGGAGTTGTCCCGCGAGGAGCTGCTTGCCAGTTGGGACGCGCAAAAACGTAACGGGCGGTGAACAATAAATTCATACTTTAGGAAAAGAGGAACTACACATGAATAAGACCGAATTGATCGCGGAAGTCGCAAAGAAGTGCGGCATGTCCAAGAAGGACGCCGAAAAGGCTGTCACCACCACGTTCGACACCATCGCAGACGCACTGAGCCAGGGCGACAAGGTCCAGCTTGTCGGCTTCGGCGGCTTCGAGACGAAGAAGCGCGAGGCGCGCATGGGCCGCAACCCCAAGACGAACGGGAATGGCCATCGAGAGAGCAGGTCATGCAGATCGCCTGCCCGGAGAAGACAGTCGATTTTCAGGCCTCGCAGGAGCAGATCATCCGCCATGTCCACGATGAACTGACAAACAATCTCGCTGAGCGCGTCACGATTGAGGAACTGTCCCGAAAGTATCTGATGAATACAACGACGCTCAAGCGCTGCTTCAAGCAGGTCTACGGCGAGACGATCGCCGCGCACATGAAAAAGCACCGGATGGAGGAGGCGGCGTCGCTGATTTTAAAAACGCAGAACGATATCGCCGCCATTGCGCAGGCAGTCGGCTATGAGAGCCAGAGCCGGTTCACCGCAGCGTTCAAGGAAACCTACGGCGAACTGCCGACAGAATACCGCCGGAAGCGGTCATAAAAACCCGGTCTTTCCCTATGGAAAGACCGGATTTTGGGCGCTAGGTCTTACTGGTTGTCGGAAACGACGGGAATCGAAATGGTATGAAACTCGGCCTGAACGTGGTGAAGTTCTTCCCGGCAGGCGTTTACGGCGGCCTGAAAGCGATGAAGTCGCTTTCCGCGCCGTTCGGCGGCGTAAAATTCATCCCGACCGGCGGTGTGGACGCAAAGAACCTGAAAGAATATCTGGAAGCGCCGTTTGTCCACGCCGTCGGCGGCAGCTGGCTGTGCCCGAAAAAAGAGATTGCCGCAGGCAATTTTGACGCGGTGACGGCGCTGTGCCGCGAGGCAAGCGAGATCGTCAGGGAGGTGCGCGGATGAAGGTTTTAACGTTTGGTGAGATCATGCTCCGCCTGAAAGCGCCGGGGCATGAACGCTTTTCCAGTCTCCGATGCTGGAAGCGACGTTTGGCGGCGGCGAGGCAAACGTAGCAGTAAGCCTTGCAAATTACGGCATGGACGCGGAATTCCTGACCGTCCTGCCGCAGAACGATATTGCCAATGCTTGCATCCGCGAACTGCGCTACTTCGGAGTAGACACGAAAAAATCGTCCGCGGCGACGGACGGATGGGGATTTATTATCTCGAAGCTGGTGCGAACCAGCTTCCCAGCGAGGTCGTTTACGACCGGGCGTATTCGTCGATTGCGCTTGCAAAGCCCGGCAATATCGACTGGAACAAGGCATTTGATGGCGTGGACTGGTTCCACATCACGGGAATCACACCCGCAATCTCGGAATCTGCAATGGAACTGAGCTTGGAATCCGTCAAGAAAGCAAAACAGCGCGGCATCACCGTCTCTTGCGACCTAAATTACCGTAAAAACCTCTGGAAATACGGCAAACAGGCCAGCGAGGTCATGCGGGAACTTGCCAAGTACGTTGATGTGGCGATTGCCAACGAGGAAGACGTGCAGAAATCGCTTGAAATCACAGCCGATGTGAACGTCGAATCCGGTGAACTCGACCGCGAGAAGTACCGTGCGCTTGGCAATAAAGGTTCTGGAAGCCTATCCAAACATGAAGTGCATCGCCATCACGCTCCGCGAGAGCCACAGCGCCGACTGGAATGGCTGGGCGGCGTGCCTGAACGACGGCAAGGATTTCTACGTCTCAAAGAAATACGAAATCCGAGATATTATCGACCGTGTGGGCGGCGGCGACAGCTTCGCCGGCGGTCTGATCTATGGCCTGAACCATTACGAGGACAAGCAATCCGCACTCGAATTCGCGGTTGCCGCCAGCTGCCTGAAGCACAGCGTCATCGGCGATTTCAACCGCGTGTCCGTCTCCGACGTGGAAAAACTCATGGGCGGCGACGGTACGGGACGCGTGCAGAGATAAAAAGCCGCTGTATTCTGCGTTATAAAACATCAGCGCCCGGCTCTTTTCCAGAGCCGGGCGCCAGTATTCAGACTAGAAGCACCAGATGGTACACTGCAAACGCAGCCAGCCATGCGATGCAGCACTGGGAAAGCGCAATAAGCGCTGCGCGCAGCGCAGAGCCCGTCTCGCGCCGGATGGCGGCAATAGCCGCCACACACGGGGTATACAAGAGCGTGAAGACCAGAAAAACTCAACGCGGCTTTTGCAGTAAAGAGCGTCGAGATGGCGGCGGTACCCAGCAGAATCTGAAGTGTGCTGACGACGGATTCCTTCGCAATAAAGCCGGTGATCAGCGCTGTCGCACAGCGCCAGTCTGCGAAGCCCAGCGGCGCGAAGATGGGCGCGAGCCAGCGGCCGATGATGGCGAGCAGACTCTGCTCGCTGCTGGTCACAACGTTCAGCCGCGCGTCAAAGCTCTGCAGGAACCAGATGACGATCGTTGCAAGGAAAATGACTGTGAAGGCACGCTCGATAAAATCCTTTGCCTTGTCCCAGAGCAGAAGTGCAACGCTCTTGAGGCTTGGCAGCCGGTAATTCGGCAGTTCCATTACAAATGGAACCGGCCGGCCACGGAAGGCGGACTTGAGCACCAGCGCGGAGAGAATGCCGAACAGGATGCCGAGCACATACAGCCCGATCATTACAAGCGCGGCATACTTCGGAAAGAACGCTGCCGAGAAAAATGCGTAGATCGGGATTTTGCCGAGCAACTCATAAAGGGCGTGAGCAGGATGGTCATGGTGCGGTCGCGCTCCGACGGGAGCGTCCGTGCCGCCATGACTGCCGGGACCGTGCAGCCGAAACCGATAAGCATTGGCACGATAGATTTGCCGGACAGGCCGATGCGCCGCAGAAGCTTGTCCATGACGAACGCCACACGCGCCATATAGCCGGTGTCTTCCAGAATAGACAGGAAGAAAAAAACAGTGTGACAATGATAGGCAGGAAGCTTAAAACCGAGCCGACGCCCTGAAAAATGCCGTCGATCACAAGGCTCTGCACGACGGGGTTCAGGTGATAGGCCGTCAGCGCCCGATCGACCACGACGGTTAGCGCATCAATGCCGGAAGCCAGCAGATCGCTCAGTCCCTGGCCGATCACATGAAATGTCAGATAGAAAATCAGCAGCATCACGCCGATAAAAATCGGGATCGCGGTATATTTTCCGGTCAGAATTTTGTCGGCACTGACCGAACGCAGACGCTCCTTGCTCTCATGCGGCTTGACGACGCAGGATTTGACAAGCGCTTCAATGAACGTATAGCGCATATCCGCGATGGCTGCGTTGCGGTCAAGGCCGCGTTCGAGTTCCATTTGGACGATGGAATGCTCGATCAGTTCCTTTTCGTTCTGGTCAAGGTGCAGCTGATTCAGAACAGCCTCGTCGCCGTCAATGACCCACGTCGCCGCGAAGCGGACGGAAAGCCCCGCGCGCTGCGCGTGATCTTCAATCTGGTGGCAGACGGCGTGGATGCAGCGGTGGACAGGGCCGGGCGCGCAGAAATCGACGACGGCGGGCAGGCGTTTGTCCTCCGCCGTGTGCACGGCCGTCTCGATCAGTGCCTCCACGCCGTCGCCGGAGGCTGCACAGATTGGAATGACCGGCACGCCCAACTGCTGCGAAAGCTTGTCCGTGTCAATGCTGCCGCCGTTGCCGGTCAACTCGTCCATCATATTGAGCGCCAGCACCGTCGGCACGCGCAGCGTCAATAATTGAGCGTCAGATAGAGATTGCGCTCTAAATTGGTCGCGTCAACGATGTTGATGATGCCGTCCGGCTTGTTTTTCAGAATAAAATCGCGTGTGACGATCTCCTCTGCCGTGTACGGGCGGAGCGAGTAGATGCCTGGCAGATCGACGACGGTGCAGTCCTTCTGTCCGCGCACAGGGCCGGATTTCTGATCGACTGTCACGCCGGGGAAATTGCCGACATGCTGGTTTGAACCGGTCAGTTGGTTAAAAAGCGTCGTTTTGCCGCAGTTCTGGTTGCCAGCCAGTGCGAAGATCATCTTGCGTCCTCCTCAATGGTGATGCTGTGCGCGTCCTCCTTGCGCAGCGTGAGCGTATAGCCGCGCAGAAACAACTCCATGGGGTCGCCCATGGGCGCAATTTTGCTGACATGCACGCGCGTATGCGGAATGAGGCCCATATCGAGCAGCCTGCACCGGAGGACCCCTTCGCCGCCGACTGCTGTAATCACGCCGGAATGTCCGACGGAAAGTTCGTCAAGCGTCATAAATCGCATTCCTTTCTCCATTACATTCTGAATGTTAGGATAATCTAACTTTCAAGAAAATGCAAGAAAAACCGTTCGGATGCGACAAAAATTTTTCTGTCCGCGCAGTTTACAAAATCGTCACGCCCTCGGCCGCCCGGTATGCTATGATATACTACAGATATAAGGAGGCCGACGCATGAATATTCTTTTTCCTGACGCCGAAGGCGATGTGCGCCTGTATAGAGTCCGACGACACGCTGCGGCAGGCGATGGAACGGATGGAGCATTCCGGCTATGCGGCACTGCCCGTACTGGACAAGAGCGGGAAATACTGCGGCGTTGTTACAGAGGGCGACCTGCTCTGGACGCTCAAGCGCCTGTGCGTGATGGACCTGCGCCAGACCGAGGAGCATTCTATCTCTGAGATCGAGCACCGCCGCACCGTGCAGCCCGTGCGGGTAGACACGCGCGTGGAGGATCTTCTCTCCGTCGCCGCTGAGCAGAACTTTGTCCCCGTGATCGACGACAAAGGTGATTTTATCGGCATCGTCACCCGCAGCCGCATTCTCCGGTATTACTTACAGACGAATTTCCTGCACGAATAATTTTCCTTCGCTGGTTTAATCCTCCGGTTTTTGGCACATACTTAGCCTCGGAGGTGCAAAATCATGCAAACAAACGAAAATCATCCGAACCGGAAGCGGATCCGGAATTTTTTCCGTGAAAAGGGCTACTACATTGTTCTGGCGCTGTGCGTATGCGCGGTAGGCGTTTCGGGCTGGCTGTTCGTGTCTGGTGCCATCGCCGAAAAGAAAGCGCTGCGGCAGGAGACGATGTCCATTGCCACCAGCGCGGAGGATCCGGCCAAAAATCCGTCCGCCGAGCAGAAGCCGGCCCCGACCGCCACTGCGGACGAGGAAACGGCTCCGGCTGCTGCCATGACAGACGAATCTGTGCGCGAGGCGGCAAAAACGTGCGCGTCTGGCCAGTCTCCGGCGGCACACAGGCCGCTTACAGTGTCGATGCGCTGCAGTATAACGCCACGACACAGGACTGGCGGACGCACGCGGGTGTTGATCTGGCTGCGTCGGTCGGAACGCCGGTCAAGGCCGCAGGCGCTGGTATCGTGACAGCGGTCTATGACGACGAATTTCTCGGCACGACCGTCGTCATCAACCACCCGGACGGACATGTCTCGCAGTATTCCAATCTTGCCGTCATGCCGTCCGTCTCAGCCGGTGACAGCGTAGAGGCTGGGCAAACCATCGCTGCCGTAGGCCAAACGGCGCTGCTCGAGATTGCGGACGAACCGCACCTGCACTTTGCCGTCTATGCCAACGGCGACACCATCGACCCGGCAGAATTCATCCGATAAACACAGCAAGCGCCGCAGCAGCCGCTGCGGCGCATTTCTTTGCAACAGATTTTGCGTTTCTGCGACTATATAGGTGAGACGTCTCAAAGGAACAATATGAGTAACCGATGATTCAATCGGCAAGAGGCGATTGATTCAGCGGTTACAAGACAGGAGAGGATGGATACGGATGACAAGACCATTCTGCGGCGGCTGAAGCGGGGTGACGCGGCAGCACTGGAGGCTGCCGTGCGGCAGTACAGCGGATATGTAACAGCTGTGATCGGCAATCAGCTTGGCCCGTGCGCTGCCGCAGAAGACATTGAAGAACTGGCCTCCGATGTGTTTGTCGCGCTGTGGCGCGCACCGCAGCCGCTTCGGACGGAGCATCTGCGCGGCTGGCTGGGCAAGGTCGCGCGCAACCAGGCGATCAGCTTTCTGCGGCGGCAGCATTTACAACTCGTCCGGGACGAGGACTGTATCCTCATCGATGACCGCGACGCGCAGAAGCTGCTGGAGGCGAAGGAGCGCAGCGCGCTTTTAAACGCGGCGCTGGCCGCGCTCACGTCGGAGGACCGCGAAATTTTTCTGCGCCGGTATTACTACAACCAGACCGCCGGACAGATCGCGGAAGCACTGCATATGAACCCCAGCACGGTCCGCAGCCGACTTTTGCGCGGGCGGCAGGCGCTGAAGGCCGAATTACAGAAAGGAGCGATCCAGATTGAAGATCTCTGTGCAGAGTCTGTTTGAAGACTATGAGGAAAACACCGTTCCGCTGAGCCGGGACGCGGACGCGGAGCGGATTCTGGAAAAAACGCGGGTCAAGCTGCCGGGGGTGAAGCGGAAGCGCCCGCTCGGTCTTGTGCTGGTCGCAGCAGCGGCGGCCGTCGCCGTTTTGTGCGGCGCGGCGGCGATCGTACATTACGCGACTGTCGGGGACGGTGCGGGAAGCTACATCATGCCGGACACGCCCGCTATGACGAGGAAAACAAAAAGACGATTCTGGTGGACACGCCGTTTGAGTGGAACAACCCCATCAGCTTCGATACCGAGGGCCGGACAAAGGGAAAGGTCTGCGGCATGCGGCTCGGCTGGCTGCCGGAGGCTGGGGCACCGGCTACACCCAAACGGCCTATGATGTGATTGCCCAGCGGGACGCCGAACAGGCGCAGAGCCTGCCGCAGGCCGAGCGCGAGCTGGTGGTCTATACCTACGACCTCTTTGCCGTGCAGGACGAGCGGAAGGACTACAGCGTGCAGTGTATGTCTGCCAACACGGTCGCCGGGTGCGACTTCCTCTGCGGCGGCTCACGGACAGAGATCACGAAGCAGGGAACCATCGGCCCCTACGACGCATCGTGGGTCGAGACACACTGGAAGAACTCGAATCAGGACGCCGGAGAGCCGGAGGAGCAGTCCATGCAGCTGCTTCTGCTGTATGACCGGGAGAAACTCTGCGTCGTCGTCATCAGCGCCGACTGGGACGATGCGGAACGGATCGCGGAACATCTGGAGATCGTGGAGACGTCTGTTGACGCCCCGCAGCCCGATCTGACAAACGGAAGGGGCTTCCGTTGGATCGGCGGTGTTGGATAGTCGGAAACGGCTTCGACGGAACGAGGCTCCGCGCTAAGCGCGGGGCCTCTTGAGCCTGTTTCCTTCTTTCCAAAGCGCAAACGCTTCGCTGGTTTGCGCTTTGGGGTCTAGACCTCGACAGAACGAGTTATTATCCCAACAGCTCTTTTGCGTTCCAGTATGCGATTTTTTTTCGCTTCTTCTTCCGTGAAGTCCATTTGATTCAGAATGTGGAAATAGGCGGCATAGATTTCCGTGGGCTGCAAATGCCGGTTGTCGGGATAATCTGTTGCAAACAGAAGCCGGTTCGGACCGAATTTCCGCAGGAGATCGTTGGTTCCTGCGATGCCGTATGTGCGGACGTAAGCGGGAAGAATTGCAGAAACATCCACATAGCAGGCAAGCGGGAGCAGCTGTTCCCATTGGAACGCGCCCATATGCGAGACAATCAATTTCAAATCGGGATAGCGTTCCACTATCTTCACAACGCGCCTTACCGCAGACAGATCATCATCTGCATTTGGATAGGAATGAACGGCCACGGGGATGCGGCGTTCCTGCGCAAATGCGAAGACAGCGCGGTTGTAATCAGAATCAAGCGCCAGAGCGGAATTGTTCGGGTGAAGCTTGATGCCGTCCAGCGCGTGATCGGCAAGGGCGCGGCAAAGCGCATCGACTGATTCAACGGAAGAATTTCGGGGATCAATATCCGCAAACGCATAAAATCTGCCTGGACAGCACCGCTTCATCTCGAAAAAGGTTCCGGTGTACCGCATCGACGCTGAACGCCATCGACATCAAAAAACGGATCGTTGAAGGGCATGATGACCGCTCGTTCGATGTTATTTTCGCGCATGATCTGCGCATATTGATGCAGGTCTGCAAATCTCCACACATCGTCAGAATCTGGATTGGCGGCATGTACCGCGTCCGGCAGGATATGAATATGAGCGTCGATCTTTTTCAGCGTTTTCCAGTCTGTAACAGTCGTAGCAATCCCTCCCGCGTTCCGATATGCCGGTTCTTAGCCTTCTTTGGATAGATACTCCTCGAGAATGTCTGCCGCGCAGTAGACCATTTCCGGACACGGACGTTTTTTGTAATAGCCGTCGGTGCGCGGCTCAGGCGGCTGGGGTTTGAAATCCGGGTCGAGGCCCAGCAGCTGACGGCAGATGAGTGAGCCGTTGCGCGCCTCGAATTCTCCCGCAAGCTGCCGCAGCGTTTCATAGCTTTTTGCCTTCGCCGCCCGGTCGGTCGGGTCTGCCGGGCCGCAGAGCAGGCCGTAGGCCATGAACATCCCATTGACTGCGCCGCAGACATTGCGCATGCCTGCCATCCCGCCGCCAAAGCCGGAGGCGATCTTCAATGCGGGATCTCTGTCCATCTTCTCTTCCGCGAAGGCCAGAAAGACGGCCTGTGCGCAGTTGCAGCCCTCCAGAAAAAGTTCTCTTGCACGTTCTGCTTTTTGTCATGTGTGTTCCTCCTGCGGTGCATACCGCTTCTCAAGTCTGAATTTCTTCCCGCCGCACCGGCGGCAGCGGATGCCGCCGCGCGCTTCTTCCAGCGCCTGCACGACCGGCCCGCGCCGCAGGTATCTGGACTGCGTCCCGCAGCCGAGGCACGTCACGACATACACGCCGCGCACGGCCTCAATGCGTTTCCGGTTTTCAACTGCTGCATTGCAGTTGGGCGCAAGCCGCTCCGGCGGGCAGCGGATTTTCCGGCAGACTGCTTTCCACGCCTCGTCGTGCCCGTGCCGTTTGCCTGTGAGCAGAGCCACGGCGGCGTGGGCGTATTCATGCCGGGCCGTGTCCCGGAAGACCTGCTCCTCCTGCCGCAGAAAGTCCGCGAGGCGGATCTCCTGCGGCTTGTTTTTGACGAACGTACACACGCCGTACTGCCGCGTCATGCGTTTGGAAAAGGACACGGCCACGCGGCCCGTGTCGATTCCGAGCAGTCTGTCCAGCCGCCGGTATTCCGCCTGTACCTGCGAAAGCGTCCACATGCGTATCTCCTCCGTTTCTGCGTCCATGATAGCACAGCGGGCATTGTTTTTCCATCTTTCCTTTTGGTACTAAAACCGGTATACTGATAGCAGAACGAAAAAGGCGGTTTTCCTATGTTTTCACGGATGTATCTCGAGATTACGACCTGCTGCAATCTTTCGTGCAGCTTCTGCCCCGGCACGAAGCGGCCTGCCGCGTTTTTATCGCCGGAAAACTTCCACACGCTGGCCGCAAAACTTCGGCCCTATGGGGAGCATCTGTACCTGCATGTGATGGGCGAACCGCTGCTGCACCCGCAGCTGCCGCAGCTGCTGGAGATTTGCCGGGAACTCGGCTTCCGCGCGACGCTCACAACGAACGGGACGCTGCTGCCGAAAAAAAGCAGGAAGCGCTGCTTGCTGCGCCCGCGCTGCGCAAGGTTTCTGTCAGCCTGCACAGCTTTGAGGCGAATGAGGCGGAGATTTCTCTGCGTATCTGACAGGCTGCACGGCGTTTGCCCATGCGGCGCAAAAGGCAGGTGTTCTGGCGGATTTCCGCCTCTGGAATCTCGACGGCGCACAGACAAAGGGGCTACACGACCGGAATGCAGAAATTCTGGAGCGGCTGCATGCGGCGTTTCCTGGTGTATGGAAGAAAACACATGGGGCTGGCGGCTGGAAAACGGCGTATTCGTGAGTTTTGGCGAGCGCTTTGACTGGCCGGACGAACAGGCAGAGGAGCGCGGGAACTCCGGCTACTGCCGTGCGCTGTTTGATCAGATCGCCGTTTTGTCAGACGGCACGGTTGTGCCGTGCTGCCTCGACCACGAGGGCACGCTTGCGCTGGGAAATCTGTTCCGGCAGGAACTTTTCCGACATTCTCGCCTCGCCGCTGGCCCGCGCAATCCGCGAGGGCTTTGAAAAAGGGGAGCGCGCCGCCGCCCTATGCCGCCGCTGCGGCTACGCAGAGCGGTTCGGAAGCAGGTAAAAAGAAATGCTCGCCCAGAAGGACGGGCAAGGCAAAAATACGAAGCGGGCAGATGCTGCCTGCTTTTTTTATAGATTGAGTGCTCGGTGATGGATTCGATTCCGGGCTGGCCGCGCAGCTTTTTGTCGTGCTCCAGCTGGAGATTATAGTATTTGGCGTCAAAGATGATGAACTGGCAGACTCCGTCGAGATAGACGATGGAAATGAGATCCGGGATCAGCGTATCCTCGGCTTGCCTTATGAACGGTTCGCCGTCCGGCGCCGTGCCAGTCCACTGCGGCCGATCGATCAGGTCAATGAGTTTCTTATGCCGGATCTGTTGATACGGTTCAGTCAGCGGCACAGGGGCGGCGGGAGTTTGCGGATCTGGCCGGGGCGGCGTTATCCGTTTTGGAAATTCCGTTCGCCCGATTGGAAGCAAGCGGTGCCGAGGACTTGATTTTCGGCATTTTTCCCGGTATACTGCGGATGTAATGATTAAGCAAATGTTTAATTCAAAAATTCAATCGGAGGTATGAACCATGAAAAAGACGTATCAGATCGAGGTTGACTGCGCGAACTGCGCAAACCTGATGGAAGAGGCCGCGAAGAAGACCGAGGGCGTTGCGGATGCAACCGTCAATTTCATGACGCAGAAGATGATCGTGGAATTCGCCGAGGGTGCGGATGAGAAGAAGACCATGAAGGCTGTGCTCAAGGCCTGCAAGAAGGTCGAGCCGGACTGCGAGATCGAACTTTAATCCATGGCCGCTGCTCCGGCAGCGCAGAACGGAGTGTTTGCTATGACAAAGAAACAGAAAAAGATGCTCGTGCGCATTCTCATCACTGCTGTGATGCTCATTGCGGTGCACTTTATTCCCATCACCGGGATTCCCCAGCTGCTTGCGTATGTGGCGGCCTATCTGGTCATCGGCTACGATATTCTGCGCAAGGCCGGAAAGGGCATCCTCAACGGCCGGGCCTTTGACGAAAACTTCCTGATGGCCATCGCGACGCTGGGCGCGTTTTTCCTCGCGGTCTGGACGAAGAGCGGAGACTATGTTGAGGGCATCGCCGTTATGCTGTTCTATCAGATCGGCGAACTCTTCCAGAGTTACGCCGTCGGCAAGAGCCGGAAGAATATCTCCGCGCTGATGGATATCCGCCCGGATTATGCGAATATTGAGGCGGATGGCCAGCTGACGCAGGTCGATCCGGATGAGGTTCCGGTCGGCAGCATGATTGTCGTGCAGCCGGGCGAAAAAGTACCGCTCGATGGTGTGATCGTTGAGGGAACTGCCAGTCTCAACACCAGTGCGCTGACCGGCGAAAGCCTGCCGCGCGACGTCAAAGAGGGCGACGAGATCATCAGCGGCTGCATCGATATGTCCGGCGTGCTGAAGATTCGCACGACAAAGGCGTTCGGCGAGTCCACCGTTTCAGGATCCTTGATCTGGTCGAGAACGCCAGTTCCCGCAAATCGAGATCCGAGGCATTCATCTCCCGCTTCGCCAAGATCTACACGCCTGCCGTGTGTGCGGCGGCGCTGGCGCTGGCTGTGCTGGTTCCGCTTGGCCGGATGCTTGCGGGGCTTGACGCGAATTGGACAGATTGGATTTACCGTGCGCTGTCATTCCTAGTCGTCAGCTGCCCGTGCGCATTGGTCATCAGCATTCCGTTGAGTTTCTTCGCCGGTATCGGCGGGGCCAGCAAGGAGGGGCATTCTGATCAAGGGCTCCAACTATCTGGAGGCCCTGTCCGAAGCAAAGATCGTTGTTTTCGACAAGACCGGTACGCTGACGCGCGGCGTGTTTGAGGTCACGGCCGTTCATCACAGCCCGATGGACGAAGCACAGCTGCTCGAATATGCGGCGCTGGCCGAATGCGCGTCCTCGCATCCCATCAGCAAGAGTCTGCAAAAGGCCTACGGAAAGGAAATCGACCGCAGCCGCGTGACAGATATTGAAGAACTCAGCGGTCACGGCATTACCGCCACGGTTGATGGGCATGCGGTTGCTGCAGGCAACAGCAAGCTGATGAATAAGCTGGGCGTGGGTATCACGATTGCCACAGCACCGGCACGATTATCCACATGGCTGTTGACGGCCAGTACGCGGGGCATATTGTCATTTCCGACGTCGTCAAGCCGCACTCGAAGGAAGCAATCGAGCAGCTCAAGCGCGCGGGTGTCCAGAAGACCGTCATGCTGACGGGCGATGCGAAGCGCGTAGCGGACAGCGTGGCCGCCGAACTCGGTGTCGACGAGGTGCGCAGCGAACTTTCTGCCGGGCGATAAGGTCGCGGAGGTCGAGAAGCTGCTGGCTGCGAAGAGTAAAAAAGATATGCTGGCCTTCGTTGGCGACGGTATCAACGACGCGCCGGTTCTCACACGGGCAGATATCGGCATTGCGATGGGCGCAATGGGCTCCGACGCTGCGATTGAAGCGGCTGATATCGTCCTCATGGACGACGACCCGCTGCAGATCGCCAAGGCGATCAAGATCTCCCGCAAGTGCATCGGCATTGTCCGGCAGAACATCGTGTTCTCGCTGGTCGTGAAGTTTGGCTGCCTCGCGCTTGTCGCGTTCGGCGTCGCCAACATGTGGGCTGCCATCTTCGCCGATGTCGGCGTGATGGTGCTGGCTGTTCTGAATGCAATCCGGGCCCTGCGGTATAGAAGCTGACTGCGTCTGGCGCGAAAAATCTGATAGAAATGAAAAAGATCCCCGGAAGGCTGCGTCTTTGAAGCGCAGGCTTTCAGGGGGATTACTTTCCGATAAACAGGATATTCTGATTTAAATATAGGATTTAAAAATACGAGAAATGCTAAAATTATGCTAGCTATCGCGTATATAGCCAAAAAATTAAGAAAATCATGTTTACACAAAATATTTTTGTGCTATAATTTACGAAATAATCCTATTGAAATACGGCGGCCTGTTCTAATATGATAACAATGAAAATGCTCAACGACATATCGATTTCGCAAGAAATGGTTGTGCATTTTCACAACTGCCTATGCAAAAATGAATGGAGGAAACACAAATGAAAAAACTCGTATGCCTGCTGCTCGCTGTGCTGCTTGTGCTGGGCGCATGCGCCTGTGCAGCCAAGGATCAGACGACTGCATCTGACACGACCGATCAGCCTGCCGCGCAGGAACCGGCTGACACTGCCGACAATGCAGACGAAACTGCGACTGCCGATGTTGACCCGCTCGGCAAATACGACACCCCGGTTGAAATTACCACAACCATGAATGAAGACAACATCCGCAACGTCGAATCGTCTCAGACCATGGACAGCAACGTCTGGCACGATCTGTTTGCGGAATACGGCATCAATGTCTCCTATAAGTTCAGCGGTTCTGCTTCCGATCTGGAAACGAAGATCAACATGGCAATCGCCACCGATGATCTGCCCGATGTGATGAGTGTCACGGCTACGCAGTTTGCGGATCTGACCGACACGGACATGCTGGCTGATCTCACCGATGTGTTTGAGACCTATGCCTCCGACAAGCTGAAGGCCAAGCTGTATGCCGACGGCGGCGTCATGATGTCCAACGGCTATGTGGACGGCAAACTCTATGCGATCGTTCTGCCGATTGCCTACTATGACTATATTCCGGTCGTCTCCATCCGCTCCGACTGGCTTGAAGAGTGCGGTCTGGAAGCGCCCAAGACGATGGATGATCTGTGGAACATTGCCAAGACCTTTAAGGACAACAATATGGGCGGCACATGCACCATCGGCATCGGCATGACGAAGAACGTCACCGACGTGCTGACCGCCGGTGTCGGCCTGCTGAACGGCTACCATGCCTACAGCAACATCTGGCTGGAAAAGGACGGCGAACTTGTCAACTCCAACATTCAGCCTGAGATGAAGGCTGCGCTCGGCGCACTGGCTGAGAAATACAGCGAAGGCCTCATCGATCCGGAATTCGGTACCAAGGAAAACGCACAGATCGTCGAAGACGTCATGGCTGGCCGCTGCGGTATCGTGGTTTCCAACTTCTGCGCGCCGTTTGACCTTGCCAATGCAGCTGCCGACGGCCAGCAGTGGTCGTTCTATGCAGTCCCGTCCGTGGACGGCGAGCCTGTTCTTGCGCAGGAATCCGCTAACTTCACCGGCGGCGTTGTCGTCAGCGCCAAGTGTGAGCATCCCGAGGCTGTGATCAAGCTGTTCAACCTCTTTGCCGAGTATGAATTCGATGAGAAGACCGGCAACAATGCCGCAGGTCTGCGCAACTTTGCGTATCCGTTCGTCGTGGATGACATCAATGCCAACTATAAGATCCATAACGAGTATCTCCAGTTCCTCGAGACCGGCAAGACGCCCGAAACTGTGACGGCTGGCTATGACTCTACGGTGGAAGCCTGCGAGAAGTACAACAAAGACGGCAACATGGAAGGCTGGTCGATGTACGCAATCTTCGGGCCGGACAGCACCGAAGCGCTCGTCAATGCGGCTGTGGAAGCGAACGGCTATCTCGTCAGCGCTTATACCGGCAGTTCGACAGAGAGCATGCTGAACTATGACTCCACGCTCAAGACGCTCACGGAGCAGTTCATAACCGACGTCATCCGCGGCGTGAAGACGGTTGACGATTTCGACGACTATGTTGCCAGCTGGAAGGCAAACGGCGGCGACAAGATCACCGAAGAAGTCAACGCATGGTATACTGCGCAATAACAGCGTTCTCGCCTGACAGATAACGGAATCGACAGGAGATGGAGCATATGCTCCATTTCCTGTCAGCAATTACACGACGGAAAGGACAAAGCGATGAAAAAGCAACGCCAACCAGATTGCCGGACAGGGAAAAAAACGGGCCGTCTGCACCAGGAACTTCCGCTGCACCTGATGCTCCTGCCGGGGCTGGTGATCATTCTTATCTATAATTACGCGCCGATGTTCGGCCTGCTGATGGCGTTTGAAAACTACAAACCGACCAAGGGCATTTTTTGGCTCTGCATGGGTGGGCTTGGAGAACTTTAGACGCTTTTTGCCTACCCGGACGCGCTGCGGGTGATCTACAATACGGTTTTCATCGCGGTTTTTAAGCTGGTTCTCGGCATTCTGGTGCCGGTTCTGTTTGCACTGCTGGTCAATGAGATCAAAACAAGATTTTCTCCGGCTATGTGCAGCTTGTCACCTGCCTGCCGTATTTTCTGTCGTGGGTCATTCTGGGCGGTATTTTCACGAACATCCTTTCGCCGTCAAACGGCCTTGTTAATGAGATCATACGGTTCTTCGGGGGAGAACCGGTGTATTTCCTCGGCGAAAACAGCACGTTCCCGTGGACGCTGATCATTACGGATACATGGAAAAACTTCGGCTATAGTTCGATCATCTATCTCGCTGCCATGAGTAGCATCGACCCGGCGCTCTACGAGGCCGCTGAGATTGACGGCGCCGGCAAGATCAAGCAAATCCTGCATGTGACGCTGCCGGGCATTCTGCCGATGGTATTTGTCATGACTGTGCTGTCGCTCGGCAATGTGCTTAACGCCGGCTTTGACCAGGTCTTCAATCTCTATAGCCCGCAGGTCTATCAGTCCGGCGACATTCTCGATACCTTCATCTACCGTCTCGGCATCGACAACGCGCAATACAGCATCTCCACGGCTGTCGGACTCATGAAATCCGTGATTTCGCTTGTGCTGATCGCGCTGGGCTACAAGCTGGCGGAAAAATACGGCGATTACCGTGTGTTCTGAGGTGACTGGAATGAAAAACAAGAAAAAAGCATCACATCAATACGTTCGCGGCCGTCGATGGCGTGCTGCTGTTTGTGCTCTCGCTCATCTGCCTGCTGCCGATCATCAACGTTCTGGCCATTTCCTTTTCCTCGCGCGCCGCTGCCGATGCCGGACGCGTTGCGCTGTGGCCGGTTGAGTTTACGACGGCTGCCTATCGATATGTGCTGGACGACCAGCAGTTCCTCAAATCCCTTTCCGTCAGCGTGATGCGCGTTTTGACCGGTCCGGCGCTCAATCTGCTGCTGTGCATTCTGTGCGCCTATCCGCTGTCGAAGTCCGATAACCGCTTCCGCGCAAGAAAGGTCTATGTCTGGATTTTTCTGTTCTGCACGCTCTTTAACGGCGGGATTATCCCGACCTATATGGTCGTCAGCAAAACCGGACTTATCAACTCCTTCTGGTCGATGATCATTCCCGGCGCTGTGCCTGTGATGTACGTCATTATGATGATGAACTTCTTCCGCAGTCTGCCGCCCGAACTGGAGGAGGCCGCGCTGATCGACGGCGCCAATCAGTGGCAGATCTGCTGGCAGGTCATTGTTCCACTGTCCAAGGCCTCTATTGCGACGATCACGCTGTTCTGCATCGTCAATCACTGGAACTCGTGGTTTGACGGCATGCTGTATTTCAATACCAGCACGGGTCAGCCGCTGGCGACCTATCTGCACAATCTGGTGGTCAACAGCAGTCTGGATGTTATGAAGACCGGCGATGTGGAAACCATCAAAACGCTCTCTGAAATCTCGACCCAGACGACAAAAGCGGCTCAGATCTTCCTTGCCATGCTGCCGATTCTGATCGTGTATCCCTATATGCGGCGGTATTTTTCCAAGGGTATCGTGATGGGGAGCGTAAAGGGCTGAGGCATGTGCAGTTGCTTGAAGGAGAATTTTATGGATGCGCCGCAGTATAAATCAATCGAGTACCAGTTCCGCGATCAGCGCCTCTATGAGGATTACTATGCGCTTTTTTTCAATCGGATGGGAATACTGGGCCTCGCCGGAGGTCTACTACCGGGATTGCCGGACCTCTGCATATAAGCAGTGTGTATTCCAGTATACCGTATCCGGTGAGGGAACGCTGGTCTACAACCAGAAGGCCTATGCGATCAAGCTGGGACAGGCATTCCTGATCGAACGGCCCGGACAATACCAGTATTACCGCTCCCCAAATGCGAAACACTGGGAACTGAAATTTATTACGCTTAATATATCCTGCCTGAAAATCTGGAGCGATCTGGCGGAACGGTTTGGCCGTGTTTTTGACCTTCCTGCGGATTCGGCCGTCATGCGGTGCTGGGATGAAATCTATCGTGCGGCGTTAAACAACGAGATGGGCAGCTTCTATACGGCTTCCGGATATGCGTATCAGTTTATGATGCAGCTGTATAACACGCTGATCGAACAGACGAAAACGCAGAGTATGTCGGATGTGGTGCAAAGATGTATGGCGCTGATTCAGACAGAGTATAAAAACGAATTGGATCTGGCCTATTTGTCAAAGGCCTGCAATGTGTCTATCCCGTATTTATCCAAGCGCTTTCAGGAAGCCCTGCATATTTCCCCAATCCAATATCTGAATCAGCACCGGATCGAGGTGGCAAGTTCGCTGCTTTTAAGGAGCCGGAACCGGATTGAAGAGATCGCGCACGAGGTTGGATTTTCGGATGCAAATTATTTTGCGCGGGTTTTCAAAAAAACAATGGGATGCACACCCAGAGACTACCGGCTGCAGGAGGTCCGGCGCGTTGTTGAGGATCACACGCTTCAGGTGCAGGTATCTCCGGAGGGGATTATCGGCTGAGCGGCAGAGAGGAAAAGAATGAACAACTATCAACTATCGTCCGTACATGAGACAAATCTGACGAATCAAAACGGCGTTTACCAGGACAGTCTGCTCACATACGCCGCAGACCGGAGCGGCCGTTTCTGGGCGCTCCTCGGCCATACAAATTTAGGCGGCATCAGCGTGTGGAGCGGCAGTTCGCTTTTGGACTTGAAGAAAAAAATATGATGCGCAATATTGCTTTGCCTTGGGGGAGGCTGGGCAGGCGTTTTCCGGTATTCCGTATCCGGACGGGCCATTGTCCCGCGGACAGATCTGGCCGTGCGGACTGTGGATCAACAAGGAAACAAACCGGTTTTACTGCCTGATTCACAATGAGACAGGCTGGGGCGCGGGGAAAACCTCTTATACCGCGAGAGCGCAGGAGGAGGGCGAACCGGACTTCCGGCACATCGGAATGATGACATCCGACGACTGCGGGAGAACATGGCGGTTTTTCGGCTGGATTCTGACCGCGCAGGAGCCCTGCTGGACAAGCAGATTTTCGCCCGGAATGAATCAGCCGGGACAGACCGGAGATGAGATCTGCCTCGGCTGCGGGATTTTTCCGTTTTTCAGAACCCGCATGACGGTTATCTGTATTTGTTCTATACAAAGCATTTTACGAATCTTGAGCGGTCGGAGGCGGTGGCAGATGCGGTTTATCTTGCCCGCTGCCGGCTGGATGAACTGGATGATTTGACGGCGTGGAGGAAGTACACGGGAAACGGCTTTACAGAGCCGGGAAATTGCGGACGGGATGTTCCGGTTTTGACCGGCGGCGCAATTCCGTCTGTCTGTAAAGATCCGGCACACGACCGGTTTGTCATGTCAACCTACAACCGGGATGCGTGGCAGAACGGGCTGTGTACCTGCCAACTCAGCTTCAGCGAAGATCTGCTGCACTGGACAAAACCGGAGCATATTGCAGTCAAACGGGCGGATGTCTCCAATCCGTATCTGACGCTGTACCCGGAGGGAACGTCGTTCCGGGTGTTTATGAGCGCAAACGGCACGGATATTCGCTGGTACACCCTGACGCTGGACGAGGGGTAAACAATACATATTTAATATTAGATTGGGTAAATATGAATACTTTTTTTCAAAAAGCAGTACCAATATGGGCCAAGGGCCGGGCAGATGAGATGAACTGCGAACTGGCGTTCCGAGCGATCATAGCCGGCCAAGACGCCAGTTTGCATCTTGCGGCATCCAGCATTTATCGTGTCTGGGTAAATGGAAAATTTGTCTGTGCGGGACCTGCGCGGGCGGCGCACGGCTTTTACCGCGTTGACGAGATCGATCTGACGCCGCAGCTGTGCGCCGGACAGAATACGGTCGTGATCGAGGTAACGGCCTTTAACGTCAACAGTTATGATACGCTGGATCAGCCGGGATTTTTGACAGCGGAAATTCTGCAAAACCACGCAGTGACAGCGGCAACAGGGGACGGCTCTTTCGGCGTGTATGATCTGCACCAGAGAATCCAGCGCGTCCAGCGCTACAGTTTCCAGCGTGCATTTGCCGAAGCATACCGGCTTTCGCGCCTGCAAGCAGGCCTTTTATCTTGGCAGCGACGGCGGCGCAGAGCGGTTGGAATCGGAGACGCAGGCAGAAAAGCGGTATTTGCGCCGGGAAACGCCTATGCCGCAATTTGAGCCGCTGCAGGTACAGCGCATCGTCCAGACCGGCAGCGTTTCCTTTGACGTGCCATGCGGCGCGCTGCGGAAAGACCGCGCCTATACGCAGATCGGCCCCATGCTCAAGGGATATCCGGCGGATACGCTGGAAGAGCACCTGTCCGACGAAGCACAGACATTTGCATGGAAGCCGTCCTGCCATGCGGCGGAGGATACGGCCCAGATCACGCTGGAAAACAGCTATGCGACTTGCCGGTTTCCTTATAACGCAACCGGATTTTTGTGCATGACGGTGGAATGCGCGCAGGCATGTACGGTTTATCTGCTGTTTGATGAGATTCTGACCGACGGAGACGTGGATTTCCTTCGGCTTACAAACTGCAACTGCTTTAAATACGATCTGGACGCCGGAACCCATCGAATCATGACGTTCGCCCCGTATACGATGATGTACCTGAAAATCGCCGCAAAGGGCGCCTGCCGGGTTTCGGAGGTGCGGATGCTCCAATATCAGCACCCGGCGCCGGAATTTCAGATTCGTCTTCCAGAACAGAAGCAGCTTCGGGAAATTGCCGACGCGGCGGTTCGCACATACCGGCAGAATGCGCTGGATTTGTTTATGGACTGCCCCTCCCGCGAGCGGGCCGGATGGCTTTGCGACAGCTTCTTTACCGCGCGCACGGAGCATGCGCTGACCGGCCAATGCACGGTCGAAAAAGCATTTCTGGAGAACTTCCTGCTGGCCGAGCGATTTGCGCATCTCCCGGACGGCATGCTGCCGATGTGCTATCCGGCAGACCACTATGACGGGAACTTTATCCCGAACTGGGCCATGTGGTTTGTGCTGGAATTGGAGGAATATATCAAGCGCAGCGGAGACTGCGCATTTGCGGAGCGTGCCAAATCGCGTGTTTATGGCCTGATTCAATATTTTGCGCCGTTTGAAAACGAATACGGCCTGCTGGAAAAGCTGGAAAAGTGGGTGTTCGTCGAGTGGTCCCGCGCAAATGATCCGGATGTTGTGCAGGATGTCAATTTCCCGACCAATATGCTGTATGCCAGAATGCTGCAGATCGCAGGAAGACTGTACGGCGATTCCGCGCTTCTGGAAAAATCCCAAAAGCTGCAGGAGACGATACGGCAGCGCTCCTTTAACGGCTTGTTCTTTACCGACAATGAACGGCGGACAGCACACGGTCTTGAAAACCCCGGGAATATAACCGAGGTCTGCCAGTATTACGCGTTTTTCATGGGCACTGCGGATAAGCGGACATACCCGGAACTGTGGCGGACGCTTGTGCAGAAGTTTGGGCCGCACCGGGCTGCGGATTGCTGCCCGGATGTTGCGCCGGCAAATGCGTTTATCGGGGATTATCTGCGGCTGGAACTTCTGTATCTGGATGGCCAGACGGAAAAGCTGCTGCAGGATCTGAAAGAATATTTTACGCCGATGGCTGAGAGGACAGGAACCCTGTGGGAGCATGATCAGCCGAGCGCCAGCTGCTGCCATGGGTTTGCGTCCCATGTTTTATACTGGTTGGCGAAGATCTACGGAACGGAGAAGACACAATATGCAGGCGCTTGACTTAAACAATATCACGCTGACAGGGGAACTGGCGTTCCGGTTGGGAAGAAACTATTCCCGGCTGGAGGATCCGATGTATCGCGCGGCAGAGATCTTCCAGGCAGACAAGCAGGGCTGGCCGGGCGACTGGGAGGGCCGGACGATTTTGGCCCTGTGCCTGCACGAGCGAATCTCCGGACGAAAAGCAGCGTTTTGGACGAAATTCTGGAAGCGCTGGATACGCAGTGGAACGAACGCGGATATTTAAAAGGCATCTGTGCACCGGACGCCATCAATGAACAGCAGCTTTCCGGCCATAATTGGCTTCTCCGAGGCTTGCTGGAACTGTATATCAGCAGGGACGAAGAAAAATACGCAAAATGCGCAAAGCGGATCGTGGAAAATCTCTACCTGCCGTTGTCGGGAAGGTTTCCAACTTATCCGACCGCGCGGGAAAAACGCACGGCAAACGCGGAAGCAGCGGGGCATCTCGGGGACGAGATCATAGACGGCTGGCGGTTGTCCACGGACATTGGCTGTGCGTTTATTTCCATGGATGCGCTGGCGCAGTACGAGACGCTGTTTGCAGATACGCGCGTGCGTGCGCTGTTGTCGGAAATGATCGCGGCATTCCGGCAGATCGACGTGGAAAAAAGTTCCCTGCAGACACATGCGACGCTCTCCGCGCTGCGCGGGATCCTGCGCTTGTGTGAGGCGGAGTCGGATGAGGAACTGCTCGCGTTTGCAAAAGAAGTGTTCGCGCACTATGTGCAGTACGGAATGACCGCAAATTACGCAAATTATAACTGGTTTGGGCGGCCATACTGGACAGAACCCTGTGCGATTGTCGATTCTTATATGGCCTCCATGGCGCTGTTCCGCTTGACACAGCAGAGCGAGTATGCGGTACTGGCAAACAGGATTTATTACAATGCGCTGCTTGCTTCTCAGCGGCCGAACGGCGGCTTCGGTTGTGATTTGTGCAGCGGAACGGAGCAGAGCGGCAGGTTTGTGCAGGCTAATACGGACGTCTATGAAGCGTGGTGGTGCTGCTCCATGCGCGGAGCAGAGGGCCTTTGCAGCGCAGCGGCAAACAGCATTCTGGCGGAAGACGGCCAGATCTGGTTCGTGCATTACCTGCCGGGACATTTCCACACAGAACAGGCGGACATCGATGTAAAGACCAACTATCCGCACGAAAACAGGGTGCAACTTTCCCTGCGCGGTATACGGAGAGAATTGCAGCTGCATCTGTACATCCCGCAGGGGACAAAGACGTGTCCGTTCAGATCAACGGGCAGCCACAGCGCGTGCAGCTGTCTGACTTCCTGCGTATTTCTGTATGCGAAGATGCAGAACTGGAACTGTCCTTCTCGCTGTCGCCAAGAAGCGTACCGGCAGGCGGATTCTTCACGGCAAAGCGCGCACAAATGACAATGCAGGGCGATCAGATTCTCAGCAAAGATGCGGACAGAAAGCTTGGCTTCCTCGCAGACCGCATTTATACAGAGCGCGACCAGCAATGCAGGGCCGAAATTCTGGATTTGCGGCCATAAGCATACAGAAGGCCTATCCGGATACATCTGAATAGAATCAGCATGGGCGCCAGCGAAAGCTGGCGCCCATGTGCGTTCTGAATACAGTGGATATGCGCTTCTTAGAGAAGCGTCAGTCTGTCAAAAAACGATTGTTTTCCTATTTTGTGTAGGGTTTCCGAGGCTGGCGTATGTCAAGATGAAGCCAGCCAAGCAGGAGCAGTTTGAACAGTGCTGCCATGCCGAGCTTGCCCTGTATGATGCCGCCGTTCGGTATCTTGAAAATCTCAAAGCCGAGGACGAAGCCATCACGCCGAAGAAATGGCGGAGTGAGGCGGATGTTTTGACCGCACAGAAGAATTTGCAGTGTCAGGAGCTACGCGCCATGCGGGAGGAGATCAAAGCCGTGGAGAAGCTGCGGAAAACAGCGGAGCAACTTGAAAAGGACGCTCAGCCAAAGGAGAAGAAGCGAAACGAGCCTGAGCGCTGAGCAGAGAAAACCGCCGTACAGAATGACCTCCATACGGCGGCAGGCATTATTTTCCGAACAGGTCGCTGTGCATCCCGGTGCGGGCCAAGGTCAGCACCAGCACTTCATCCTCGATACGGTAGATTAGCAGCCAATCCGGGAGGACATGACACTCACGGTGTCCGACCCAATTTCCGGTCAGCGCGTGATCCTTGTGCTTTTCGGGGAAGCGCTTCACCCATTGCAAGGGCGGCGATCACTTCCTCAAGCAGCTCGATTTTCAGGCCGCGCTTCATCGCCAGCTTGAAATCCTTTTTTGAACTGCGTGGTGGGCTTGACGGTGTATTTTGTTTTTCTCATGCTTTCAGGTCTGCAAAGAGTTCATCCAGATCGTTGTACCCTTTCACGGACGGATCTTTTGCAATCCGTTCTGCCTCCAACATGGCGGCAATCGTTTCCTTGTTGGGCTGATTTAGAGAAATGTCAAAAGGAATACGGCCCTCGCGGAGTGACTGGCGGACAAAAACATTGAACGCCGTGGACAGGTTCATGCCGAGTTCCCCAAACAGGGCGTCGGCCTGCGCTTTCAAATCCGAATCCATGCGGATGCTGATATTCGTGGTGGAGCCAGCCATAAAACCATCTCCTTTCTTGCTGGTGCGTATCGTATATGCTGTTTGCACGAAGAATTCAATGCTTTGCACGAATAATTCGCGCTAATTTCATTTTTGGAGGTCAACTGAGTGTTTTCCGCTATCCCCATCATGGACTACCGGCAGTATCGCAGAGTGCGGCGGCTGGTACATTCCTGCTGCAACTACGATTCCGGGAACTGCCTTGCGCTGGACGATGGCGAGGAATGTGTCTGCGTCCAGAGCATTTCCTATTCGCTGCTGTGCCGCTGGTTTCGGGCAGCGGTGTTGCCGCAGGACAAGGAGCTGGAAGCAGCCCTGTTTCACCGACTGGACAGGAAACGGTGCTGCGTGTGCAGCGCACGGTTTCTGCCCGGCTTTAACCGCGCCAAATACTGCCCGAACTGCGCCGCTGCCATGAAGCGCAAAGCGCCGCTGCGCGCAAGCGAAAACAGCGGCAGCGATGTCACGCTTTAGGAGTGAAAAAAAGCCTTGTAAATCAAGGGCTTTCGGAGCGGTGTCGATGGGTGTGCGATACATTTCCCATCCGAGCCAGAAAAGCGGCTCTGAAAGGCGTATAGGAGCCTTACAAACCTAAAGGAGAATCCTATGTCAGAAAATCGCAAGTATTATTACATGAAGCTCAAAAGAGAATTTTTTCACGGCCGCCAAGATGGTCATTCTGGAAAGTATGCAGGACGGTTTGCTCTATTCCAACCTGCTGCTGAAGATGTACCTCATGTCGCTCAAATACAATGGCGTTCTCATGCTCAACGACCACTTGCCCCCACGCCCCAGACTATCGCCACCTTTACCCGCCATCAGATCGGCACGGTGGAACGGGCGATCAAAGTCTTTCTGGAATTTGGCCTTGTGGAGATATTGACGAACGGCAGCTATTACATGGCCGACATTCAGCTTTTGATCGGGCAGTCCTCCACCGAGGGGGAGCGCAAGCGAAAAGAGCGGATGCGCTTGAAGCGGCAAAATCTTCTCCCCTCCGGGCAAGCGGACAAATGTCCACCATATATCTCAGCGAACATTTGTCCACCAGAGATTAGAGATAAGAGTTTAGAGTGTGGCAGCGCACACGCTTATGGACGCTATCAGAATGTACTTCTTACCAGCGAGGAATTAAGTGAGCTGCAAACGGAACTGCCTGCCTTGTGGCAGACCTATGTTGACCGGCTCTCTGAGCACATGGCGTCCATCAGCAAGCAGTATCAGAGCCACGCCGCTACCATTCGCCGCTGGGCAGCCGAGGACAGGAAGAAAGCCGCACCGCAGGCCCGCAACCGGGATTACAGCGTTTGGGAGGGTGAAACCGTATGATGGAAATAACCGAGGAAATCCGTGCGTGGATCGACCGTAACGCCGGAGCAACAGAGCTGGCCGCAGATGAATACATTGACCCGACCGACGGCCTAATTCATTGCAAAAAGCTGCAAAGGCCAGCGGCAGACCGTTGTTCCCAGCTTCGGAAAGCCGGGATATTTCATGCCCCGGTGTGTCTGCCCCTGTCAGGCCGAGGCAGAGCGCAAGCGCAAAGAAGCCATAGCGCAGCGGGAACGCATGAAGCGGATCAAGCGCCGCAAGGCGCAGGGGCTTCAAGACCGCTATCTGTATGACTAAAACTGTTTGGGATCATGCGAAAAAGCTGCGGGAACAATATTCCGCCGAACTGAAAAAGGTCCTGCAATTACAGAAACAGTGGACGTTGAGGAAACCAGTCCTTGACGCCCACTGTTTGACTTTGCAGAAAGAAATTTTGAGATTGGAGCAGGAAGTTGATGCGCTGGTGATGGAAAGGCTGAATGGCGACGGAGGTTCATCTGCTCACGAAATCGGTACTTGAACACCGTAAATCAATCGCCTCAAAAACAAAATCGTGGCCCAGCGTCAGCGGCCACGATTTTGAACGAAGAAAGACCTTTGCTGTCGAGGCGGGCGCGCCCTGCGCGGCTGCCTGATATCCAAAGGTCATTTCTGAGTGGTGCGCCCGACAGGACTTGAACCTGCACGCTTGCGCAATGGAACCTAAAAGGTGATGTCACCTCAGCGAAAGGTTTGAAACTGCCGGAGTTTTCAGGCGCATCCTGATAAAATGCTGCATTTTCAAGGGTTATACGGTCTTTTAACGAGAACGCCCAGCTTCTCTGAACTTTCCGAAAACCGTTGAAAACACTGGCAAACCGGCTTTTCCGGGTTTGGAGGAGATAGTAGTCAAACAGTAGTCATGTCCCACCGTTGACGGCGTGGACAATTCCGGGTATAATAAAACAAAGAATGGAGGCGATCATATGTGTACCAGAAATCAGGCAGAAGAAATTCTGCACAGCGTCTATCATGCGTGCCGCCCGATTTTCGGGCGCATCCATGACGCCTATCTGTATGGCTCCTATGCGCGCGGCGATTTCACGCCGGAGTCGGACATTGACATCCTGCTAACTGTTGATCTGGGGCAAGCGGAGATTGCCAAGCACCGCAATGACGTTGCGAAGGTGACCAGCCGATTCAGTCTGGAGCATGACATCACCGTTTCCGGAACTGTCAAGCCGCTGGAGCAGTTCAGCGCTATCAGACGGCGCTGCCGTATTACCGGAACGTCGTTCGGGAGGGTATCCGCTATGCAGGAGCATGAACGAAAAGCTCTATCGCAGGCGCGGCTGGAACACGCGTTGAATGCCTTTCCTCGGCAAGAAACTTACTTGAAACAGGGAATTATAAGAGTGCAGCGAATCGTTCCTATTACGCGGTCTTCCACGCGATGCGCGCGGTGCTGGCCTTTGACGAAATCGACATGAAGCGCCACAGCGGCGTTATTTCTGAGTTTCGTCGTCGGTATATCAAAACGGGAATTTTTGAAACGCGAATGTCAGAGATTATCTCTGTCCTGTTTGACGTTCGGACGGACAGCGACTACGACGATTTCTTTGTGATCTCCAAAGCAGATACGGCTGCGCAGATCGAGAACGCGGAATA